>JAABUZ0100000989.1_pt1 | contig 58945 bp, 55 predicted proteins | sample 5562091 | NCBI WGS metagenome assembly JAABUZ01 (sample SAMN12813069, study PRJNA571459) | rock metagenome | isolation source: Antarctica rocks | place: Antarctica: Victoria Land, Linnaeus Terrace sud | collected 2015-12-21 | reverse complement strand
AGATATTTTCGACGTTCGGTGATCGTCATCTTCTCTTCTTGCGGCATTGGACGCTCCCCTCAGTAACATTTTCTTTTGAGGGAAGTGTACCCCGTTCAGTAACATTTTACATGAGGGAATGCGCCCTCTCGACTTCTCTAGAGAAGTATGCTATAATTCGTAGCTGGCAGCAGCAGTGTCAACTGCTGCCCTTTTGTACTTTCTGTTGACCCCGTTACTAGGGAAAGGATGCTATGGCAAAGAAGGATGAGATCGAGGTAGAGGGTAAAGTAATTGAAGCCCTCCCCAATGCTATGTTTAAAGTTCAAATTGACGAAGAACACGAAGTTCTAGCAATTCTCTCAGGAAAAATGCGCATGAACTTTATACGTATAGTGCCAGGTGATAAGGTTCGGGTCGTGCTGTCCCCCTATGACCTGACTCGAGGCCGTATTACCTATCGTCCACGATCGTAAAGTCCGTGAGGATCGTGAGGTGGTGAGTAGGGCATCCTTCTCTATTCCTTTTCTCCTGAAAAAAGCATCCGTTGACTGGAAATAGACCGTGTAAAGAAGGAAGGTACCAGAGAACGCTTTCTTTGACCTTCATTTTGTTTGATTTTTATTCGTCTTTGTCTCTTTGATCGCTATAATTTAAAACGATCTACGTGACCAGTATACCTATGCAAGAGGAGGGCAAGCCATGAAAGTGCGAGCCTCAGTAAAACCGCGTTGTGATAATTGCAAGGTTATCCGCCGCAACCGCGTTGTGATGGTGATCTGTAGCAAGGACCCAAAGCATAAGCAAAAACAAGGGTAGGGCGTTAAAAAACGTCCTACGGGATTGAAAGCTGGAGGAAAAGATGGCTAGAATCGCCGGCGTTGACATTCCACGAGAAAAGCGCGTGGAGATTTCGCTGTGCTACATTTTTGGGATTGGGCTGACCACCAGCCGTAAAATCCTGGAACGAACACGCATCAACCCTGATACCAGGGTAAAAAACTTGACCGAGGAAGAGGTCAACCGCCTTCGTGAGTTCATCGACCGCGAACACAAGGTTGAGGGTGACCTACGCCGCGAAGTAGACATGAATATCAAGCGGCTCATTGAAATTGGATGCTATCGTGGTATGCGTCACCGTCGTAACCTGCCTTTGCGTGGACAACGTACCCGCACAAATGCACGTACGCGCCGTGGACCAAAACGAACGGTTGCTGGCAAGAAGAAGGCTATAGCAAAGAAGTAACGCTGGAGAGGATTTGTAAGCATGGCAGACAAGAAGAAGCCAACGGGCGCGGGCAAGGTAAGGCGGCGTGAACGCAAATCTGTTCCGCGTGGGCATGCCCATATTCAAGCAACATTTAACAACACAATCGTGACCCTCACTGATCCCAACGGAAACGTACTTTCCTGGGGTAGTGCTGGTGGTCAAGGCTTTAAAGGTTCTCGTAAGAGCACTCCTTACGCGGCACAGGTCACGGCAGAAGTGGCAGCACGCAAGGCAATGGAACATGGCCTACGCCAGGTAGACGTTTACGTCAAGGGTCCAGGCTCTGGTCGTGAGGCGGCGATTCGCTCTTTGCAGACCTCCGGCCTCGCGGTTACCTCAATTACTGATGTTACACCTATTCCACACAATGGATGCCGCCCGCCCAAGAGACGACGTGTATAACCCTGCAATATGGGAAAGTCATTGTGTTCCACGTTAGGCGTGTGAGGAGGATTCAACTATATGGCGCGTTATACGGGCCCCGTCTGTAAATTATGCAGGCGTGAGGGAGTTAAACTTTTTCTAAAGGGCGATAAGTGTATGACAAAATGTACGCTTGAGCGTCGTAATACTAAGCCTGGGCAGCATGGCGCGAGCCGTGCACGTAAAGAGTCCGGCTATGCAAAGCAACTGCGTGAGAAGCAGCGAGTACGTCGTACTTACGGCATTTTAGAGCGTCAGTTCCGCAAACATTTCGGTGCCGCTGCACGACGTCCTGGGAAGACCAGTGAGAACCTGCTGCAAATACTTGAGATGCGCCTGGACAACCTGGTGTATCGCATGGGTTTCGCGGATTCACGTGCTCAGGCACGTCAAATTGTCAACCATGGGCACTTCGCGGTCAATGGTCGTAAGACAGACATTCCATCCTTTATTGCCAAGCCTAATGATGTGATCACAGTACGTGAACGTAGTAAGGGCCTGGAATACTTTAAGACTCGTACATTGCTGTTAGCGCAAAAGGGTGTTCCCACCTGGCTTAGCCTGGACATCAACGCAATGAGCGGTCGTGTTGTTAGTGTACCATCGCGCACGGACCTCGAACTGCCCTTTGATGAGCAGATGGTGGTGGAATTCTACCAACGATAAATTCGTTGGTATTAGGTGAAGAACTCTTGGACTACCAGCGTTTCTCTTAGGGGACAATGGGTGTACTGAAAAGGGCACAATCAGTCAGAACTCTATAGAGGTTTAACGACAGAGAGTGGTAGAAAAAGAAAGGCGGGTTAGAACCTTGCTAGATATTGCTCTGCCTCGCATTAAAAACACAAAAACACAGGGGAATTATGCGAGCTATGATATTGAGCCGTTAGAGGCTGGGTACGGAATGACGCTTGGTAACTCATTACGACGTGTGTTGCTCTCGTCACTTCCTGGTGCTGCCGTGACCTCTATCCGAATCGAGGGTGTACAACACGAGTTTCAGGACGTTCCCAATGTAATGGAGGACGTGACCGATATTGTGTTGAACGTGAAGAGACTACGCCTCCGCTGTTTTTCAGACCATCCTGTGTCGATGCGCCTGGAAGTAACGGGGGAGCGTGAAGTGACTGCCGCAGATATCGTTGCACCAAGCTCGGTGGAGATTGTTAACCCCGAACTCCATATTGCTACGCTAGACAACGAGAATGCGCGACTCGAAATGGAACTGGTGGTTGAGACCGGAAGAGGCTACGTGCCGGCCGACTCAAAAGACGACCAGCCTATTGGAGTTATTCCAGTTGATGCTATCTATACACCTGTGCAGAAAGCCAATTATACGGTTGAGCATACGCGTGTTGGGCAGATGACCAACTTTGATAAAATCGTTATGGATGTGACAACCGATGGCACTGTCACACCTGATGAGGCGTTACGTCAGAGCGCAGATATCCTTGTACGGCATTTTACATTGCTTGCCAATTATCGCGCTACAGTGCAAGAGGTGGAGAAACCCCCTCTGAGCAGCCTGCCTATTCCGCCAAAGATTTATGATACACCTATTGAAGAGCTTGACCTCTCGGTGCGTGCTTACAACTGCCTCAAACGCAGTAACATCACGAAGGTTGGTCAGGTGCTTTCGATGAATGAGGAGGACCTCCTTGGTGTACGAAATTTCGGTGAGAAGAGCTTGCTAGAGTTGCGTGAGCGCTTGCTCCAGCGAAACTTCTTGCCCAGTTCAGGGAAAAGCACCGTCGGGGCCGAAATTGGCGGCACCGGCGAAATGGAGGATTAAGTTGAGGCATAGAATTGCTGGCAACAGATTAAGCATGCCAGAACCACGCCGTCGTTCCGCACGCCGTAACTTGATGGCTGGCCTTATTCGTTATGATCGTATCGAAACAACCGAAGCTCGCGCTCGCGCTATCCGCTCAGAGGTCGAGAAGTTGATCGATACAGCAGTAAAGGCTCATATTGCGGCCCAGGCGCACTTGAAGTCTATTGTGAATGATGATGACAAGGCTGAAAAGATACTTGCTTTCGCTCGTCGTGGTCGCTTCTCACTTCAGACGAAGGTTGCTACAAATGAAGAACGCTTAGAGCAGCAAAAGGCACCGCTTACCGATAAAGGACGTAAATTCTTAGAGGATAAGAGCAAAGCACGTCGTGAAGAGTTGCTGCGTATCATATCTAATGAGAACGACGCCGAAAAGGCGTTACAAGCTGCCTATCGTGCGATGGTAATTGAGTTGCATGCTCGCCGTATCATTTTGAGTGCATTGCCAGATGAGTTAGTTGTGAAGAAGATGTTCGACGAACTCGCACCGCGTTATATCAATCGCCCAGGTGGTTATACTCGTATCACAAAATTGGGCAAGCGCAAAGGCGATGCCGCCGATATCGCTCAGATTGCGCTTGTATAGGAACTTTGATGTACGTACGTACGGTGTAGCAGGTGAGTGTAGAGGCCGATCTATCGCGCCCTTCACAGAAATATGTTGCTGACTGAGCAGGGTGTGTATTATACGTGAACATTGCGTGTGGTATTGAGTATGATGGCACTGAGTATCATGGTTTCCAACGTCAACCTGACACACATGGCTTAACTGTTCAAGGTGTGTTGGAGGCGGCAATCGCTCAAATTTCGGGCGAGTCGTCAGTCATACATGGCGCGGGTCGTACAGATGCTGGCGTACATGCAAGCGGGCAAGTCATAAACTTTCATACTCATTCGCAATTGACGCTACAAGTATGGCAGAGAGCCTTGAATGCTGTCTTGCCCAAGTCTGTAGCGGTACGCTGGACACAAGAGATGCCGGATCATTTCCATGCACGCTTTAGCGCGAAAAGTCGATCCTATCGCTATACTGTCTGGAATGATATTGCACCAACGCCATTACTCGCTCGTTACAGTTATCATCGTCCACTAACGTTGGAAGTGGCGAGGATGCAAGAGGCGTGTCAGCTATTGCTGGGACGCAAAGACTTTGGAGCTTTCGGGCGTAGCCCTGATGAGACAAACCCAAAGCGATCTGGTCCATTTTCTTGTGTTCGTACAGTGCTGGAAGCACGTTGCATTCGGCAAGAAGAAAACGTGTGTATCTATTATGATTTTACTGCGGATGGATTCCTTACTGGAATGGTACGCAGAATGGTTGGAACGCTCTTATTAGTGGGGCAGGGTCGTCTCTGCCTGAGCGAATTTGCGGGTATTGTGCAACGTGCGCAAAAAACGCATCCTGGGTCAGCAGCTCCACCACACGGGCTATGTCTGGTACGGGTTGAGTATCCTGAAGAGTTTGGAGTAACAAAAAAATGATGAAGACATATACCGCAAAGGCCGGTGATATGCAACCTCAGTGGTATATAATTGACGCTGAAGGGCAAATTCTTGGTCGTGTTGCTTCGCAGATCGCGCAGATTCTGCGTGGAAAGCATAAACCTACATTTACGCCAAATCTTCCAACGGGAGATTTTGTGATTGTTATTAATGCCGACAAAATTGCTGTAACAGGCAAGCGTATGGAGCAGAAGGTCTACTATCGCCATAGCCAGTATCCTGGTGGCTTAAAGAAGACAACATTGCGTCAGACCCTTGAGAGTAGATTTCCAGAGCGAGCTGTTATTCATGCGGTTCGTGGCATGGTGATGCACAACCGTCTAGGTGCGGACATTATGAAGCGTTTGAAGGTCTATGGTGGTACCGAGCATCCACATGCTGCGCAGAAGCCAGTGATGTGGACAGGGCCAGAGGCATTGTTAAAGAAGCCATCGGTTGAGACGGCCGAGGCGAAGTAAAGAAGAGGAGAAACCACGTTGGTCGATACCATCAAAGGTGAATACTACTACGGTATGGGACGACGCAAAACGGCTGTTGCTCGTGTGCGCCTCTTCCCCAATGGCGACGGTAGTATCCAGGTCAACGGCAAAACTGCTACAGCGTATTTTGGGCAGCGTGATGCGCTCTTAGCAGTCATCGCCGCACCATTACGCGCAGTTGACATAGACAATACCTACAACATGACGATTCGTGTTCTTGGTGGAGGCACAGCTGGACAGGCTGGCGCTATTCGCCATGCGCTCTCGCGCGCTCTGCTACGTATGAATCCAGAGTTCAAACTAGCACTACGCAGAGCTGGCTATCTCACACGTGACCCACGTATGAAGGAACGTAAGAAGCCAGGTTTGAAGCGTGCTCGTAAGGCTCCACAGTATACGAAGCGCTAACTTCTTCAGTGATCAAGCGAAAGAACAGCACCCCATCCTATACGCTATAGGATGGGGTGCTGTTCTTTCGCTTGAATGTTAATCTGTTGTCTCGGAATGTTGAGGTACTGCCACATAGACAGGCGTACACCACTGTTCTCGATAGTCAGGAAGCTTGCCACGTACAACATCGAAGTAGAGGTCCTGAAGCTTTTTCCCAATAGGACCAACGTTGCCATCGCCTATAGACCGATGATCAACGCTGACTACAGGTGCGATTTGTGCTCCTGTACCACACAGAAACATTTCATCCGCGATGTATAACTCAGTCCGATCTATAGGGTGTTCGCGTGTAATGTAGCCGAACTCGCGCTGCGCCAGTTTTATAACGGTATCACGGGTAATGCCTAAAAGAATGTTTTCAGTTGCGCCAGGAGTGACTAACTCATTATCGAACACCAGGAAGATATTTTCCGCGCTTCCCTCGGAGACGTTACCTTCGTGAGTAAGCATGATCGCTTCATCAAACCCATTCTGAAGTGCTTCACTTTTTGCCAGTGCCGCATTGACATAACCGCCAGTCACTTTTGCTCGTGCAGGAAGCGCGTTATCATCGAGACGACGCCATGATGAAACACCACAGTGCATACCTGACAAAGGAACATAGCCCCCTTGTGGCTCTGAGGTCAGAATAAAATGGTCGGTGAGATCATGCAGACGCACACCGAGTATCTCTTCACCTTTGTAGACTACTGGGCGCAAGTACACATCCTCATGCTGATCGTTCCGTCTGACTAGCTCTATGCTAATCTCGACCAACTGATCAATAGTGTAGGGAAGTGACATCTGTAAAATTTTACAGGAGCGAAGTAGCCGCTCGTAGTGTTCACGCAAGCGAAAAAGATAGACTTGCTCATCCTGAGCATTCCAGTAGCCGCGAATGCCTTCAAAACAGCCTGTACCATAAGCAAAACCATGTGTACGCACAGAGATAACGCCGCGTTCGGCGGGTATAAACTCGCCATTCATAAACAGTTCTTTTGCGTTCATAGTGTAGCGGATAAGTGGCGTCTTTGCTACTTATCACAAATCCTCCTTTTTGATAATTTCCAGTATAAAACAAGTATACGACAAAGTGGCACCAATGCCTAGCAGAAATTTCACAACTTCGATAATCTTGCTGTGTATTGAAGCTACAAAATTTTTTTACCGAGTGCGGAAAGAACAAGTTCAACAGCAAGACGTGCAGTAGCGTTTTCACGATCAAGGATGGCATTGACCTCGACAACATCCATCGAAACAAGGCGTTGTGACGAAGCGATAAGCTCCATTGCAAGGTGTGCTTCACGATAGCTAAGGCCACCCCGCACAGGTGTGCCGACTCCAGGAGCCTCGCGTGGATCGAGCGAATCCATGTCCAAGCTCAGGTGAATAGGGTTATCGTTCTGGCCTGCAATAGTGATGGCTTGTTTCATCACATCGAGCATACCACGTTGGTCGATATCCGACATGGTGAAAACGTGTATGTTATGTGTACGTAATAGTTCCTGCTCTTTGCTGTCCAGGTCGCGGGCACCAAGAACGACAATTGTCTCTTTATTGATCTTTGGCATCCAGCCATTGGCGTGAGTGAGACGAGTATCACCTATGCCAGCAAGAGCGGCAAGAATCATACCATGAATATTACCTGATGGCGTTGTTTCATCAGTATTAAAATCTGCATGTGCGTCTACCCAGATAACTCCAATATTCTTATAGACACTCGCAACGCCACTAACCGAACCCAGCGAAATACTATGATCCCCTCCAAGTATCAGTGGAAATTCCTTTTCCTGTAACGCTGTGCTCACGAGTGCTGCTAGCTCTTCGGATGCCTGCACAATTGTTTCAAGATATTTGAGGTGTGGATTACCCTCCGGTCTGCTCTCTGGTTGTGGAATGGCGAGATTGCCTATATCATGAATAGTATGCCCAAGATGTTGTAATTGATCGCTTAGACCAGCGTAACGGATTGCGCTCGCTCCCATATCGACGCCGCGTCTGTCCGCACCTAAATCCATAGGTGCGCCGATGATACGAATATGCATGTATACCCTCCTGCTCGTCTTTGAACAGTACCTTTCTTTTTCATTATAGCCTTAGCGGGAAGCACTTGTCTATTATGAAAACCTCCGCATATCTCATATCTCATTTTGTTCTTGACACATCCACTCGTCTGTATTATTGTTTGGGATACACACTACCACCACTTACATAATTGGAAAAGAGGCTTGTTCACATGGTATCTTCCCCACTCTTCTGTCCTGTATGTGGAGCAGCAAACACTGTGCAAGCACTATCCTGTTTTGCTTGTGGTCAATCACTAGATGTATCAGTAGCACTTACCGCTATGCCAGCTCAAAATCCAACTCCCTTACTCAAACAACGCTATCATCTTTTGAACCGTTTGGGACAAGGCGGCATGGGATCAGTATATAAAGCTGAAGATACCGAGCTAGGCAATCGGCTTGTTGCCGTTAAAGAAATGAGCCAGAAAGGGCTAAATCAGCAAGAGGCAAGCGAGGCCATTACTGCATTTAAGCGCGAAGCTCTCCTGCTTGCGGGCTTGATGCACCCTAACCTGCCGCGTATCTACGATCACTTCTCCGAAAACGGGCGATGGTACCTCGTCATGGACTTTATAGAGGGAACTACTCTTGAAGAGTATCTTGTGCAAAAAGGTGGAACATTGCCTCTTGAAGAGGTGCTAGAGAGTAGCATACAACTTTGTAATGTGCTTAACTATCTTCACACAAGCCAACCGCCTATTATCTTTCGCGATCTCAAACCAGACAACGTGCTACGTACTTCTGACGGCCACCTTTATCTCATTGACTTTGGAATTGCACGTCACTTCAAACCAGGACAGGCCAGGGATACAATCGCGTTTGGTTCTCCAGGTTACGCTGCACCAGAGCAGTATGGCAAGGCACAAACCGCTCCGAGCGCAGATGTCTACAGTTTTGGCGTCATGATCCATCAGATGCTCACGGGCCATGATCCCTCGTTGAAGCCGTTTTTCTTCGCGCCACTGGTGAGGGGACCAGCCCAATTACAAGAACTGCTGAATCAGATGCTTGATATGGATGCGAATAAGCGTCCAGTGAGTGTAGCAGTAGTCAAGCAGAAACTTCAGGTGATTGTGCAACAAGACCTTTCACGGTATACACGACCAATAAAATCAGCTCCTCAAGTAGTGAAAACAGCATCGCCAGTACAAAAGGCACAAGCACTACAGGTGGTACCCACACCTCCTGTGCAGCGTTCACCTATTGGCGAAGTATTAACGACCTATTCACAACATTCAGACTGGATTTCCAGCCTCGCGTGGTCGCCCGATGGCAAATATCTCGCTTCAGGTAGTTACGATAAAACAGTGCAGGTCTGGGATCCGCCTACTGGCAAAATGAAGACGCTGTACAACGGTCATAATGGTTTTTGGGGAAGAGGACGTGTTCATGCACTTAGCAGGTCAAACGACAGTTCCTGTATTGCCTCAGCAAGCGATGATAAAACCGTTCAAGTTTGGGATATTAGTACAGGTAAGCAACTTGCTATTCACCGCAATCACTCAGGTGTGCTTGCTGTTGCTTGGTCTCCTAATGGCAAACATATTGCATTTGCTAGTGGACCTGTCACAATCCTATGGAATTATGGCAGCAACGATGCGCCTATGAGTATCCACGGGTTTAAGCGAGAGATACAGGCATTGGCATGGTCGCCTGACAGCAAGTTCTTGGCAATGGGTGGATGGGATAGTACTGTACATGTGCATGATTGCACACAAGGGAAGACTACCATACCAAGTACCATCAACTATGGTGAACATACCGATTTTGTGCAAGCGTTAGCATGGTCATCTGACGGAACGCGTATCGCGTCCGCAAGTAATGACAAAACAGTACGAATCTGGGACCCGTACACCGGACAAGCACTGCTTACCTATAGAGGACACAGTGACGCTGTAAAAGCTGTTGCGTGGTCGTCTGATGGTCAGCATATTGTGTCTGCTGGTGTCGATAGTATCGTCCATCTGTGGGACCCCCAAACTGGAAGGACATCCTTTATCTACAAAGGCCATTTTGCTACCGTTTATGCGCTAGCATGGTCATTGGCAGGAACATATGTCGCGTCCGGTGATGCACATAACTTGGTACAAGTGTGGAGAGCAGTATAAAATATATGAAAGGTATATAGAAAAAGAATTTGTGAATACATACTTTTGTCTGATAGACTAGACGTATACATAGCTACTTCATACGGAAAGAGGAGGCAGAAGTTGTGGAATCTTCAAACACTGAGATTATAGCGAACCTCAATAGTACCCGTGAGGAGTCTGTCTGGAATGTGCTGGATATTAAACTGATAGAGGCCGAAAAGGATAGAGTGGTGGCAACGATGCCAATTGGTCCCAATCATCGGCAACAGATAGGCTATTTACATGGTGGTGTTTCTGTGGTACTCGCGGAGTCGCTCGCATCACTTGGCAGTGTCCTAAACATTGACGCAAGCAAGCAGACAGCATTTGGCTTAGAGATCAATGCTAATCATCTACGGCCCAAGCGCGAAGGCATGTTAACCGACGTTGCCATACCTATAACGCGAGGACGTACAACGCATGTGTGGGATATCAAAATCACAGATGAAAACGATAAACTGGTTTGCATCTCGCGCTGCACTGTCGCCATCGTAGATCGCCCACCCGATAATGGCAATCCGCTTGAAAAACCTGCGTCAAATAGTGAGTAAGTGAGAGAGGTTGCAGTATGTGCGGTACGGCAACCTTTAGTGTAATGCTTGCACTACTGCGGCTAAATTCTCGTACACAAATTCGGGCTGAAAGGGCGATTTTTCCAGATCTACGCGGCTATCCTTCCCGGAAAGTACCAGGAGCGTGTGCGTGTGCGCAGCCAGTCCACCAGCAATGTCTGTGTCGAGACCATCGCCGACCATAATGGTTTCGTCTGGCTGACTGCTGAGGGTACGCATTGCTTCTTGCAGAAGAGTTGGTTCGGGTTTGCCAATTACCTCTGGTTTGGTACTACTGGACGCCTCGATAGCGGCAACCATTGCACCACATCCAGGAATAATATCACCTACGATAGGCAGAAGCGGGTCACGGTTAATGGCGATAAAGGTCGCACCACCTCGTATCGCTGTAACAGCCCCTGTGAGCTTCTTATAGTCGAAATTACGATCAAGGCCAACGAGAACGACTTCCGCTAGATGGTTGGCGGGGGTTTTAGCATTCGCTGGTATTCTAATCGGTAGTTCACGATCGAAGACGTGAAGATCATAGGACTTGACCATCTCTATCAAGGGTTGCTCCCCTACGACATAAACTATCCCGTTGGGGAAACGGCGTGCGATGTTTTTGACCGCTGCTTGACCCGCACCGAGGACATGGGAAGCATCGATGTCGATGCCGAGACGTGCAAGTTTAGCGATAACCTGTGTCTCACTAGCAAACGAGTTGTTGGTGAGAAAGAGATATTTTTTATGCGTAGTATTGAGCCATGATATAAATTCTTTTGCGCCTGGAAGGAGTTCCTCACCTCGATAAACAACACCATCAAGGTCAATGAGGTAGGTCGTATATGATGGTAACATGGATTTACTCTCTCAGTAGTTGTTCGCGAATAGCAACAATCTCGCGACGTAAGGTCGGATTGAGATTGACATCGCGTTCTATCTTCTCACATGCGTGAAGCACTGTGCTATGATCGCGGCCACCAAAGAGTTGACCAATTTCAAGCAGGGATGCCTGAGTTTCTTGACGCATGAGATACATAGCGATCTGGCGTGGTGTCACGATATGTTTGTCACGCTGTTTGCCACACATCGCATCCAGCGAGATATGGTAGTATTCGGCAACCGATTCAGCGATTTGCTTACTGGTCAGTCGCGACTCACGGGTATCATTTCCTAACGAAGACATCGCGGCACGAGCAACATCCATTGTGAGATCGGTGCGGTGAAGTTGCTGATAGGCCATTAAGCGGTTGAGGCAACCTTCGAGTTCACGAATGTTGGTCTGTACACGACCCGCAATATAGGTAATAATGTCGTCAGGTACGCGGTAGCGCAACAGGTCAGCCTTGACGCGGAGAATTGCCATGCGGGTCTCCAAGTCTGGCGGTTGAATATCTGCAATGAGGCCCCACTCGAAACGCGAACGGAGTCGCTCTTCCAGGCTCACAATCGCTTTCGGTGGTCGATCACTACAGATGACGATCTGCTTGCTCATCTCATGCAGACTGTTGAAGGTATGAAAAAACTCTTCTTCTGTCGATTCTTTGCCTGCGATAAACTGAATATCATCTACCAACAGAATATCTACTGAACGATATTTCGCACGAAATTCTTCAGTAGTTCGATAACGGATGGCGTTCACGATTTCGTTCGTGAACTGTTCTGAAGAAACATAGAGAACTGCCAATCCAGTCTGAACGCCTTGATGCCCAATTGCATGCAGTAGATGCGTTTTCCCCAGTCCTACTCCTCCATAGAGAAAGAGTGGATTGTACGAATCGCCAGGTGCCTCAGCTACTGCAAGTGATGCGGCATGGGCAAGGCGGTTGCTACCTCCAACAATAAAGGCATCAAAGGTATAACGTGAGTTTAGGCGATTGTGTGTTAGAATATTCGCTCGTTGTTCATTATCCCACTCTTCTAAAGAGTCGGTTGAATTCGTTCGCATGTAGCGCAGTTCCGGTTGCAGGGGTGTTAGTGCGTTTGGCTTAGCATCGTAGTATGCATAATTGCTCTGGTGATAATTTGCCGATGCAGGATTATTCTCGAATGTATCTGTTCTAAATTCCTGTCCGTTGTGATGTTCTTCGTTATGCAGCGCGACAGTTACCGTCATAATAGTTACTTGCTGTCCAGTAATATCCATTAAGATATCTTCAATTGAGCGTCGCCAGCGGGTATTAATAACATCGCGTGCCAAGTCATTAGGTACCTGGAGTACGAAGTATGCTCCTGGCTCCTGTGAATCAGCGTCGATATCATCTGTTGTCGCATTCTGCATAGTGGAAAGCTGTGCATCTTGCAACCATGCTTTTGAGGCAACATCAACGGACGTTTTTTCCAGGCGCTCGAGCGTATCACGCCAAAGAGTAGCAGTGTTCACCAGCATTTCTCCCGCAATTAAATTTCGTCGAGAGGAACAATCGCGACACACTCGATCTCAACGAGTGCTTTTCGTGGTAATTCAGCAACCGCTATGGTCGAGCGTGCAGGCTTTGTCTCTTGAAAGTATTGTGCATAGACAGTATTCATCGCCTGAAAATCGTTCATGCTTACAAGAAAAACTGTCGTTTTCACAACATTCTTGAGAGAGGTGCCTGCGCTATTCAACACTGCCTGGAGATTTTGGAAGACAAGACGCGTTTGTGTTTGTACGTCGTCTCCAACAAGTTGTCCACTGACGGGATCAAGAGCTATTTGACCAGACGTATACACGAAATTGCCATAGCGGATAGCTTGATTATAGGGACCAATAGCGGCTGGTGCTTGTGTTGTATTGATTGGAGTGATTGATGATGTTGTGTTGTGTTCCATAAAATGCTCCCAATGTATGATCTAAGTGAGACAAAAAGCTTGTGAGATAAGAAAAATAGACTGGTGCGAAGCCCTTATGATGAGTATGGGCGGCGGTCCGAGGGCGGCAGTTGTCCTTTGCCATCTGCGCTCATAGTATTATAGCCTCTGGAATAAGGTTGCCCTTGTTGTGCCATCTGGTTTCCACGTGCAAGTTCACGTCCACAATTTCGTAGCGCTTGTTGCATCTCGGCTGCTGAGTTGAAGCGGTCCTCCGGTTCTTTCTCTAATGCACGAAGAACGAGCTGCTCAACGATAGGTGGAATGGCAGGATTATACTTGCGTAATGGTGGTGGATTGGTCGATGCGTGTTGCATCGCAATAGAAACGGCGGTTGGCCCAACAAAGGGTGGTTGTCCAGTCAGCATTTCAAACATTACTACACCAAGTGAGTATAGATCGGAGGAGGCGGTTAATGTCTTGCCTCGCGCTTGTTCGGGTGAGAGATAATCGGCGGTACCGAGCACAATACCACTGTTAGTAAGGCCACCTTCTTCCGCTACGCGCACAATTCCGAAATCTGTGAGCTTTACCAGCACACCTCGATCAATGATGCCATTGGACGGTCCTCCACTCAACACGAGCATAATATTCTGAGGCTTGATATCACGGTGAATGAAGCCACGGGCATGGGCGACCTGTAGAACAGAGCAGACCTGGGCAGCAATCTCTATAGCCTCGCGTCCCTGTAGTTGGCGACGCTGCCCAACAAGTTGCTTCAACGTTGGGCCAGGAATGTACTCCATTACGAGAAAATATTGTCCAGTCTCTTCCACGAAGTCATAGATAGTGACCGCGTTGGGATGGGCAAGTGCGGCGGCTGCACGCGCCTCACGTCGGAAGCGTTCCACTGCTCGTGTATCGTTTTTGTCCAGGGAGCGCAATACTTTGATTGCTACGATTCGCTCTACGCGGTTATCCCAAGTTTTATAGACGCTTGCCATACCACCTGTCGCGATATGCTCACGTATTTCATACCTACCGGCAATAGGTTTTTCTCCGAATTGATTCAACGTTCCACCTCAAACAACTGGGATAATGGGTCGTAGCAAAAAAGATATGTCATGTTAGACGCTAGTATACCATTAATGCCTTAGGACGTCCAGAATGGGCGCGAATCTCCATCAACACCCCCAGAAGTCAATTGTATTGGATTGCCTTGCACCTTATATGCACCTGTCTTAGTATCCGTCGTCAACGAGGCAAGCCAAATGTTGTATTCATTGTTTGTGTAGCTAAGATAGGCTATTTGCTTACCATCGGGCGACCAGACAGGTTGACTTACAAATTGTTGTGTAACCAGCAATGATGACTGCTTATATGGTGTTAACGCCTGTTGCTCAACTGCCGGATTATTCGGGTCGCTTGTGACATCCTGCATGGGTAGCGGCATAACGTAAAGACTCATCTGTCCATTGCTTTCACTACGTATATAGGCCAGTGAGTTGCCGTCAGGCGAAAAAGCTGGTTGTATATTCTGCATCGTTGTATCTGCAGGAGTAAGGGCAACTGCAGGATCGAGTCCTGAGCCTTCAACGCCAGGGCGGTATTTACCAGGGTTGTTCGCGATAGCGTTCGCATTTTCCAGATAGACCTGAACCACTTGTTTTGTGCCCGTTTTATCATAGGTATAATGAGTGTAGACAATTTGATCGGGATGACCTGGACGGTATGTTGCATCGCGATTCCCACCATCACCATAGTCTGCGTAAGCGACATCTTGAGGTTTGCTTGTTGGATTGCTTAACGGTATTGAAAACACCTGTAAGTCAAGCAGTGGTGCATCCTCTTTTGTCGCACTATACCAATCCTCTTTCTCAAGGTCACTCAAGAAAAGTAAGTTCGAGCTGTCAGCTGACCATGCCGGCTGGGCATACCAGTAGAAGGTATTCTTTATAAATGTGCTATCCTGATAAAATTTTCCTAGGCCAGAACGAAGAATAGTCCAGGAACCGCCTTGTACAGGTTTGTATACGAGGTCTGCATAATCTTTATAACGTATGATTGCAGCAATCCATTTACCATTCGGCGAAATTGTCGGATCACGAAAATCATTGCCATTAGTAATTTGCGTCACACTTCGCTTGCCGTCGAGTGCAAAGATACTGCGTCCCTGCGTGAAATACATCGTTCCTTTGAACACAAAGGGGTCCTGGTTGATACTGATCGTATGACCTTTTGAATCGGTATGAACCATTTTGAAATTGCTTGTGCTACTTCCACCATTTCCGCTGAGGCCAAGACAACCCTGTAAACTAAACGCAAGAAGAAGCAGGAGTGGATACCAGAGAATAATGCGTCGCTGCCGTGCCATACGTGCCATAATACTCTTTCTTTTCCTCACTAAACGTTTGTCGCATTTGGCGACTTAAACACTACAAGAAACATTAGGTCAAGTAGGCTGTGAACATGAGAGAGAGTAGTACTACTCCCATTGGAGCTTGCCATTACGGTATGTATCCTTGGCTGTGATGGTGCTGCAAGGAACGTTGTGTTCAGGACACTCTGTGTTTCTTGCACATCACCAGTACTTCCCTGTGTATCGCATTTTGCAGTTGCACCTAGATTAAACATCGTAGCAATAATGGGTTGGACCTGTCCACAATCTAGCTCGACAACGTCTTTTATCGTCCCGTCTGCCATCGTGATTTGTGCAGGTTGCGAGTAAGGAGGACCCAGGGTCACACGGTTAATTTTACTTTGATCGAGCAAACGCGCAAAATTCATGAGACGAAATACGTCTGGCAATTGCATATCGGTTTTCACAAAGCCGTTTAGATCATTTGACAGTTCTGGTAACTTGCCAATAATAGCAGGGTTATTGAGTTTTGTTTTCAATTGCGTAAGCACTTGCTGCTGACGCACTGAACGTCCAAAGTCGCCGACAAGGTCAGCATGGCGCGAACGTACATATTCTAACGCCTCTGGTCCTGTAAGATGCTGAGGGCCAGGGGCAAGATAGAGACGTTTCATTGCGTAGATGTCCGTTCCATGATTGCCGATATCGTCGGGATAGTTATCATCAGCAATGGGGTGAAGCACGTCAACATCTATACCTCCCACCGTATTAATGACTTTGATGAAGCCATCGAGTCCAACCCACGCGTAGTAATCGATATAGATACCAAAGTCCTGATGAATGGTGTAGCGACTGAGTGCGACTCCACCAGCTTTATACACCTCATCTAACTTCATCATACCGTACCCAGGAGCATTCAACCAGGTATCACGTGGAATGGAAAGCATGCCCACGCTCCGTGTCTGTGGATCAATAGTGACAACAATATCAGTCTGTGCGAGATACACGCTATGCCCACTGGCATCAGTAAATTTTATATCTGTGTCACTACCCAACAAAAGAATATTGATGCGCTTACCACTAAGAATATCACCATTATTGCTCGTTTTCCCTGACGGCGCATTGTCACCAGAGGAACGCGTGACGACCTGACCAACCGTATTCTTCAGCGTGACATCGAATGTCGCGTAGTAATACTTTATACCGCTTCCAACAATAACAAGCAGGAATAGGAAGACACCTATAAGGATGCGCGTCAAGAGAGGAAAGCGACGTCTCTTGCGCGGTTTCCGTAACTGCGTTTGACCTACAGGGAGTTTGAATGCTGGTCCCGCTGGTCTCTGTGGAAATGAGGTAGGACCTACAAATGTTGAGAACTGTTGCGGTTCTGAAGGCTGTTGGTATGGTCTAGCAGAATGTGTTGCTTGATTTACATATGAAGACTGTTGAAAACTATATTGTGAGTTCTGAGACGATGCTATGCGTTCTCGCTGCTCAGGTGTAGAGAAGGATGTATTGATCACAGTCTGGGAGCGAAAACTATATTTTGTATTTGAAGTAGGTATTGGTAACACCTCTTGTAAGCGGGACTTTTTGAAACGAGGTATATTGTGTCGAGCACGCGGTAATACTATAGTCTCTGCATTGGCTACATCTTCTGGCATATGTGTCGGCAAGACAATGTCTCCAATTTCTACCCCCCTCTGCGTATGATGAGTACGTTTCATGATAGTATTACCTGCTTTTTGTGTTTCAGTATAGGAAATATTTTTGTCAAATATATTTTTTTCACTCATCCATCACCTCCCAACCACTCTATAGACATAAAATAGTGTCACTATGCTTATAACGTTGGTTATCTTAATAATTAAGAAACCGGATAAAAGGAATGCCGCTTTGTCTGCTTCTATGAGACCAGATATAGTTTAGTCCTATTTCGTCAAGAATTTGTTAAGATAGTTTCAATTGTATCTAAACAATACGTAAGATTTGCGCAGATTCTGGTTTTTAAAAAAGAAAAGAGCTATTTAACCATCATTTAGCAGTTGCTTTACATACTCCTAAAACTCCCTTAAGGCTGCGGCACGTTTCTTTAATGCCCCATTAGTTTCATCATACCATACCAACCTTGCGGCTTATTGTGAGCATTTCGGCTTTTCGTTGCTTACACGGCCTATGTGGTCCTACAATCGCTTTGTGCATAACCAGTGTACAATGACCTTTTGCCCCTCGCCATCTACCGCAGCTATGTTACGCTTAGAAGGTTTCGAACACCTGCGTATCTGGCCACGTGGTGTAGACACAAGTATCTTCAATCGAGAGCGGAGAAGTTCAGCACTGCGGACCTCCTGGTGCGGTGAAGAGGCAGAGAGCAAAACAGTACTCCTCTACGTCGGACGAGTATCATGGGAGAAAAATCTTCGTCTCCTTGTGCAAGCGTATCGTGAGATGAATCATAGCATCTGCCACCTCGTGGTTGTTGGTGAAGGACCAGCCTCGCTTGAGATGCAGCAAGAACTGACAGGTCTACCTGTAACCTTTACAGGCTTTCTCACAGGGACAGCACTTGCCACCGCCTATGCCTCGTCTGATGTGTTCGCCTTTCCTTCTCGTACTGAAACCTTCGGGCAAGTAGTTTTGGAAGCGATGGCCTCTGGCCTACCTGTTGTGGGACTTGTCGCGGAAGGTATCTGTGATCTTGTCAAGAACGAACGTACTGGCCTGCTCCTTGATGACCGTCGTATTCAAGAGGTTGAGCAGATGTTTGGGTATCGCACACGTCTTGAGTGCCTAATTCATAACTCACAAAAGCGTCATGGGATGAGTGAGGCCGCACGTCTTGAGGCACAACGTCGTTCATGGTACGAGGCGATGGAATGTCTTGTACGAGGCTATGAAGAGGTCGTAGACGCAACTCGTCCACTCGTTGCTGCATAACTTTCACTCTCAAAAAGAGCATATGCGCTAAAGCATCATAACCACTTTAGCGCACACGCTTTATTTCTTTTCTGCCTGACGTGCCTGGATGAACGAAAGGATCAGTGAGCCAACGAGCGTGCCAACCAGAATGATTTCCATAGTACTGAACGTTTTCTTTTTCTTTTCCATGTATTTACTCCTCAAAAAGGTTATAAGCAACTTTATATACCTTCTTATTATATCTTAATCCATAGTTCTTTGCCCGGATAGTAGTTTTGTACCAGGTGAAAATGCTGCTTGAGCCATGAATAAAAAAGTGCAATATTTTTCATATGAAGTAGGCGTCCTGTGTAGAAGAGTACGGCATGCACAGACGGTTGCGATGCTTCCGTAATAAGTTGTTGTGGTGTGAGATAGCCTGTACTGATACGGACATTTGACGTATCTACGAGAAGTGGGTCGGTGTTACGGTTAGCAAGCCCAACCAGGAACTGTGCATCCGAAATTACCAGTTGATTTGGCTGCGTATCGTGTGCTAAGTCACGTTCCACATTCACATCCCATTTAGTGACAGCTATATTCGTGCTTTTTTGTAACTCGCTTTTGTAATAAGACTGCACCGTTGACCAATCTACAACGGTGATCAACAAAATAGTCAGCAATGTGATTACTGTTGTGGCAGTATAAAGAATTGAGCGCATCTGTTTATTGGGTCTGATAGGACTGATACCCATAATTGCAAGGCCAATGAGCGGTGCTGTAACGGCGACGAAATGATGTGGGAAAAGCGGCACCTGTTGCCAGAGGAGTATCGTCGTTGTGACGAACCAGGCAAGCAATGGCAGGACAAGCCAATCTCGTCGTAGCAACGCGACAATGGTTCCGTAGAGTGCTGCAAGCGCGAGCAGAGAGGTCAATGCTTGTTCTGTTTGTAAAAGATTTCCTGCTCTGCTACTCTGATATACTTTTTCTGCCTCGGTATGAAACGTGATAACGCCTGCTATCATCTGGTGAAATGAGGATGCGAATGGTACGATCATCGCAGCACTGGTAAGCAGAAAAAAGACGACACCAAGTATGAGAGAGCGTGCAGCTATAAGACGCGTTCCTGGTTCTTGCTGAAAGATGCGCCAAATATGTGCGAGAAAAAGCAGACCAATGGGGACGAGGGCTGCAACACCAAAGAGCTTACAAAAGATGCTTAACGAGAGTGTAGTGCCAGAGAGCACTGCGTACCATATGCCTCGCTTACCATCAGGATGCTTCCACCAGAGATAGGCGGTGACAACCGCAAGCAAAGAGAAGGCAACAAAGGGGGCTTCTGCCTGAAGTGTTTGTGACTGTTGTAAATAAAGTGGGTCTACTACCAGTAAAAGGAGGGCTGCAAGTCCTCCAACACGTCCACTCAAGACATACCCTAAAAGAAATGCTCCAATCAGACCAAGCAGTGAGACAAGAACGATACCAAAGCGTGCTGCCCACAATGTTTGTCCAAAGAGCATATAGGTGGGAAAGATAGACAGCAAGAAGAAAGGAGGCTGTGAGTAGAAGACCTGTTGATACAGATGATAACCACTGCCCATTGCACGGAGCGATTGCCAGTATACTCCCTCGTCATAGCCATCACGATCAAACGGCAGACCAAGGTCACGTAGGCGCATCAATACACCAATACCAAACAAGAGCAGTGCGATAAGCGTCACCAGGATGTTTTGCAGCACAATTCTAGCGCGTCCACGTCTATCCTCCTCTGTTCCTCTCTTTACCCCTTCTGCTGTAGCTGTGCTTATTGGCATAAAATTCTATCTCTCTAATTAATGGTGCAGGAGCGTTCGTTATATTGAAAAGAACCGCCCGTAGGGGTCTAATTCATTACACCCTTTTCACCGATAACGTATGTCAAGAAGGGCGTAATGAATTAGGCCCCTACACATCGTAGGGTTCATCGCCAATTGAGAAAGTGTCCCCCAATTTTTCGTTGGAGGGCAGGGACGTATTAAGTCCTTCAAAATTGAGCGGAGTTGACTCGATGCGTGGCGCGGGTAACGAACTATTGCCGTTGCTGTATCCATTGGTTGTCACATAGCCATGTCCATTGCTACTCGTCCCTAGCAGAGGCTCAAAGTCACTGAACACAGTTTTGATAACACGCCGTGCATCAGCTTCATCAATGAGTTGCTTGATTTCATCAGCAATCAATTCCTCACGTTCAATCAATGCTTCAGCAACTGCCATAACCGCTTCATTATGCTCTTGAAAGAGCTTCTTGACAGCTTTGAATTGCGATTGAAGCAATGCTTCTGTACGCTCTGCGAGACCAGGAAGACTGAGCGGACTAGCTCCATTAAGACCACCACCAAATGCAAGGTAAGAACTGATGGTGCCATCCATACCGTAAGCTCCGATATAGTTTGCTGCGAGTTGCGTCGCGCTCGCGAAATCTGCTGTAACACCGTTCAGGTTTACGTTTAGGAAGAGTTCCTCGGCTGCACGTGAGGCAAGCGAGACCTGGATACGTGCCAGCACATCTTCCTTGCTCATTGTGATAATTGTCTCTTTTTGACGCCATGCCGCGAATGCTGCCGCTCCTTCAAGATCACCATGCATATGCAGTGTGACGAAGGCTGGGAAGAAGCGATCCATCAGATAGTAGCAGGCAACGGTGTGTCCAGCTTCGTGATATGCAAGGCGACGTCGCTCAATCGGTGTTAACTCGCTCATCTGGCGCAGGCCGTATTCGTGTACATCCTGGGCCTCAATGAGGTCCTTGTAATTCACTTCCTCGCGTCCATCAAAGTGCGCGATGATAACCGCTTCATTGATGACGTGCTTGATCGCAACTGGTGTATAACTGACCATGCGCTGTGAGAGTGCTGCTATCGAAATTTTGGGACTGTACTTGATCTTTTTCAGGTAGTACTCAATGACCTCTGGCCGATACTTGTCTGTTGGAGCGGCAACATTAATCTTGCGGTCAAAGCGGCCCGGGCGCAGGAGCGCAGCATCGAGTGACTCTGGAATATTTGTGGCACCGACTGTGAGCACTGGCTCGTTTTGCACACGACTATGATAGAGGCCAACGGTACGAAGTACCTTTTTGAACCAACCCGTTTCAATATTTGGTGGGTCCATCTCCATCAACAACTGATTGAGACCGCCGGTACCCGCGCCACCCATCAAACCCATCATGCCGCCACCCATACCCATGCCGCCACCACCGCGAGAACCACCGATGGCGTCGATTTCGTCCAGGAAAATGACACAGCCCCCATACTCACGCGCAAGTTTACGCGCCTTCGTGTAGAGCCGTCTAATCATCAAGATATCCATGCCGATAAACATGGCCTTAAAGCTGGCGGCGCTAGCATAAGCGAAAGGGACGCCCGCCTCAGTGCTCATACATTGTGCGAGATAGCTCTTACCTGTACCAGGGTCGCCTGAAAGCAAAAGGCCGCGTACAGCAGAGCCGCCCATGTCCTGAAACTCTTTGATGCCACTGAGCAAAGATACGATACGCTTTGCCGCCTCAAGCACCTCTGGATTGCCTTTATAATCCGCAAATGTGACTCCGGTCTCGCCCGGCATAACCCAGTAGAGGCGCGGACGACCCAGAAACCAGAAGATGGCGACAAACTGCATAACGCCAAACAGAATAGCAAACATGATCTGGAAGGCATAGACGAGAATTGTGCCTGGTGATGGCGTGGATAACTGCGGCACAATGTAGACCGCAATATACCAGAGAATGATGCCTATAATGACCAGCCATATCCAGCGCAGCTTTACAAAACGCCCAAATTGATCCATGCCAAGATCAATGGACTTATCCAAGCTTTTAGGGTCTTTCTTCGTGTTCTTTGCCACAGGTTGTACCCCTTCTTATAAGATACGATAGTTGCTTACTCGTGTTACATGACTGCTGGACGTATATGACCGCTTACAAGGTCGACACTGAGGAGAAGTCCACCTCCTTGCGACGCTGTTACAAAGTGCCAGATAAGTACACCTTTGAGATCTCCCCCTGGCCCATGTGTTACGACATCTATTGCTACAAAACTATCAATCGTGGTATCTTGCTCGGCCTGAACTCCAACAACGTTGATATCTTTCCAGGCGAGAACTGCATCCTTCTGAGCATACTGCTGTACAAGTTGATTGGGATCGGGTGGCTGCGACATGTCTTTTTCATCTATCGAAAGCGCAGCGGCATTGCCTTCACGCAGGTGATAAATCCAACTTTTCACACGGTCTCCGCCACCAGCGGTACCATGCACATGAAAATTGAATTGATCGTTGCCAACCCCAAAGGGGAGTTGACCCGTTGTGAAATAGTTTGTCGCGGTAATACTGAGCGCGAGCAATATTATAAGTGCGAGGGCAAGCGCGATGTGTTCTCGAAATCCTCGTAGAAGATAGTAAATACCTTTAAGAATGGGGCGAAATATGGCTTTGAGGAGGCGTGCTGTTGGTGACTTTCCTGCTTGTCTACGTGCAGGGGTAGCACGAACCGTTCGTTTCTGTTCGGGGGCTGGCTGAACAGGTGGTTGTTGAGTGGGTGAAGGGCCTAACATGAGTCTCTCATCTCAACTTTCTCAGAGTGTGCGATGGGTATAGCAAACCTATGGGTTTTTACAATACACAGTTTAATAAGCTTGGAGTAGTGCTACCCTTTGCATTTACCACGACATTGTGGTGGTTTTCTTATTGAGTACCATACACTAAATAGTAGAATTTGACAAGGTTATTTCAGTGAAGTGCAAGATAAGGTTTTGAGCGTCAGCAAAACATATTGAGAAAAGATAAGGTAATTGGTTATGGTTGCTCTCGTTCCAGATTTGAAAGCACAAGAATAACAGGATTTGTCATCAAAGTCTCTGTGGTATACTAAAAACCGTACTTACGTATCTCAACTGTTTTGTATGACAACAAAGCAGAGTCTTAAAGGACGATTCGAGCACATGCTAAAAACCGTCATTGACACGCACCTCGGCATCTTTCATTCATCTGTAGGTTTTTCTGTAGAAGGAGGGAAGACAACTGTACTGTTAGGGGAGAGTGGGGCAGGAAAAAGTACTGTTTTACGTTTTCTTTCCGGATTGCTTAGCCCAGAAAAAGGGCATATCTCTCTCAATAACGTAACGTATTTTGATAGTGAGCACAGAATAAATCTTCCACCACAAGACCGTCCCTTTGGCTATGTTTTCCAGGACTACGCCCTTTTTCCGCATTTAACCGTGTTTGATAATATTGCCTTCGGCTTACGTACAAAACGCCTCTCAAAAAGAGCGATTTCTCAACGCGTACATGAAGTATTGGAACAGATACAGTTGACCGACTTACAACATCGACGACCCGCTCAACTTTCCGGTGGACAACAACAGCGTGTGGCCGTTGCCCGTGCCCTCGTCGTTCAGCCACAACTACTTCTGCTCGACGAACCGCTCTCAGCATTGGATGTGCAGACCCGACGAGAACTTCAGCAGCAACTCCGCCTTATACTGGCAGAAATGCGCGTTACCACCGTTATGGTGACACATAATTATATTGATGCGCTGCTCTTTGGACATGAAATTCTTGTGCTTGATAAGGGCCAGGTGATTCAGCAAGGCGACCAGCGAGACTTACTAGAGCGTCCCCGCTCCGCATATGTAGCAGAGCTAGTTGGCATGAACTTCTTTTGTGGCCCGGTCATTGATTGTAATACAGAAAAATACTGTGTTGTGCAACTTGAGTGTGGAGCGCAGTGTGATAATACGGACGCACCCATTGTTCGAGCCCTTTTTGAACCTGACTCTGCATCACACAAAAAGCCACATAAAGGAGAAAAAGCCTGTGTTGTTGTTGCACCCGACAACATTGAGCTTTCAACCGCCTATAGCGATACTCTAGAGAATTGCTTGCGCGGAAAAATTATGCATATTCTCCCCTCAGGAGCGAACCGAGTTATGCGCGTCAACGTAATGCTCGATACCTACCCCACACCGGTGAATATTGAGATTGCTAAAGACGTGGTTGCAGGAATGGACCTGCATGAGAAGAAAACTGTCTATATCTCGTTCCACGCCGCTGATGCCCAGGTGTATACATAGGTGACATGTCAAACAACTCTAAGGATGGATCCTCTCTCTTGCTAATTGATAGTTTCATTCCTAGTTGGGAGTAGAGATTTGTCTTTGTATTCGTTTTAACTTGTCGTGTGCCCACAGTTCTAAACAAACTTTGATAAGGAGATGAAAATGAAGTACATAGCGCACATAAAGAGTGCAATCCTGTTTTGTCTTGTCTGTTGTACTCTCTTAACAGCATGTAGCAGTTCTTTAAATTTAGGCAGTGGCAATGGTAACAGTTCTCAGATCACGCTAAATGTTTTTGCCGGTTCTTCGTTAACAGAATCGTTCAATGAAATTGCAAATAGCTACCATACACTGCATCCAAATGTTACTGTACAATTCAACTATGGTGGTTCGCAAAACCTGGTGCGCCAGATTAAAAATGGTGCAAATTGTGATATTTTTGCTTCCGCAGATTTTATTAACATGAAAAAGGCGAGTGATGCGGGACTTGTGAAGCATTCACAAGTATTTGTGAAGAACAAACAGGTGGTAATCGTACCAATTACGAACGCGGCAGGTATTCACTCTTTGCATGATCTTACAAAGAAGGGTATCAAGCTGGACCTTGCCGCCGATGTCGTTCCTGCAGGTACCTACACACGTAAAATTCTGGCGAATATGTCAATGTCGCCTGAGTATGGCTCTTCTTACAAAAGCAAGGTTCTTGCAAATGTGGTATCCGAAGAGGATGAGGTGAAGGCGGTTGTGCAGAAAATTCAGTTGAATGAGGCCGACGCGGGTTTCGTCTATCAATCGGACGTGACTCCATCAGTGGCAAATAAAGTAATTGTCATCACTATTCCTAACAATTTTAACGTCATTGCACAGTATCCCATTGCCACAGTCAAAAGCTCGAAGTACCCAAAAGAGGCTCAAGATTTTATGAACTATATTCTCTCGAATGTAGGACAAACTGTACTCAAGAAACATAATTTCATTCCTGTTAATCAGTAGGATAGAAAGGAGTAAGGGTACGAATGCAACAAGTAGAAATACCTGCGTCTCTCCCTGAACACAAAAAGCGGTGGCTAAGTAGCCAGTGGTTACGTTGGTTCGCCACGATGGGAGCGGGAATTATCGCTGGCGTCTTTTTCCTTTTCTTGATTATTCCCATCATATCCTTGTTTTTACAAGAGTCACCGTCTGCTATCTGGCAAACGGTAGTATCAGCGCAAGCGGCGCAGGCATTGATCGTAAGTATTGTGACAACTGCTGCAAGTACGCTTCTTTCTGTGCTGTTTGGTCTGCCAGTGGCCTATATTCTTGCTCGTAAGAATTTTCCTGGCCGCCGTTTTTTTGAGATAGTGGTGACGATGCCTACGATCCTGCCATCTGTTGTGGCTGGTGTCGCACTGCTGCTCACCTTTGGGCGTTCAGGTTTGCTCGGTCACTATCTTGTCGGCTTTGGTATCTCGTTGCCCTTTACAACGGTTGCAGTGGTCATTGCTCAGACGTTTATCTCGTCGCCTTTCTTTATTAACAGTGCGAAAGCAGGCATAGAGCAATTAGATATGCGTTATGAACGAGCAGCTTACACTCTGGGAGCCTCGCCTTTTTATACCTTCCGACATATTATCCTACCCCTCATTTTACCATCGCTTTTGACAGGAATAAGTCTCACGTGGGCGCGTTCGCTTGGAGAATTTGGGGCAACGATTACCTTTGCTGGAAACTTTGTAGGCACGACGCAGACATTGCCTATCGCGGTCTACATCGCATCCGAGGATAACCTGAATACCGCCATTGCGATTTCAGTTGTGTTGATTGCTCTATCGTTTGGCATCCTGCTTGCATCGCAGATTGCGCGGGCGTGGCTTGCTCGCTAGAGAGCAAAAATGTTCATAGTGTTTTATAGTGTGAGTATGCAGACGAGGAAATTTCTCTATCAGCGGAAAAATTGCCCTCGCACATTGCAAATCAGAAAAGAGGATATACGATATGACAGATGATTTGATTGCTCCTCATGGGGGAAAGCTTGTACTCAACAGAGCGAATGAGCAAGAACAGTCAGTTTTGCAAGAACGGGCGCAGCACCTTACACAGATTGTTGTCGGTTCGCGACAGCTTGCAGACTTAGAAATGCTTGCGATAGGAGCATATAGTCCATTGACTGGCTTTCTCACACAGGCCGATTATTTAAGTGTTGTGAAGACGATGCACCTGAGCAATGGTCTTCCCTGGTCTGTACCAATCACTCTTGCCGTGACCTCAGAGCAGGCTGCAACACTGAAAGAGGGGGAACAGGTAGCACTCGTTGATGCTGGGGGAACGCTGCAAGCTGTCCTGACGCTGGAAGAGAAATTCCACTATGACAAACAACTAGAGGCTGAGAAGGTTTATCGTACCGTGGATGAAGCGCATCCCGGTGTAAAGGTGCTCTATCAGCAGGGAGATATGTTGCTGGGTGGTCCAGTGCGAGTAGTGAACATGCCAAGGCAGACATTTGCTCAATATCGCTATACGCCGAGTCAGTCACGTGAGCTGTTTATTCAGCATGGCTGGAGGCGCATTGTTGGTTTCCAAACCCGCAATCCTGTCCATAGAGCACATGAGTACATTCAAAAGTGTGCTTTGGAGACGGTAGACGGTCTGTTTCTGCACCCTTTAGTCGGAGATACGAAGGGTGATGATATTCCGGCTGATGTACGTATGCGCTGCTATGAAGTGTTGTTGGAAAACTACTACCCGTCTGATCGTGTAATTCTAGGTGTTCTTCCTGCTGCCATGCGCTATGCAGGGCCGCGCGAAGCAATCTTTCATGCACTGATGCGAAAAAATTATGGATGCTCACACTTTATCGTGGGACGTGACCATGCAGGTGTAGGCAACTACTATGGTACCTATGATGCTCAGCACATCTTCTCAGAGTTCGATCCTGCCAAACTTGGCATCACTCCATTATTCTTTGATCATACCTTCTTCTGTCGCACTTGTGACGCGATGGCTTCGGCAAAGACCTGCCCTCATGGGGCAGAACACCATGTGGCACTTAGCGGAACGAAAGTGCGTCAGATGTTACAATCAGGCGAAATTCCACCCCGTGAATTTTCACGTCCAGAGGTGGCACGGGTGCTGATAGAAGCCATGCGGCAGCCTTCTGCTGAGCAATAGCATGTAAGAACAGATAAACGTGTGAGCGTGCAAGGGCATGCATTTATTTGGATGCATACCCTCACACGCTCATATCCCAACTGTAGTCAAAGGTATTGTTAATTTCAGCGGCTCTTGGAAAAACTTGATGGTTAGCCCTATTCGTTCTTTAATAGAAGCTTAGCCGCCGGTTCTGGATCAAGTGGTGCCGAGGCGACATTTACCTCAATCTTCTGAGCAATCTTGTCTTTTACTTGCTGGAACTCATTGGGATGCATCTCGCGCCATTCTGACCATAGGGCAATAAGGAATGCTTGCAAAACGCCTGCAATTGGGGAGGCAAACAGGGCACCCCAGATGCCGAAGAGATCGCCGCCTATAATCAATGCAAGCAGAGCAACAACAGGATGTAGCCCAATTGCTTTACCAACGATACGTGGTCCCACCACATCACCTTCTATAACGTGGACTACGACAAAGTATATTAATACAATGACCGCAATAAACCAGCCCTTCGTCAAGGCGAGCAATACACAGATAGCACCAGAAGCCAGTGTTCCCAGAATTGGAATGAACTCTAGCACAAATGCTAGTACGCCCAGTAACAAGGCGTAGGGCACACCCAGGACTTGCATTCCAGCACCAACCAGGACTCCAATGAGGCTGCATAACAACAGTTGGCCGCGAATATAGCCCCCAACTATTCTTTGTAGCGTCTCAACCAGAAAGCGGACTCTTCCTTGCTGACGGCGTGGCATATTTTGACGAAACCAACTTGTCGCGCGTGAGCCATCAATGAGCAGGTAAACACTTAGAACAGCGACGAGCAGAATATCCAAAGACGCACTGACAAGCCCTGTAAGCAGTGGTAAGATGTTTCCGGCCAGTCCCTCAGTCTGTGCAATAATTTGCGCTCGCGCGGAGCTGATCTGGCTAGATGAGATGTTAAACGACTTGAGCGCTTGCTCTAAAGGTGTCTGATTACCACCACTTGCAGGGGTCAACAAAAATCCTATATAGCCTGAAAGCGAGGTGATTTGCTCAACGGCTGTACGTACCACAAGATATACTAACGCACTTACACCTCCCAGGACGATAAGGTAGACAATGAGGATGGCAAGAAAACGCGGCATCACTCGTGTAAAGAGTGTTACGAGTGGGGCAAGAGCATAAGCAAGTAGGGCGGCAACAACAAACAACAAGATAGCTCTGATGACATGGCTTGACCCCCATAAGAAGAGAATGACAATACCTGCCCATGCAAGCAACGAAAGTGGAATAATAAGTCGTCTAATCCATTTCGCGAGGTCAATAAAAACATCTTCGGCTTCCGATGTTTCTACAGCCATTGTATCAGCGTATCGAGGAGTGCTTGTTGGGACGGTGTTAAGACTCTTACCATCGCTCCAACGAGTATTCGTAACCGTTTGAAGTCGTTCTTTGACTTGGTCAAGTCTGCCTTGAACCTTCTTTGCTGCACCCTGTCTTACATCCTTAGGCAGGTGCTCACCACTCGTTATACCTGTGTTCATGGGTATATTCTCTGAAGTTGGCTTGATTGCTTTTCTGTTGTCGTCCATTTCTTTGTTATGCCTCTCGTTACTTTGCATTATGCCTCTCGATATCTTTCTTACTTATGATGAAGAATCTATCACTATTATTTCTAGTGGCCTTTAGACTCTTCAATATGTATCTGATCCGCCCTGTCTGTTGGTTTCGTATCTATGTGAGAAGGCGATTCCACGGGTGACAGATCCTTGTTGAGTTTGCCCGCCATCGTACTGACGAATGTCACAATATCGTTGGGAATGGGAAGCACCCTTTCAAAGAAAAATGCATTGACTTCACCGCCTATGAGAAGAATCATCGCAAAGTAGTAAAAAAACAGGAGCAGAATAACTGCGAAACCTAAAGGACCTGCATAGCCACTAAAGAAGTGCGAGATGATGAATGGAAACACTGCCAGGAATATCTCTGTTGCAAGGGCTGCGAACACCGCGCCACGCCAACTATTCTTCCAGCTAATACGCTGATTGGGCACAACGATATAGATAATCTCGAACAAGATGAACGCAGTGATAAAGCCGCCAAGAATACCGCCGATACTAATGAAGATAAAGCTACTCCCTGGAATGTTGCTCAAAATGGGAAGTTTTGTCAGACTAGAAAAGACAATTGTTGGTGCGGCCGATGCGAAGACCATGATTGGAATAAGTATAACGAATACCACCAACATGGCGATAGCGACCGCGAATTGGCGTACAGGGGCGCGTTGGCGCACACGATATATAATATCTAAACATCCCTCGGTGACGACGAAGAGAAACGAACCAAAGAAAATGCCAAAAACAATAGCCACAATACCAAGAATGCCTGATGCGTGACTTAGTTGTTGTGATGCGAGTGTCAGGGCATTTTGTTGACCCGATAGCCCTGGAAACAATGCTGTAATTTGATGAATAACGGTGGTGCGTATGCTTGAATTACCTAAAAATATGCTCAGAATCGCGACGAGAGCAAGGGCGATAGGCAACATAGCCATGAGCATATTATATGCGATAATACACGCGAGGTTGAGTATCCAGTCATTGTTAAGCTTGATGAGAAAGCCTTGGAGCGGTTTGACATCCTTACTGAGTGTCTCCATGGCACCTTGAGATCCTGGGTTCTTTGTGTTCCCTCGTTGTTGGGCATTCGTAGTCATTACTATTACTTCCTAGCTGGTGTCCTATGAATATGGAAGATACAAATTACAAAGAAATCGGTGGTGAGCAAATTTTATTACTTTATCTTTAATACGTGCAAATGCGAACAAAGGGTGTCAATTTAGATGTTAATGAGAGTAGGCTTACTATATTCTAATGATCAGAAATGCTTACTGTGACAAATCTATCTCGTTACCTGGTACCCCCCTCTATAAGCTTCCTCTGATATTTGGTATAATAAGCACGTTACGTTTATTATTCATGTGCAGGAAGGCAAGGAGACACTGTATGGATGGTAGAAAGAATACATTGGAAGGAGCAGGGGATTATATCTGGCTGCGTTACTCAACAAGTATTACGCTTGCAGGTAAGACACGCACTGTCGAGATAGGTGTCCCAATGCCCATTGGAGCCGACGAAGAGGAGCGCGAGCGACTACTGCGGGAGGCCGACGAAGGAATGGACCAGCTTGCGGACCACGTCGAAAATCGTATTGCGCAGATGTTGCAACGTGTTCAACCAACACAGGGAAATATTCCTGCACCAACGCCAACCGCCAAGCCTTCTATAAATCTCCCTCCACGTCCGTTGTCCAGACCTACCTCTGCACCACTCCAATCAGCCGCACCACAAAATGTGCCAGTTACTAACAACACAAGTCAAGGTTCCGCTGCTCAAGCGAGTTCACCACCACAACCATCGCATGAGGTACGAGAGGTGAGGCCAGAGCCGCAAGCTACGCCCCCATCTCAGGATGATGAGGTAGCACCACAACTGTCGCAATCGTTGCAGCCATCCCAACCATCGCAACTATTACAAGCACCTCCACAAACACGCTCTCCAATGGGAGTGAGTATGCAGACAACGGGCGATGTAGGTGGCAATCTTTCAATTCCACAATTCATTCGGATCGTAAAAGACCGCTTTGATTTGAACCCTACGCAAGCAATGGAAATGCTTAAGCTCAAGTCCTTGAGTGGTGTCAATCTTCGGGACAAGCTAGAGCAACTACAGCGCATGCTAGGGCAGGATTCTACTAGCGCTACAGAGAAAAACTCTGCCAGCGACTTTGATGAAGGCAATACAGCGTCCTCTCCTCATGAAGAGAAATCTGTCAGGCCAGAGATGCCCTCCGGAAAACAAAGTAACCCTCCGGCTTCGACACCGCCTAAACAGCCGACACCTATCCGCTCTAACACAGCCGGACCGGATGCAGGCAACTCTTCTGCACAACAATTCACGTCTCGGCCACTTAACAAAGGAAGTGTGCGCGACGAGCGTGCAACATACTTTGATGAGGAAGAAGATTTTGATGCTGTCCTTGCGGAAATTGAGAATGATAACGAACTTGACGATAACGAACTCGCGGCATCGGGTCAACCGCGCGAATTAACGCCGCAGGAACGAGTGTATGCGAAGAATCTGTTGAGCAGGTTCCGTGAGTCGCAGGGAGCAGCAATTGCTAATCCCGCACGTCTACGAGTGCTGAGCAATGTTACAGATGGACAAGTAAACGAGGAACAGATACAAGACTTGATCGAGGGTATCTGGGGTATGTCCTCGTTAAAGAAATTGAAGGTTGATCAAGTCGAGTCGCTGATCTCGTGGGCAAAAGAAGACGATTTTATGAGCGACGTAGATGTCGTCCTATTGTTATTGGAGGAAGAAGCCTTTGCGCGTGGTAACAGGTGAGGCAAAGGGCCGCAAGCTCAAAACGCTCAAGACAATGACGGGCACGCGCCCAATCATGGATCGCGTCAAGACCGCGCTCTTCGATATCCTCTCTGGTGAGGTTGTCGACGCACGTTTTCTTGACCTTTTCGCAGGTACGGGCAGTGTTGGTATCGAGGCGTTGAGTCGTGGTGCAGCACATGCAACGTTTATCGAGATGGATTCCAAAATTCTCAAGCTTGCACGCGATAATCTACAGATCACAAAACTTGCTGACCGCGCAGAGATGTTACAGGCTGATGCGTTCAAGTTTCTACATAACCAAGCAACACACCACACGCAGAAACGTGAGTATGATATTATCTATGTTGCGCCACCACAGTACCAGGAGATGGCTGCACACGCACTTACGCTGCTAGACACATCACCACTCGTTCCTGACGAGGGACTGGTAATCATCCAGATTCATCCGAAAGAGCGTGCAAACGTAGTGGCTGTACAGTGTACACGACTGGTGTTGACCGATGAAAGACGTTACGGCAGCACATTGCTGCTGTTTTATAGAAGAGCACCAGAAGAGGAGAACACAGATGGTCAGTAAACCAGGAGGCAACCGTTTTGCCTTTGTCGACGCGGGTGAAGCGGCACGTCGCCTCGGCATTGATCGTGTGACGCTCGATCAGTGGATTAAAGAGGGGCGTATCAAGACGCACAGAGGCGTGGGGCGTGATGCATTTTTCCGTGCGGGCGATGTGGAGGCCCTGTATAACGAGTTGCATCCCACAAGCGAGCTTGCCGAAGCAGTGGCCGCTGACGAGGCAGAGAGCGCAGGTGCTGAAAGCAAGGTGACAGGTCCAGCTAAGAAGAAGCAGGACCCGCAAATGCGCGTTTATCTCCGCTTGCAAGCCGACGCCAAGTGGTACGATATCTCAGAAGAGGACATTCGCACCTGGGTCCAATTGCTCGCTCCTGATGGCTACGAACGTAACAAACGCAATGCCGAACACACAATCAAAAAGCTGCAATTTTTGGTTGGGTTGATCGAAGATGGGCAGCAGCGAGAAAAAGAACAGGGACAATAAATTGTTCTACTGTTATCAAGTAATCTTACTGAGCCTTTATTTGCTCAGGTAGACACAAAAACAAATCCTCTACTGCTTGAACGATGAAGTCGGCACTGCGTTGCTTATAAAGCTCAACCTCTGCTGAATGTATAACCAGTACTGTCGCTAAGAAATTTGGCTCTGCAACGTTTTTGTTCGCTTGATAGCGTTTGATAAGGTCAAGGTCATCGGCGGTATCGCCAATATACAGACCTCCTCTTGCACCTGTTGCCGCTATCGCTAAACGCAAGGCATGTGGGTTAGGTTTAGGACAGGTGTCTGCTGAGATGACGACCTCCCACCACTGCTCACCACTATAGGCTTCCATACGCTCCAACGCGCTATCGACCTCTAGCCCAACGCGTCCCGTAATCATACCGAAATGTTGTATCCCCGCTTGACGCAGGCGTGCAAAAAAGTCTGGCGTGTAAAGCATTTTTTCGTGATGCACAAAGCCCTCGAAGTTCGGCAAGTAACGTGGTTCATGCCCGAAACGTGTACGAATATCTGCTGCACCCCAGTAGTATTCGTGGTAGATATCGCCAATCATTCCGTAATCGAGGCGGGTGCTAGCAGGAAACGTGGTATCAACCCACTCACGTCCACCATGCCCTTGCAGATTTGCAGTGCGGGAAAGTGCGGCCCATTCCTGGCTTGTACGTTTAGCGAGAAATGTACCACGAAATTCGCGCAATCGTGCAGTCGCAAGTGTGGCAAGTAGATAACACATATCCCAATCGTTATTATAGCCTCCAGCCTGTTTGAAGGCGTCAACGTCAGCGATGGTCATAAGCGATTTGCCTTCGTGCTGGCCCCAGTCAAGGTGGTGAAGCGTTCCTGCAACATATTCGGCAACAGCGATATCTGTTGCGTGAAATGAGGCGAGCGTGTCAATGAGGACTCCATCAACGTCAAAGAAAATAGTATCAAATGGCTCAGGAAATTGCAGATCAGGTTTTTGCCAAAGAATAGCTGAGTTGTTCATCTATGAAACCTTTCAGATAATGCGAAGTAATGGATAGCATCGTGTAGCGTCTACTATCTTTAGAGACGAACAACGTATAAGACTCTTATCATCTATCTCTTTCTACCATTTCCCGACTAGTAGACGAATGAATTGACGTACAATCATTACAGAGATTGTCCAGACGACAATGGCGACGAGCGTGGAAATGTCTATGCTGAAGCCGTTATAGGGAAGCGCGGGCACCATATTCTCAAAGGGATAGACGAGTGGAGCGGTGAGCATATTAATCCAACCTGTGAATACGCTGGTTGTGATCTCAAAAAAGTGTAAGATGAAGCGTGTAAAAAGGAGCAGTAGTAGGACCATTAATGCCAGGCCAATGAGCTGATTGATTTTACGCAAAACAGCGGTGAAGAAGCCTTTGAGCCCACGTTGAACACGTTGTCCCCTGGTCTCCTTTAGAATAAAAGGTGCTGGAACTGGTGCGGTAACCCTCCTGAGTAGTGGATCAGTTGCTTGATTATATACGTTACGCACTGTGGAGTCATCGTCGTCGCTATATTGCTCATGCTGCATCATATCTTTTAACTCTCTCTCTTCTATGTGAGATGGTTGAACAGGTCCCTTATTAGAAGAAACGTTTCTTTACAGAATTATTCACTCGAAGTGCTACTATTTTCCAATACTGATTGTCGTAAGTAGAGATTTATACTCCTCAAGGATGTGTACCTGGTGCCATTCCTCGTTGGGAATATCTACTAATGCTTGCCGTAGCAAGTTCTGCTGGTACAAAATGACCTCTTCACCAACTATACGTACACGCGCACGATCACGTTGTACACATGTTGTGGACGGTGTGTTAAAAATAAGTAAGCAGGTATTGTAGTGATGGCTCTGCGCCAATTCAAGCAATTTATGACGGGTGGTCGCTTGTAATGCAGTACTATCGACGATGGTGAAACGTTCCAAAAGCATGCGTTTATGCATAATATAGTAGAGAAGATCGAAGGCATCACGGCTCACTTGCTGATTGTTGTCGTCGTCACATAAGAGCGCACGACAGTAGTCAGAGGAGATAATAGACGTTGCTCGTAAACCTTGTGCATAATGCTCTTTTATAAAGGCACGCGCAAACGTGCTTTTCCCAGCTCCAGCTATGCCACATAGGACGAGAAGTGTGCGTTGTGGTAGAACAAGATGTTCTACACTGTCCATTGCGATGCTCTCTTCCATTTGATATAATGCCCATGCATATATACACCGAATGTCATATAGACATAGGGCGTATAATAGAATACATTGTTCTACCTATATTACAACACTCACGAGAACACTCGCAGTAGTGTACTTTTTCATAAGAATGTTTGTGGACCTGCTACCTGGAATGAATGGGCGCGTGCCAGAGCAAAAACGGTTGGTTGATGTTCACATCGAGGAGGCTATTGTGTCTGTAGATGTTACTATTACAAGTGCCCAGGTGCGGGGGCGGTTTCTCGACTATTTTGCCAGCAAGGGACATCGTAAAATGCCTAGTTCATCGCTGGTGCCACATAACGACCCGACGGTGTTGCTTACAACAGCTGGCATGCAGCAGATGATTCCCTATTTTCTAGGGCGTGAGACACCACCCGCGTTACGCCTTACCTCGGCGCAAAAGTGTTTCCGTACAACAGATATCGACAAGGTTGGCAATGAACGCACCCTGACCTTTTTTGAGATGCTGGGAAACTTCTCCGTCGGCGATTATTTCAAGCGCGAGGCGATAAATTTTGCCTGGGAATTTCTGACGAGCGTTGTTGGGCTTCCCCCTGATCGCTTACATCCAACGGTGCATCCAGAGGACGATGAAGCTCCCGTCTACTGGCATGAAGTGGCGGGGTTTCCCGATGAAGCGATTGTACGCCTGGAAGACAATTGGTGGGGACCGCCAGGTGCTTCTGGTCCGTGCGGACCTGATTCCGAAATCTATTATGACCGTGGTATCGAACATGGTTGTGGTTTACCAGATTGCAAACCCGGCTGTGAGTGCGAACGGTTCCTGGAAATCTGGAATCTCGTCTTTATGCAGTATTATCAAGACCTAGATGGTACACGTACACCGCTTCCTCGACAGAACATTGATACAGGCCTGGGTCTTGAACGCCTCACAATGGTTATCCAGGGTAAAGAGTCGGTCTTCGATACGGATATGTTTCGTACCGTCATCAACCATTTTGCGGCTCTTGCGGGCACTGCCTATGGAAAAGATGTACAGACTGATACCTCGCTCCGTGTAATTGCCGATCATGCACGTGCGCTCGTCTTTCTCGCCGCTGATGGTGTGTTGCCTAGCAACGAGGGGCGAGGTTACATATTCCGTCGTATTTTACGACGTGCTGTGCGGCATGGAAAATTGTTGGGGTTGGATAAGCCGTTTCTTTCGGAAGCCGCCGATACGGTGATTGGTCTGATGAGCGATCACTATACTGAACTGCGTACGCAGCGTGACCGCATTGTTGACATCTTAAACTTGGAAGAGCAGAAATTTGGCCAGACGCTCAACACTGGCCTCCTCTTGCTCAACGAACTTTTGGAGAATCTGAAACATAAATCTCAGACTGTTATTCCTGGCGAAGCGGTGTTTAAACTCTATGACACACATGGTTTTCCAGTAGAGTTGACGCAAGAAATCGCCTCTGAGCAAGGCTTTACCGTCGATACTGCGGGCTTTGAGCAGGCCATGCAGAGACAGCAGGAGCGTAGCCGTTCCGCCAGCACTTTTGTCCAAGCTCAGGATGATAGTGCGTTGGCAACGTTGCTTGAGCGTCTCGGTCCCACAAAGTTTACAGGCTATCAAGGTCTTGCAGGCAGTGCAAAGATCACGGGTCTTGTCGTCAATGGCGAAGTGGTTGAGAGTATGAGTGCTCCCCAGCAGGCACTGGTGCTTCTCGACGAGACGCCGTTCTATGCTGAGAGTGGTGGTCAAATTGGTGATAGAGGCGATATCATCAGTGCAACAGGTGTGTTCAAGGTACAAGATACGCGCCGCCCACTCAAAGGCTTGATTGTTCATTATGGCTCATTGAACGAGGGACATCTGCGCGTGGGTGATACTATTCAGGCTGATGTGATTGAGCAACGCCGTGAAGACACGATGCGCAATCATAGCGCGACGCATCTTCTCCATAAAGCACTGCGTAATCTTGTTGGCTCACAGGTAGAGCAGCGTGGGTCACTGGTCGAGCCGGAGCGTTTGCGCTTCGACTTTACCTGTCCACGTGCGTTAAGTGGCGCGGAACTGTCACAAATAGACGAGCAGATCAATCGTTGGATTCGGGCGGATTTCCCCGTTCAAACAACGATCATGCCATTACAAGAGGCCATGACGACCGGGGCTATGGCTCTCTTCGGCGAGAAATACGAAGACTTTGTGCGTGTAGTGTCTATGGTGAGTAGTATCGAGTTGTGCGGTGGAACTCACTGCGCTGCAACGGGGCAAATTGGCATCTACATCACCATACAAGAAACAAGTGTCGCGGCTGGAATTCGTCGTATCGAGGCATTAACAGGACGTGCTGCCGAGGCATATCTACGTCACCGTTCTACGACTATTGAAAGTATTGCTGCGAAACTTCAGGTACAACCGGATATGCTAGAGACACGTATAGAGCAACTCCAGCAAGAGCTTGTTGCAGTGCGTCGGCAAGTAACCCAATTTCAGCGTGATGCGGCTCTACGTCAAGCGGATGCCATCGTCGAACGCGCCCATGAGGTGGCGGGTATTCCAGTTGTCGCCACGACAGTAGATGCACCTGATGACAAAGTGTTACGTGAAATGGGCGATATGGTGAGGAGCAAACTGAGTCGTCCTGGTGTTGTTGTGCTGGCAAGCAATGCCGGTGAGCGCATTGGAATACAGGTCAACATCGACTCCACTTTAACGAAGCGTGGTCTGCATGCTGGCAAACTTGCGGGCGCGGTTGGTGAATTGCTTGGAGGTAAAGGTGGTGGCCGTCCTGAATCCGCGCAAGGTGGTGGTAAAAACAAGGCTGCACTTGGGGCTGCGCTCGACCTCGTACCAAATTTCGTCAAAGACAACATCAAGGTGTAGAGGGAAGCGATTCCTTTTAGTTGCTTGGTTGCTTGCTGTACGATTGCAAGAAAACATTGCGACTTCTAGAAGGTCTGTGTTATAACATACCTGACATGCATGAAATGTAGGGATGTAGTTTATGTACGTGCTTGCACATAGGCGTACTTGTTAGGATATGCTCTCTGTCAGAAGTGGAAAATCAGATGAGATTGAACAATCGGTTGTGGATCAACAGAGTTTGGATAAGTAAATGGCTAATCTCCTACAACGTCTATTAAGTCTCTTGTCAAGAAGACAAGAAGATCAAGAATATTACGATGAGCAGCAGTACGAAGAGGATGAGTATGAAGACGAACCGCTTCCTCCACCAATAGGTGGGGGAAGTGGGCAACGTCAACTCTTTACGGCACTTGATATTGGGACTGCTTATGCGAAGGCAATCATTATTGAGGTGCATGGGGAGCATGCTCAGGTATTAGGAGTAGGCCGTCATCCACAAAGCTACTCTCACATGTCTGATGGTATCGTCACCGACATACCTGGTGTCATATCGAACTGTAACGAGGCACTTATTAAAGCAGAACAGGCTGCGGGCGGCGTCATCGCACCACAAGCCGTGATCGGTATCGCGGGTGAATTGGTCAAAGGAAGTTCTACGACAGTAAGCCGACAGAGACAACAGCCATCCAAACCAATTGCCGCTGAAGAGCTTGAAGCATTGATTACTAATGCGCAGCAGAAGCTCTTAAAAAATGCGAAAGAGCGTATCGCTGCTGAAACAGGCTACCAGAACATTGAGGTGCGCCTGACGAATGCCGCCGTCATTACCGCACGTATTGATGGGCAAATCGTTTCTAATCCAATTGGTTTTCGTGGTCGCCATTTCACACTTACGCTGTTCAGTGCTTTCGCACCGTTAATGCAATTAGGAGCACTGGAGACCGTCGCACAAGGACTGGACCTGACACTGGTAACAATCGTCGCGGAACCATATGCTTTGGCACGCTGCTTAAGCACAAATGCGAGTGCGGATAGTGGCGCGATCTTCATTGATATTGGTGGTGGCACAACGGATATTGCGTTGGTGCGACAGGGTGGAATTGAAGAGACACGTATGTTTGCACTTGGGGGACGCACTTTCACACGGCGTATAGCCACAAGCAAGGGTGTTTCCATAAAAGATGCGGAACGGCTCAAAGTAGGTTATAGCAATGGAGAAATTAAAGGCAGTAGCTACGACGAGATACAATCCATCCTCGCGCCTGAATGTCAAACGTGGATGGATAGCGTCGAACTGCTAATTGAAGAGCTTGCTAAGGGTGAACTTTTACCTCCTGCTATCTATATGGTCGGTGGTGGTTCCGCGTTGCCAGATCTGCTTGAACGCATGGAAAATTTTCCCTGGACAGAGCGGCTTCCATTCTCGCGCCAACCAATCATTCGTACTGTCCAGCCGGAGATGGTGGGGTCTATCGCGGATCAGGAGGGTTTCCTGGTGAACGCACAAGATATTACGCCAATGGCACTCGCATATCAAGCAATTGAATTACAAAATGAAAATAATGTTCTGGAAAGGGCACTCAACCGCGTTATCGACACAATGCATATTTAATACTGCTGTCGCTGTAGGGGGTAAGAGAGCTTCTCATGACTGATGAAAAACCAATCTATATTAGTCCGGAAGACGATGTAACGACTGTACGTGAGCGTCTGGAAAAGACATCTAACCGACAGGTCACCTTGGTAATTCCTGAACAGACGCAATTGCGTAGTCTTGTTGCATGGCGTGTATTGCATGCTGATGCGCGTAGAATGAGTAAGGATGTGCTGGTCGTTAGCACAGACCCACAAATCCGTTCGTTGGCACAAGCATGCAAATTTCGTGTCGCGCATTCTCAGCAGGCATCATCAATTACGAACAAATCGCGTCCACCAACTCGTCCTGGACGTGCTGGCGGGGCAGCAAAGAGTAAATCCACCTCTTCACAGGCACGTATGCAAGCGGCAAAGAAGCCATCAGTGCAACTTCCTCCCGAACCCTCCGATGAGCGTAATGAGAATACACCTGGCAGTGGAAAAGCTTCACGTAAAGCTGATGCATTAAATCAGTGGTATAGCCCACTTCCTGAAGCATCTCCTACATCGCATGACATAGAACGCTCATTTGATAGGAAGACAACAGGAAATTTGCGGGAGAAAAGTACATTTTCTTCATCTTTGAGTGAGCCAATGCAGGAGCCGGGCCGAATTTACGATATCCACACTGATGCAACACCTCGTATACATCAGGTCCCACCACCTTTGCAAGAAGAAGAGCCAGCAACCTATTGGGCTGATACTTTTGATTATAAACAAGCAGAAGACATTCGGAACTCAGCGCAGCACAATGACGCAAATGCACCACCGCTTGTTGTGCCTCTATCACCTCAGACACCACGAACAATGCCTCATTCAGATCAGCAAGTACATGATGCTGTAGATGCTGTATATGATGGCGTGTACAAAACAACTCCCCTGCCTCAGCCGTTTGAGGAATCAGCAGAACCCATCTCTGACTTCTACCAAATGATGAATGAGCACATTCCTCAATCATCGTTGAACGAGCAGCATGGCTCTGCCATCATCAATGGTATTGATTCAAGCGAACCTGTTATTCATGATGGGATTGTCGAGGTACAGGTAGACCAAGCAAACCAGGTAGACGTAGCAGATGGTAGTCTACAGGTAGAATACCTGGGCGAGGACCCAAGCATACTACCAATCACTGAAGATATGCAGCATCATTCTAGACGTGAACTACCAGGACAAGAACAACAGGAAAATATAGGGGCATTGCGCAACTACAAAGCAAATGCACTCCGAGGTGGTCAACTCGAAAATAGGGACAACATGCCGTTATCTCCTCGCCGCCAGGATCTCGATGATCCAGCCGATTTACCGCCTGTCGAGGAGCGACAAACCGTAATCATGTCTCCGCAAGAGTTTTCACCAGTATTACCACCGCGTGGGGGGACACGACCAATTGTCAAGCATCCTGCTTCTACCGACATACCAGAGATGCCAGTTGTTGACAAAAAAATAACGGTAAAACGTGCCTCACAGCAAATATTGGGTAGTAATCCACGTCTCGCGACGCCCTCACGCGCAAAAAACAATATATCGCCGCGTGCTACAACGAACGTGGAAACACGACGACCCAACACAACAGCAGGACGTGGAGCTGCGACAAGAAAATTACCTGCACAATCGTCAAAAAAGTCGGGTGCTATACTTGCATTGATCGCGGTCTTGCTTCTTTTGTTGATTGGAATACCCGCTTTCGTCCTACCAACAGCAGATGTTACGCTCAAATTGCCGTCAAAGGACTATTTGCACGCAGTCACGCTCAAAGCTGTTCCCAGTGGACAACAAGGGAGTGCGACAGATATAGTTCCAGCTGATCAGCTTACCAATAATTTTGAGACGACAGGGGCAGGAAAAGCGACTGGGAGCGCACAGGTTGGCATTGCCTCAGCAACAGGGACCGTGACATTTACGAATAATGGGCAGGTCCTCGTTACTATTCCGTCAGGCACAACCGTCACCACCAGTAACGGGACCACCTTTTCCACTCAGGCCGAGGCTGTGGTAAATATCGCTAACAGTAACATCGGATCATCTATTCAAGTCCCCATTAAGGCACAAACATCAGGAACAAGCGGCAACGTTCCACCAGGAAGCATTAACTTCATTCCCCCCGATAGTCTTAATTCAATTGTGGCATACAACAAGATGAATGTATCAGACCTGAAGTTGACTGTTACAAATGAACAGGCGACAACGAGCGGCGGTGTTGGTTATACGCCTGCTATAGCACAAAAAGACATTAATGTAACAAAAGCGGGCTTGAGCGCAACGTTGAATAACCAGTTCAAGACATGGCTAGCACAAAAGGTTGCTTCTGGCGATCAAGCCGGTATAATGACAACTACCGAGACGTTGGAGAATGCTCCCTCTGTTGGTCAGATTACTGCGGACGGTGCCTTTACGGAGAAACTCAAATTAAATGTTACCGTCCTTATAGTACGTGCGTCTACAATACAGCGTGCCGCAATCATCCAGCTTAACCAATTTATGAGAAAAGAAAAGGGTTTTTCAAGTTATGCTATGGTAGACGATGCAAAACATCCTGTGCAGGTGCAACAATTAAAAACAACGAGTTATAGCAAATCAGCGCTTACGCTGACATTTATTGCGGCCGGAAAAGTTGTGCCCAATCTCGATAGACAGCATATACAAAGTTTGATTGATGGCAAGAGCATCAAAGATGCACGCAGTACTCTACAAAATATTCAAGGGGTGCAGCATGTAGATATTAGCACCGCTCCCCAAATCGGAAGTTGGGCTCCCAGTTGGCTTCCCTTCTGGTCGGCGCATATTACAGTTCACCTTGTACCAGAAGATACTGTAGCTGTTCCTAAGAAAAAATAGCATACCAAAGACATTTCACAGAAACACACAAACTTGTATGTTTCTGTGAAATGTCTTTGGTATGCTGTCCAAGATAGCCTATTAGTATAGCCTATTAAGTTAGAAAGTAACCATGTAGTACGTTCTACGTATAGAAGATAGAGCGTACAAGTAGAGAATTGGGTAAAGGCACATGGCGCGATTGATGGCACTTGATGTTGGTGAGGCTAGAATTGGTGTTGCGGTTTGTGACGCGACAGGGTTTCTTGCCTCGCCTTATATGACGCTGTACGTCACGCGTGACGAAGAGCAAACATGGCTAGCCATTCAGCGCCTGATAGCGGAGACGGAGGCCGAAGGGCTTGTGATAGGACTTCCGATCAGCATGGATGGACACATTCACGGGCAAGGGGAATGGGTACAGGCGTTCGTGGAACGGCTGAAACCGCACATCTCCATTCCGCTCATGTTTTGGGATGAACGCCTCTCAACAGTTGAGGCGCGTCGTCTCCTTGCACAGCGAGATCAGGGATGGAGCGGTGAGTGGGGGGAGAACGAAGGACGTAACCGCCAACGACGCACTACTCGAAGGCATACCCAGACAAAGCGAAGACAGCGAGGCCAGGAGATTGACGCCTATGCCGCAGCCGTTATCCTCCAGGACTATCTGGATACTCTGGACAGGAAAACAAAGGGAACAATATGAGAAGAGGACCTCGGTTCGCTATTATAGCGGTACTACTGGTTGGCACAACTATTTTTGGCTTGACATCCTATGCCTGGAATACTGCCTCTGCTATCTTTCAGCCGGTAAGTGCTGCTGGCTCTAGCAAACAAGTCTCAATTGAGATTGCCAAAGGTGAAAGCACTGGACAGATCGCAACAGACTTGCAGCAAAAAGGGCTAATTCGTAATGCTGTTGCGTTTCGTATCTGGGCGCGGGTCAAAGGGCTAGATACACACTTAGAGGCTGGCATCTATAAAAAGCTGAACACGAGCATGACGATCAGTGATATTATTAACCAGTTGCTCAATGCCCAACCTGATGCTATACGAGTGATCGTCCTCGAGGGCTGGCGACTCGAACAGATCGCGCGCCAATTTAGCAGTGCTGGATTGGTCAAGTTCAAGGCGAGCGATTTCTTGAACTACACAAAGCATATTGATACTTTCCCTGACGCTGCTCAGTACCCAATTCTACAAAACGTACCTAAGAGAAGTAACATGGAAGGACTGCTCTTTCCTTCAAGTTATGAAATTCCGATAGATGCAACTGCGAACGATGTTGTAGACCTTCTGCTGCGAACAATGACCGATACGATCAAGCAAAATCATCTCGACACGTTAGCGCAGCAACATGGTCTTTCACTCTATAAAATGCTTACTCTCGCCTCGATTGTCGAGCGTGAAGCAGGACCACAAAATAATGTCACCGAGCGCAGTGACATTGCCAGCGTGTATTGGAACCGTGTCTACAAGCCAAACAACGAAACGGTGGGCTTCCTACAAGCAGACCCAACGGTGCAGTATGCGCGTGATACGCTGAAGCCGCCAACGACGTATTGGCTGCCTTTAAACGACACGGGTGGGAAAATAGCTCCCAATAGTCCATGGAACACATATAACGTCAAAGGGTTTCCTCCGACCCCCATCTGTAGCCCTGGTCTTGCTAGTTTACAGGCGGCGGCGGCTCCTGCGAACACCGATTATTACTTCTTTTTAACAAAGAAGGATGGTCATGCAGTGTTCGCAAAAACAAATGCTGAATTCCAGCAGGACGTGCAAAAATATTTACAATGAGAAAGTATCATTTCCATGAGTATGTTATATATAGCAAGCCATATAAGTAGTCCTGGCCCAAACAGCCCAAGTATCATACAAATCCTGTTCCTGGCTTTCCTACAAGGGGTAACAGAACTGTTTCCAATTAGCAGCCTTGGACATACAGTCATCCTTCCCGGTTTGTTCGGCTGGGGTGATATTCAGGGTGGTACACAATGCGGCGGTGGGAGTTGCTTTCTTCCTTTGATTGTGGCGCTACATCTTGGTACAAGTATTGCCTTGCTCATCTATTTCTGGCGCGACTGGTTGCAGGTGATTCAAACCGTTATCACCAGTGTAAAAGAGGGTGAGGTGAAGACAGGAACAGAGAGTTGGGTGAGCTGGCTTATCATCATTGGTTGTATTCCAGCAGGCTTAATTGGTGTATTTCTGCAAAAGCCATTAGAACAACTCTTTGCATCACCTTTGATTGCCGCAGCTTTTCTCGTTGTGAACGGCTCTGTGCTTTTTGTTGGCGAACTATTGCGGCGGCGTAGTGAGAAGCAGCTAGCGATAATGAATGTGAAAGAACGTGAGGCACGTTTTCGCCACCTGGCGTCGCTCTCCTGGAAAGAAGCCTTCATTGTTGGCTCTGCCCAGGCACTCGCACTGATTCCAGGTTTTTCGCGGTCAGGCATGACGATTGTCGCGGGATTAGGAGTACGTCTCACTCACGAGGACGCCGCGCGTTACTCGTTCTTGTTGGGCACACCAATTATTCTTGCGGCCGCACTCATTGAAGTTCCGTTACTCTTTACTCAACCAGCAACACAACTCTTGTTTATCCTGATTGGTATGGTCGTATCGGGCATCGCTGCATACTTCAGTACAAAATTTCTGATGAAGTATTTTGAGACTGGACGCCTTGACCCTTTTGCGTACTATTGTTGGGCAGCGGGCCTTATTGCATTAGTACTCTTCTTTATGTTCCCAGCCCTTGCCGGTGCTGGTGCACAAGCATATATGCACTAGTCGAAGGAAAAGAAGGAAAGTACCCAAAAGTGCTATAGTGCCCTCTCTTCGTTGCAGAAAATGCCATAAACGTTTACTATGGTAGAGTGCTTTGCAAAAATCGAAGTACTTATAAAATATTTGTTTCTGACAAAGAAGAGGTAGGTCATCATGAAGAACCCAGCAGTTTATTATGCAGCAATTGCGCTCGGCGTTATCATTGCACTTGTCGGTATTTATATGTTCGCAGGGATGCATTATCATGGCAAGGCATTTGCAGCAATCGCACTCGGTGTTGTTGTTCTCATTGCAGGCGTCGCAGGCATGTTTGTTATGAAACCATCAGCCGTTCGATAGAGTCTAACAAAAAACTTTCTGTAACAGGAAGAGAGCGTATAACTACATCACCAATTAGCGTAGTTATATGCTCTCTTCCTGTTACAGAAAGAAGTACATAGTAATGGTGGAAATGGTAGAGCTTATTAAAACATTGTTGAATAGTACATCTTTCATTGTGTTACATCTTTAATGTCTGCATCGTTGATTATGTGTGAGAACTAAAGGGAAATAAACTTCATAACTGTTCTCTGATAATTAGAGAGCATTGTGTTGTCAATTATATTCTTAGCAATTCGTATGTGTTTCAACTCATGTAAGTAAAGAAAGAAGGTTCATTTATGAACAAAACTACAATCTTTTATGGCGGTATTGCCGTTGCAGTAATCGCTCTCCTCTTAGCTGTCTATTATATTATTCCTGGTGTCTACCATGTCCTCGCTAGTGATCCAATGAAAGCGCACTATAAACATGCTGTCGCTTTTACCGTTTTAGCAATCATTGGTGTCTTGGCGGCAGTCGTTAACCGTCCACGCGCAACGGCAACACGCTACTAAATAAAACTTTTTATAGAGAGTCAAATATGAACGTAGTCAAAGCTTACTGAGCTTTGACTACGTTCATATTTGACTCTCTATTATTTATTATTCCAGCACGTCGCCCGCAATATGCCTATAGCCACGCAGAAATTCCTCCGCACTCATTGCCTTTTTGCCTTCTAGCTGTACCTGCTTGACAATCAAGAAACCAGACCCCGTGACCACTGCAAGTACCTGGTGTCCGGCCTCTTCGCGTGTGCTAACCAAACCAGGTTGTACCTGTTGCTCTCGGGCGTCGATCTCAACTGCGAGTGGGTGAGCTTCAAGAATTTTGAGCAATTTACCATGCCAATGTGTATAGCTACTGGGCCAGGGTGTATAAGCGCGTATCTGGCGGGCAAGGACAGCAGCAGGTTTGTCCCAATGTATGAGTCCGTCTTCCTTTCGCAGCATACGGGTGTGTGTCGCATGTAACTCATCTTGTGGTTGTGGTGTGATCTGTCCGGTAATCCATTGCGGTAATGTTGCAAGTAGCGCCTGTGCTCCCAACTCGGCGAGCTTTGGTGTGAGACTTCCTGTTGTTTCATTCTCCGCAAGTGGTATGGAACGACTGAGTAGTGTTGGCCCTGTATCAATGCCTGCATCGAGCAACATGATTGTGACACCCGACTCTGCTTCACCTTGTAGAATTACTTCGGCGATAGGATCTGCCCCACGATACTTGGGCAGGAGCGAGGCATGAATGTTGAGCGTGCCATAGCGTGGTTGATCGAGTACCATCTGCGGCAAAATCTGCCCAAATGCAGCGACGATATAGAGGTCAGCATGATATGCTGCCAACGCCGCACTGTTCTCCGCTTTCTTAAACGACCCAGGTTGCCAGACCGGAATGTTGTGTGCGAGGGCAACTTGTTTAACTGGTGAATAGACAATTTCACGGCCACGACCCGCAGGCTTATCTGGTCGCGTGATAACCGCCACGATCTCATAACCCTCCGCTAAGGTCTTCTCTGGAGCGGACTCTTGTAGGAGTGCCTCTAATGCTGGTACAGCGAACTGTGGCGTTCCCATATAAATGATACGAAGCATAAGATGATATCTCCTCTCTCCATTGCTTTCCTTCCCATACTAACATATTATTGTCACTTAACGAAATGGCCGTGCTGAACTTTTTTGAAATGCTATGTTCGACAATGGGAAAAAGCTCTGCGAATATTGCAATAGCCCATTTAGACTAGGCTCGGTCGTCGGTACACTCTACTGTATGATATACTTTCTTCGATATAGAGAAGCAGGCAGTAAGGTAAGGAGCGTATACATGCAAGCCTTCACTTCTGGGGTATATATGATACCACCAACGATAGACTCCAGTATGGTTATGCAGAGAGCCGATGAGGTGAGTGCGATACAACGCATGTTAACTGATGGACAGACGCATGTAATTATGCTCACAGGTTCCTCCGGCACTGGCAAATCGACGTTAGCCGCACTCGTATATCATCGTCTGCTCCTCACAAAACAAGTTGGCATGACAGCACCACGCTATCTTGTATGGCTGAATCTGAATAGCTATACAACATTGCCCAGTCTTCTCTCCGCGATCTTGTCCGGAGTTGAAGTGCAGATGCCAAACCTCTTTTTGCTCAAGCCCGAACAACAAATTGCGGCGGTGTTACGTGCCCTAAAACGTCAGTCAGAGAGTGCCTTCATTGTGCTCGATCAATTCGAGTTGCTCCTCCATCCAGAGGTAGAGAAGGATACGGGAAGACGTGGTAGACTGTCGTTTTTTCTTGAACTGTTACACGCTAACCTTGGTGCTAGTCGTCTCTTGCTCACATGTTGCGATGACTCCTTTAAGCAACTGTCAATGACATCGACACATATACTTTCGTACCGTGTCTCACATATCAGTATGCCCGAAGGCATAGCACTGCTCCAACAACGCGGCATCCAGGGTACACATGAAGAACTATCGCTGATCTATCAACGATGTAGAGGACATGTCTTCGCACTACTTCTTTTCTATGTTCTGGCAGGGGTAAGCGGTATCGCACCGGGCCATCTTGTGCTTGCACCTGAATATCAGATATTATGGAGCGGTGAGGTGACGCTCAATGTGCTTGCAATGTTGTATCAGTATCTTAATCCTTTACAACGTCAGTGGCTACGAGCTTTAAGTCTTTTTAGTGAACCTGTCCCATTGCAAGCCGTGTCTATGACAATTGCTGGTGGAAGCTCTCTCGTTTTCCCTGATGCACAGCAGTTCTACCAAAGTGTTGAGTGCGAACTACAAATATTGACAAGTCTTGCCTTAGTACAGAGTGTGCGAGATATAAAGCAAGAGGAGTACTTTTCATTGCATCCGTTACTCCATAAATTTGTGCAAGAGCATTATCTTGAGAATGCGGAGCATTCACCTAAAAATGGTAGCACGATGATAGTATTGGGTGTAAACAGGTTACCTGGCCCGTTACCTGATAATACGCAGGCACGGCAGATTGCGTTGGCAGCTGGACATATGCACGTAGCCAGCTACTATTGCTCTTTAGCGCAACAATGTCCTCCACATGAGCAACGCAAACATGTACAGGATGTGGAGCCATTTATTGCTACCATCCGACATCTCTGCCTTGGCTGGCATTGGCAGCAGGCATGTGACCTGCTTTTCAAAGAAGGTCTACATGAAACTTTAGTGCGTCTGGGTGCCTGGAATGTGTTGATAGAATTGTATACCTCGCTCCTACCACCTTTGGGAATACTAACACGGTGTGACGAAGGACTGGTAGTTAGTCAACTCGCAATGCTTTACGGACGCATCGGTGAGGTTCAACAAAGCCAGGTATATTTCGAGCAAGCACTGGCATTGCAACACGAGACCGAGGATACGTATGGTGAGGCAGTTACGCTAGCAAATCAAGGCGAGTTATGTCGTATGCGTGGTGAGCGAGAACAGGCACACATCAATTTTGAGAAGGCAATGATGCTCAGTCGGCAACGCGGGGATCAACAGAGTCAACAAAATATCCATCTCCAATGTATTGTGCTACACAATATGGGCCTGCTCTATCATGACGCGAAGGACTATGCGCCAGCGTTGAGTTGCTACATTCGTGCGTTGCACCTCACATACAAACTCCAAGAACTGTACGATAAAGGTATTATCTTAACTAATCTGGGTATGCTACTTTATGAGCAGGGACAGCAGCGCGATGGAATGGCTATGCTCCTTGCCTCATTACAATTGCGGCAGGTACTACAGGATCCCAGCGTTGTGCTTCTTGAGCACTTTCTTGCTGCTCTCGAACACCTTATGGGGGCAAACGCTTACGCGAACCTTTATCAATCTGCGCTTGACACACAGCAACATGTCTTCACGCACCTGATGCAAACAAATGTATAGTGACATGAAAGCGTGAAAAGCCCTGTATGTGCTGTAAATAAACTTGACAAGGGCACTTTCTTTCACTATATTTACAGAAGATACTATGAAAAATTTAGAAATAGTTCCTTTTTGTAAACAATAGTTACAGACAGGTAGGGGAATAAGATAACATTTTCCCGTCTATAGCTCTGTTTGGCGTGAAGTGAAGGAGTTTGTAATGCCACGTGTATGTGTCTTTGATGTCAACGAAACATTGCTCGATCTAAGTGCTCTGGACCCTCATTTCCAACATGTCTTTGGTGATGTAGCTATGCGTAAAGCGTGGTTCACACAGGTGCTCCAATCTGCTTTGGTAGCGACAGTCACCAATGCTTATACAGACTTTGGCGCAATTGGTATTGCCGCTCTTGAAATGATTGCTAATCGCCAGGGCGTCAATCTCTCTCAGGCTGATCGCCAGGGTATTAAAGATGGTATGCAACATTTGCCACCACATCCCGAAGTAGCACAAAGCCTAGCGCGCTTACAAAGCGCGGGTCTACGCTTAGCCGCATTGACAAACTCGACGATGCCAGTGGCTGAGGCTCAAATGGCCAATGCAGGCTTAACTGGCTACTTTGAACAAATTCTTTCTGCGGATACTGTTAAACGCTTGAAGCCAGCGCCAGAGCCATATCACATGGCCGCCCAAAGGTTTGGTGTGGACATCAACATGATTCGGCTTGTGGCTGCCCATTCCTGGGATGTAGCCGGTGCGCTCCGGGCTGGTTGTGCTGCTGCCTTCGTTGCTCGTCCCGCTATGGTACTTGATCCACTTGTCGAGAAACCAGATGTGGTCGGAGCCACCCTACGCGAGGTTGCTGACCAGATATTAGAGCGCGAGCTTACTAAATAAGAAAAGAATATCGCGATTAGTGACGCGTTCCAGGTGCTCACAAATTTCAGAGAGATTGTGTTCAGGGCTGATATAAATGACTGCCTGATTATCCATCGTCACATCTTTCTCTATCCTGATAGAACAACGTTTTCGTTGATCTAATGCAATTAGATATTCTCTCGCATTGTAACGCTAGATATGCGACAATGGCAATGATAACTAACGGTCTCGACATGGCATCAATGGAAAGCGAGTCCCTATCTATGTCCACAACTACTCCTAGTCCACAGAATACTCCGGTAGAAGAAAAGGCAGTGGTTGAGTCCTCTGGTCGAACCTTTCAAGGTGTGTGGCTGATTATCCTGGTACTGGTCGCTGGTGCGGCCTCGCTTTCAGTTGAATTCGCGGCCTCGCGTCTGCTCGCGCCTTACTTTGGAACATCGCTTTTTGTATGGGCGAACTTGATTGGCCTTATTCTGTTGTATCTGACGATTGGCTATTACGCAGGTGGACGCATTGCTGACCGCTATCCCCGTCCAATCGTTCTTTACGCACTGACGGCTGCCTCAGCCTTATTGATAAGTCTTATTCCCGTCTTGTCACGGCCCATTCTCACCTGGTCACAATCTGCCTTCGCTACCTATTCTATTGGTGTATTTTATGGCTCGCTAGTCTCAGTGATTCTGCTGTTTGCTATCCCAATGATTCTACTCGGTTGTGTCTCCCCATTCGCGATACGGCTCTGTACCGCACAGGTTGTACGCTCTGGTCGCACGGCAGGACAACTTTATGCTATCTCAACCATTGGCAGTATCTTCGGCACATTTTTTCCTGTGTTCGTTCTCATCCCCTATCTCGGTACCTATATGACCTTCTTTTCTACAGCCGTTGCCTTACTCCTCGTTTCCCTTGTCGGACTCCTAACAACTCAATCAAAGAGTGGGAAGCATGACGACGGTAGCCCCGATAATGGAAAGCGTCCGATAAAGAGAGCCACTACGAAGAGCCTGCTCTCGATTTTGCTTCTTATTCCGATGGGACTGACACTTTTTAACATGCGAGGACCGATTAAGCCTCCGAGCGGTAGCAATGGTGGTGTACTGGTGGTGGAAAAAGAGTCTGCATACAATTATATCCAGGTAGTACGTGTGGGACACGAGATGCAACTGGTCCTCAACGAAGGACTATCCGTCCACTCGATTTACAATCCCGATCGTGTCTTGACTTTTGGTCCCTGGGACTACTTTATGGTTGCGCCCTATTTCAATAACGCACCCTTCACGTTGCAGCAAGTGCATAATGTGTGTGTGATTGGTCTGGGTGCGGGCACCATCCCTCATGACTTCACACGTACCTATGGACCATCCGTCTCGATCGATGGTGTAGAAATTGATGGAGATATCGTCAATATGGGACGCAGATATTTCGCTATGACTGAACCTAACCTGCATGTCATGGTACAGGATGGACGCTATTTTATTCAGACAACCTCACAAAAATATGATGTCGTTGGCATCGACGCCTATCAGCAACCCTATGTTCCCTTTCAGTTGACCACCAAAGAGTTCTTTCACGAGGTACAAAACCATCTTACACCAACAGGTGTCGCAGTTATCAACGCTGGACGTACCTCCCATGACTTCCGCTTAGTCGACGCGCTCTCACAGACGATGCGCTCTGTTTTCTCTAACGTCTACATCATTGATACCGTGCGTTTTTCTAACAGTATCGTCATTGGCACGAATGCTCATACCTCACTCGAAAATTTCCATGCGAATGCTAAAACGATGAAGAACGTGTTGTTACAGCGTGTTATGAATGCAAGCATAAAATATGGCAATATTCGTGAAGAGCGCACCGCACATGCCTACTTCACCGATGATCGCGCCCCCATAGAACAATTGATTGACTCAATCATCCTAAACGCGGTTCAAAGCGGCAGTGAGTAAGCAGCCTCTATCGCACATTGCGCGTAGCTCGCGGAACCACAAAGCATTCATTTCAGGCCCACGATCGTACCGCCCTTGACGGAAAAACCACTCGTCATATTCTTTAGCTCTGGCACTGTAGTAGGTTTTCATCTCCTCTATCATGTTGTCTGAGATAGCTTCACTCATGTTCTCCCCAAAAACTGTGTTGATAACTCGGCGCATCAAAGACTTATTGCATAGGTCTGCCAGTTTGCCACACACTCGTAAAGGCCGCTGCTGCATTTCTTGTAACGAGTCCCACGCTTGTAGAAGCTCGTGGCACAGGCAGCGTAAATATCTTTGGCCCATCAAGAGACACTACTAGCACGTCTTTCCAATGTTCAAGACGCAATGTGTGCCAGATTGAGGGGTCAAAGTTTTCAGGAAGAGCGAGAGAGGACAGTTGAGCGCTTCCATTTTCCGCTATGAGCATCCAACCGGATTGACGCTGCTCAAATCCAATAAAAAGCTTTTTCGTATTGCTGCGCCCGTCTCCATCATGTTCCACGTCGCTTGTGTTATCTGATTGTAAGACGGTAGTTTCAGATAGTGGATTGGCGAGAAGGACAAGACCAAATGCTGCTTGCGCGTGTGCATTGCTCTGACGCAATCTCATTGTTGCGCCGAACTCGTACTGTAGTTGAGGAGAGCCTTTGAGGAGCAGATGTTCTCCTTGCGCTGTACTTATTTGTTCCAATGCACCTTCTTGAATTCGCCAATTTGAAAGCGTCTTGCACTGATTGTTGCCTATACTCGCATCTAGCTGCCATCCTAATTGAGCCGGGTTATACTGATCGTTCAAAAACTCGTTGCGAAAATGATCGGTGAGACTGATGCCGCTAAAGGCAGCACTACAAAGCCTCGTGAGCAAGGCAAAGGTACGGATTGATTGCTCTAGCACTATCTCTAGAAGTTGTTGACCATCGAATTGTACCGTAAGTAGGAAACCAGAGAAGGATATTAGAAGCTGATGCCAAGCTTGAACATTCACATGTTGTGGTAGGGATACAGTGCGTAGCGTACGTACTACATCGTTTCCCACGGAATGCATTGTTTCCGAAAGCACAAGTTGTGCATCAGAAGTGATTTCGAGTTGTATTGTCATCGTCTTCGGGCTATTCAACAGTACAAGGCCATAGGAACCACTTCCCGCAGTGAAGCGCAGGTTTGCTTCAAGTAGCCAATCTCTACTCAGCCTACTCCGGTGGTGAAGCGTTGCAACTTCAGTCATCTCGCTTTCCTGTATCACCTCTCCCCTTGCGACACTCCAACTGCCCTCTTGTGGTTGCCAGGAAGATGCCAGGTCGGGTGTTTCAAAGAGTTCGCGTATACGGGGCATCGTAGGGGCTGGTTGAGGTGTGAACGTTGGTGCGGGTGTCCAGAGATCGTCACCTTGCCAGAAGAGACGATCCATGCAGGCGATGCGCTCTATCATATGCTGCGGCTGTATCGCATGATAGATGATATAGTCATCAGCGTTATTGGGACCGGGTACGAGCGAGTTATGACCGGGGCTAATAAAATGCTCACGATCTCCCTGCATTAAAAAGTCGTGTCCTGTCCTTCCCTGCCAATCCTGCCACGAGGTATCACGTAGACCCCCTGGACCCATTGGAATGTTCGAGGTAGCATAACTGACGGCATAGTTGTCGCGGTAGAAGCAACCACCAGAAAACATCTCGTAGTAACGTCCCCGATGTCGTACCACTGTTGGTCCCTCAACAGTATACCAGTCAATGCCTCCCTTTGACTGACGCTGCGCCTCAAATAGTTGCCACTTCTGACTTGGGGGAGTGACACGGGTGATATTTCCTTGTAGTGTAAATGGGTCAAGCATTCGAGCAACAGCGTTACCACTACCAACAAAATCCTGAGAAGAGTCCTGGTACTCAATAGTCATGTAGAGATACCACTGCCCATCCTGATCACGGAACACATGAGGGTCGATAGCCCAGGAAGTCAAAGACGCAGTAAGAGCATGGCCGCTGTCGATAAATGGTCCCTCCGGTCGGTCGGCTACAGCTACACGAATACTGCTTACAAATTCTTCTGTATGAACTGCATAGTAGAGAAGAAATTGACCGTTGTAGACGGTTACCTCAGGTGCCCAATACATCTGGTATGGTGAGCCGAAGGCAGGAAGAGCTTTCCCTATCTCCCGCCAGGAAATCATGTCGGTACTCATTAGAATAGGAAACACCAACGATCCTTCAGGTGGACTTGTTGCACGCTCCGTAGCATAGGCATAATAGCGACCACGAACCTTTATTAGGAAAGGGTCAGGAAAATTTTCCGGCCAGAAAGGATTAGTGAACGTGCTTGATTGTGTTGTTATCATTCTTTCTCCTGATAAATGCATATTGTCTTACAACTACATTATGGCATAGGTTCCGGTCGGGTTGTTAACCCATGCACATGCGGTTTACCATTTGGCCAATCTACACGGTCAAGCCACCTATAGTGGCTATCGCTCTGTGAGTCAGCTGCGTTTACATTTCATGCATGATAGACCATCCAGGTTTGATTTCCGATTTGAATGAGCGTTCAGGAACGAGTTTTTCATGGAGGCAGGTTGCTGGGCAGGATAGGGAAATGCTTCCTGAACGCTCATACTGGAACGCCATGGGAACGCATTTGCTGGCTTACAGCACACCTATATCCTGGTGAACCTCTGGGCAAGCGGCCCGCTTTCTTCTTTGTCATGCTGCATGCACTTACTCACGAGGATGTGTATGAGCATGTACGTGAGTGAGCAAGCTATTGAACAAGGCGACGTCATCTACAACGTGCTTCGCTAGTTCATTGTTGATGATCAGCAAGCAGGTCAAGTCACTTCAAGGAATCCCGACCAACTTGTGACCTTGTATTTGTCCTGTGTGCAAGGTCTTGTGCTCCGTTTGACATTTTCTAGAAGACCGAAGTCCACCTTTCCTTCAATAGAGACGTTGCTACTCATTCTTCAAGCTTGGTATACCTTCATCCCACTACAAGACAACTATGGTCTTTGAGGAACCATCGCAGCCGATGATCTTTTGGCAGTGCAGCAGTTTATTCTGGTCGGTCCCATCATCCAATACAGTATGTTCAGGGTACTGATACTTGTGTCGTATGAACATTCTCGCACCAATGGCAGAGTCCGTCATGCTCTCCTCAGGGTGCGAAAATGTGCTGTGGACCAAATTCGCTCACATAGTGTTGAAAGCAGGTCAAGGCTTCAATGCACGCCCAGCTTGTCCTCGTCAGTTCCTCGCGCCTCTTCTCCACCGCCACGATAGCTTTTTCTGGCCGACCCGCCGCCAATTCGTCGAGCACCGGTTGGATGACGTTGAAGGTGTAGCCAGCGTCTCTGAGCAAAACCACGACGCGCAGGCGGCGCATCTGTTGCTCGTCATAGAGGCGGTAGCGGCTGCTCTGCTCGCGAACCGGGTGCAAAAGGCCCTGCTGTTCCCAGAAATGCAGAGCTGAGATACGCACGCCCACCTGTTTGGCTGCCTCTCCCACTCGGAACCGTTGAGGATGGGAGGAGCTTTGCAAAGAGGCGGACTCGGCGGCCAATGTATGCAGGGCAGAGAGCGTCTGCTCAATTTGGAAACGTTTGCTGGCAAGCTCGGCGTGGCGCTCGTCGATAGTCGCAAGCGCAACGGAAAGATCGCCCCGATGAAGCGCGTGCATGATCACTGGCGTTCGCTGCCAGCCGTAGCCATAGACCATGCTTTTCACCGTTTTGAGTGCCGCAAGATGGTGCTGAGTGTAGAGGCGGTAGCCGTTCGGACTACGCTGTGCTTTCGGGATCAAGCCACTGGCCTCGTAATTGCGCACTTGTTGGACGCTGATGTGTCCAGCTAGTGCGAGATCGCGGGTACGTAGATAGAGATGAGCTGTCATGTAAAACTCCCAAGTGCTTTTAGAGACTTCTTTCAATGAACGCCCTTCTTTCTACCACATCGAACAAGAAAATTGAGCCTGAATAGGACTCTGGTGGTCCATACACCAGCTCTGGATGCTACTCAACTCTCCAGTTGGGCATCGGTGTTGTACAGTAGAGGTGTGATCCAGAAAAAAAGCTTGGCCAGTGCGGGATCATAACGCATCTATGCATCTGAATGGGAGCGTTGCATAAAATGATGCGACAGACGACACGATGCTGCCCCATTCGGGGTAGCCATGAAGTGAATGATGGAGGTAACTCACATGCCTGAAGCGACATTACATGACGGAAGCACCATCGAGATCGAGGTTCACGGCGCAGGACCGACCCTGCTGCCAGTCAATCCACAGCCGGTGATCGGGCCGCAGGCCGAGCAAATGCACCAGTATGGCACTGATCCGGCTTTGGGCCAATCACTGATCAAGGGGCTGAGCGACGCCTTTCGCGTGGTGGCTTTCGACTATGAAGGGCAGTGCCTTCGTACACCGAAACCAGACACGCTGACGCCGGTCAATGTTGCAAGCGATCTCCTCGCTGTGGCCGATGCCACAGGGGTGGATCGGTTCGCCTACTATGGCTACTCCTGGCTTGCGATGATTGGGCTTCAGCTCGCCGTCCGAACCGATCGACTGTTGGCGCTTATCATGGGTGGCTTTCCGCCATTGAACGGGCCATACGAGGAGATGCTCCGCATCACGACCGTAACCTACGAGATGGCGATCGGCGCACGAGCAACGCCGTCAGCGGATGAATCCGAGTGGTCTGGCGTTTTGTCAAGGGATCAGACACGGCAATTTGTCACGCTGTACCAGGCGCTGCAAGGATTCGATGACCGAGCCGCTCAATCGCAGATCACCTGTCCTCGTCTCTGTTTTGTGGGTTCAGCGGATGAGATCCAGTACGACCAGCATTGGGGAAATGTGTTTGTGAGTTTAGCGGGTCCCATTGTGCAGGGACAGGCACAGTTCTCGGATCTGGGCTGGGATGTGCGAGTTCTCGATGGGCTTGATCATATCCAGGCTATGCAGGCAAAACAGGTGGTGCCAATCCTGCATTCATGGTTGACGTCCCATCTTCGGTCATAACCTGTTTTCCGTGCAAGAATCCCGGCTTCGCTAAACTGAGCGAGGATTCTTGCACGGCCCCGTACGGAGGACCAATGAGAAGTCACGCCGATTCAACTGTCACCATTCAGGTCTCTTCACAATCTGTTTCCTCGACGTCTACTTGGTTTGGAGAGGTGGTCGCCTTTGCCCAGGTTCTTACTCATGAGGAGATTCTAAAGGTCATCACCGATCAGGTGCGCTTCACCCGCGCCCCCTTTATCCAATACGAGGTGATGGAATTTGTCGCCGTGCTGATCGGCTATGTCCTGTCGGGCGAACCCACCTTACTGGCCTTTTATGAACGGCTCGCTCTGTTTGCCGAGCCGTTCATGCGAGATCAGTTGCCCCATCGCTCGACCCTGTCCCGGTTTCTTGCAGCCTTAATCAGCCGACAGTAGAGTCCTTCCGCACGTTCTTCCACAAGGATCTGCTCGCCACCGCCTAAACACCACTGCACGCTTTCTGCATCCCCTCCATCCTGTGTGACCTGATCGCTTTTCCACGTTGATGCATACCAATGGTTGGCACTTTCCGCAGCAAGTTGACAATGCGATCATCGTTGCCCCTGTGTGGTGATTTTTTTACCCGAGCTTAACTCGTTGCACATCTCTCCTGAAAAATACTGCTTTGTCGTAGCGGTTAGGCGGCAGAGACCGAAACCTGATAGCCCAGCTTCTCCAGCCGGCGTACCAGCCGCTTCTGGGTGACCTGTCGATCCTGTTCATCAAAATAGTTTCCGCCCAAATCGGTATACGGCTGGTGTTCGCAGAGCATGTGATAGATTACGGTCAAAAGGGTGTGGCCCACCGCGATCATGGCCGTTTTCGCTCCTTGCCGCGCTGCAATGCGATGGTACTGGGCCGAGAGATACGTGTTCTTGGTATGAGCCGCAGCATGGGGCCGCTTCCACCAGGAGTTTGCGAAGCCACGGACTCCCTTTGCGCGTCCTGCCTTGGAGGCGTTTGCCTGCACTCTCATTGTTGCCAGGGCACATCCCTGCTCACGAAGCCAGATGTCGAGCGTTCTTCAACCGACCCATATCGGTTCCAACTTCAGCGATGATGCTCTGAGCCGCTCGTGCATTGATCCCTGGAATCGTATCTAAGAGCTTCACCGCCTCTATCCAGT
>JAABUZ0100000988.1_pt1 | contig 58958 bp, 58 predicted proteins | sample 5562091 | NCBI WGS metagenome assembly JAABUZ01 (sample SAMN12813069, study PRJNA571459) | rock metagenome | isolation source: Antarctica rocks | place: Antarctica: Victoria Land, Linnaeus Terrace sud | collected 2015-12-21 | reverse complement strand
CCCGGGCGCTCACCCGGTCGACCAGCTCCGGCAGGCTCGCCTCGCCGGCGAGCCAGGCGCTCACCCAGGCGGCGAGCAGTGCGCTGCGCGGCGCGGCCGGTGACGGGGACATCGCCCGCCAGCCTAGGCGGCGTGCCGGGCGGCCCAGGTCGATGCTCCACGGCGGCGTCGGCGCCGTCGGCGCCAGGGCGGACACCCCGCCGTGTCGGTGCTGGGCGCTAGGGCGGCCGCCGCCTACCGTCATCTGAATGCGCAGCTACGACGGCATCGACCTGTCCCGACCGGTCCGCCAGGCCCCACCGGTGGTGCACGCAGATCGCGACCTCGTCGTGGAGGAGCTCGCCACCGGTTGGTGCGGCGCCGTCGTTGAGTGCGACAAGGAGCGGGTCAGCCTGGAGGACCGGCACGGCAAAGTGCGCATGTTCCCGCTGACGGCTGGTGGCTTCGCCCTGGACGGCGTCGTGGTGACCCTGTGCCGGCCGGCTGCCCCGGCGCCCAAGGCCGCGCGTACCACCGCCTCGGGCTCCGTCGCCGTAGCCGGGCTGAACGCCCGGGTGGCCCGAGGCAGCCGCATCTGGGTCGAGGGCAAGCACGACGCGGAGCTCGTCGAGCGGGTGTGGGGGCACGACCTGCGGGTCGAGGGGGTCGTGGTCGAACCGCTCGACGGCGTCGACGACCTGGCCGTACGGGTCCGAGCCTTCGGGCCGGGTCGGGAACGACGGCTGGGGGTGCTGGTGGACCACCTGGTCGCCGGGAGCAAGGAGAGCCGCGTCGTCGCCGGAGTGAGCAGTCCGTATGTCCTGGTGACCGGCCACCCGTACGTCGATGTGTGGCAGGCGGTGAAGCCGAGCGCGGTTGGCATCCCGGCCTGGCCGGTGGTGCCGCGAGGCGAGCCGTGGAAGGAGGGCGTGTGCGCGGCGCTCGGCTGGGGCGAGTCCTGGCAGGGGTGGCGACGGGTGCTGGCCTCGGTGGACAGCTACAGCGATCTCGAGGTGCCGCTCCTGCAGGCCGTCGAGCGGCTGATCGACTTCGTCACGCAGGCCTGAGCCGACGGGCGGCCACCGGGTCCCTCAGCGGTGACACGACAGGAGCAGCCCCGCTGGGCGGGCGCCGCTCCTGTGCTGCCGTGCGGGGCGTCAGTAGTACCGGCGTCGCGTTCCACCGATCGGGACGAAGTTCAGGATGAGTCCCACGACGAGCAGGATGAGCCCGATGTACAGGAGCACATGCAGACTGGCCACGAGCAGGCCAACGATGAGGAGGATGAGTCCTAGGACGACCACGGGGATCTCCGATGCTGTCGGGACTGCACACCGTCCGGTGCAGGAGCAGCATCCCCCTTCTTCTTGCCCTTACACGTCCGTACAAGATGCGCAACTCGGGACAGAGCACCAGGAGTCCGGCGCAGTCGTGCCGCTCCTCTAACGTGACCAGCCCGCTTTGCGCGACGGCCAGCGTGCCGCCGTATGACCAGGAAGGGCTCGTGACCGACCCCGCCACCGTGCCTCTGCGTGCCTGGCAGCGCTCCGCGCTGGTGCACTACCTGCGCAGCACACCGCGCGACTACCTGGCGGTCGCCACTCCCGGTGCGGGCAAGACGACCTTCGCGCTGCGCGTCGCCTCGGAGCTGCTGGCGGCAGGCGTGGTGCAGGCCGTCACCGTCGTCGCTCCCACCGAACACCTGAAGACCCAGTGGGCGCTGGCTGCCGCCAAGGTCGGGATCATGCTCGACCCCGGGTTCCGCAACGCCATGGGCGCCACAAGCCCGGACTTCCACGGTGTCGCGCTGACCTACGCCGGCGTCGCCGCGCACCCCGCGCTGCACCGCGCGAGGACCACCCGCCGCCGTACGCTCGTGGTCCTGGACGAGGTGCACCACGCCGGGGACGCCCTGTCCTGGGGCGACGCCGTGCAGGAGGCCTTCGAGCCGGCGACCCGGCGGCTCTCGCTGACCGGCACGCCGTTTCGCAGCGACACCAACCCCATCCCGTTCGTGCGGTACGAGCGCGACGCCGACGGGATCACCCGGTCGGCCAGCGACCACTCCTACGGCTACAGCGACGCGCTACGCGACGGTGTCGTACCACCGGTGCTGTTCCTTGCCTACAGCGGTACGGCGACGTGGCGCACCCGGGCCGGTGAGGAGGTCACCGCGACGCTGGGGGAGCCGCTCACCGTCGAGCAGACCGCCGCCGCCTGGCGTACGGCGCTGGACCCGCACGGCGACTGGATGCCCGCGGTGCTGGTGGCCGCCGACCGTCGGCTCGCCAAGGTGCGGCGCGCCATGCCGGACGCCGGCGGCATGGTCATCGCCTCGGACCACCGGACCGCCAAGCTGTACGCCGAACTGTTGCAGGGCATCACGGGGCGGCCGCCGGTCGTGGTGCTGTCCGACGATCCGGCGGCGAGCGCGAAGATCGGGGCCTTCGGGGCCTCGACCGAGCGCTGGCTGGTTGCGGTGCGGATGGTGTCGGAGGGCGTCGACATCCCTCGACTGGCCGTGGGTGTCTACGCCACCTCGGTACAGACGCCGCTGTTCTTCGCGCAGGCCGTCGGCCGTTTCGTGCGCGGGCGGGCGCCGGGCGAGATGGCCTCGGTGTTCCTGCCCTCGGTGCCCTCGCTGCTGGCCCTGGCCGGTCAGCTGGAGTTCGAGCGCGACCACGCCCTCGACGGACCGGCCAAGGAGCAGTTCCTGGCCGACGAGCTCCTGGCGGCCGCCAACCGCAGCGACATCGAGGGGGAGGACGAGGCCGCCTTCACGGCGCTGCAGGCCTCGGCGCAGCTCGACCGGGTGATCTACGACGGTGGGGAGTACGGCACCGGCGCCGCAGTGGGCTCAGACGACGAGCAGGACTTCCTCGGTCTGCCGGGCCTGCTTGCGCCCGAGCAGGTGGCCATCCTGCTGCAGCAGCACCAGGCCAAGCAGCTGCGCGGCCAGGCGAGTGAGCGGGTGGGCGCCACCGCCGTACCGCCGCTGCCGCGGACGGTCACCGCGCACCAGGTGCTGCAGGGGCTGCGCAAGGAGCTCAACGGCCTGGTCGGTGCCTGGCACCACCGGATGAGCCGGCCGCACGGGGCCGTGCACGCCGAGCTGCGTGCGGCCTGCGGTGGACCGCCGAGTGCCCAGGCCACAGCGCTGCAGCTGCAGGACCGCATCGAGACCCTCCGGCGCTGGGCTCGGGAGCGCTGAGTCAGCCAGCCCGGTAAAGACAGCTCGGCTGGGTCGAAGCGCGGCGACGGGGGAAGGGGCCACTGTATGACGAACAAGGTTCCCGAGACCCAGCACGCCTACGTCTTCACCCAGTACGGCGGGACCGAGAACCAGGAGCACCGCGACATCGCCGTACCTGATCCGGGCAGCTCTGAGCTGCTGGTCCGGGTGCATGCCGCAGGCGTCAACCCGGTGGACTGGCAGGTGCGGGAGGGCTACCTGCGACCCGACCTCGACCCGCCGCTTCCGGTCCCGCTCGGCCGGGAGGTCGCGGGGGTCGTGGTCGCCGTCGGCCGTGACGTGGACGGGTTCGCCGAGGGTGACGAGGTCTTCGGCAACGTGGCTCCCGTCGCAGGCGGCTGGGCCGAGTACGCGCTGCTCACCGCTGCCGAGTCCGCTGCCAAGCCCCCGGCGGTGTCGTGGGAGGACGCCGCGACCCTGCCCGTCGCCGCGTGCACGGCCCGGGACGCGCTGGTGCAGCTCGGCCTCAAAGCGGGCCAGGTTCTGCTCGTCAACGGGATCGCCGGTGGTGTCGGCGTTGTGGCAGCGCAGTTCGCCCGCGATCAGGGCCTGACCGTGATCGGTACGGCGAGTGCGGACGACAAGGCGCTCGCTGAGTCTCTGGGGGCCGTGCACGTGACCTACGGCGAGGGGGTCGTGGACCGCATTCGTGAGATGTTCCCGCAGGGAGTCGATGGGGTGCTGGACCTGGCCGGTGGCGACGGACTGCGCTCGATCACGCCGCTCGTCTCCTCGCCGCGAGCGATCGTGACGACCGCCGACCCGGGTACCGCAGCTGAGATCGGGGCGGCCCTCGTCGAGCGGGACCGCTCGACGACGGTCCTGGCCGGGGTGGCTGCGCTGCTGGCCGAGGGCAAGTTCAGTCCGATGGTCCGGGAGGTCTTCCCCCTCTCCGAGGCCGAAGCGGCCCTGGCCGCAGTCGAGGTCGGCCACGCCCACGGCAAGGTGGTCATCCGAGTGTCCTGACCGCTCTCGCGGAGGAGTCACCCGCGAGGACGGGTGGGGTCAGAGGTCCAGCTGCCACTCGGTCCAGCGCTCAACGGGACGAAAACCCAGCGCGTCGTTGATGGTGACCATGTGCGCGTTGACCTCGGCGTTCCAGGTGTTCAGTCGCGTGACCTCGGGCAGCTCGCGGCGCAGCTGCTGCAGGTTCGCCGCCTTCAGCAGCATCCCGAGACGGTGCCCGCGGTGCGCAGGGTCCACGATCGTCTCCCACTGGTAGCCCGTCTCCGGCCGCAGCCGGCTGACCCCGATGTCGGTGAACCCGACGGCCCGCCCGGTCGCTTCGTCGACGGCGGCGGACACCGGCCGCGTGCGCTGCCGGGCGCGGGTGTTCGCCTCCTTGGCCAGCCAGCGCGCGCCGTCCCAGGCCTCGGGCTCCCACTGCATCTCGCCCATCGGGGTGTCCAGGCTCATCCGCCCTGACAAGCGGGCGAGGTCCTCGACCAGCTCTGCCGGGGCGGCGTCGAGCCACTGCACCACCCGGTAATCCGCGGCCGCCTGACCCGCCTGCCGTGAGCACCGGTCGAGGAGCTCGCCGTCCAGAGCGGTGAGGTCGAGCAGTCGGCGAACCTCGACGAGCACCGGCACGGCGCCGAGCGAGGCCGCGAAGGCGGGCGACGGACCGGCCGGCGAGGGCACGTCGAGCGGCTCCCACGCCTCGCCGAACACCCGCGTGCGGCCCTCGGCCTGCACGAGTCCCAGCCCGTGTCGCGCCATCGCAGCGCCGTACCCGCAGCGGCGGGAGTCCGGATGCACCTGCACGTCCAGCGTCGCCGACCCCGTGTTGTCGTGTACGGGCAGACCCACGCGGGCGAGGGCAACCGGGGCGCCATTCACCCCGCCGGCGTACCAGTGCGCCCGCTCGCCGGGGTCGTCGAGGTCGAGCTCGCTGAGCAGCTCCTCGAGCGGGTCGGCGGGCAGCCCCTCGTGGTCGGCTGCGTAGCTGGCCTCGCGCACCGGCGAGGCCCAGCGCGCCGTACCGGCGTCAAGGACGGGGGAGATCTGCAGCTGCACGCCCCCGTCGTACCAGGCGGCAGGGCGGTGGCGCGACGCCTTTTAGCGCCCGCGGTGGGTCAGTAGGCGTCGTCCATGATCCGCGTCACACCGCCGAGGACCGCGCCGACGAGCCCCACGATGCCGCCCACGACGGCCAGGACCAGCGAGTGCAGGACCAGGGCCAGGCCCAGCAGGACCGCCGCGGCGATGATCAGCAGGACGACGGCCCACGAAGTAACTCGGACATTGTGGCCCTCGGCCATGGTGGGTTGCCTCCGGGTGCTGCCGACTGGGACGACGTCCAGCCTACCGGCGGAATCACCGGCGCCTTCCGTGCGGTTGCCGTACGACGTGAGCCAACTCTTCGAGCCCCTGACCCTGCGCGGTACGACGTTCAAGAACCGAGCATGGGTGAGCCCGATGTGCCAGTACTCCTGCACCGACGGGTTGCCCGACGACTGGCACCTGGTGCACTTGGGATCCCGGGCCGTCGGAGGCGCAGGTCTGGTGTTCACCGAGGCGGCCGCGGTCAGCCCGGAGGGCCGGATCAGCCCCCAGGACGCCGGGATCTGGACCGACGAGCAGGCGCAGCGGTGGGCGCGCATCGTGGCCTTCCTGCACGCCCGAGGCGCCCGCTCCGGTGTGCAGCTCGCGCACGCGGGGCGCAAGGCCAGCACGTACAGCCCGTTCTCCGGTCAGCACGGCACCGTCCCGGCGACCCAGGGGGGATGGCAGGCCGTGGGACCGTCCGCCCTGGCCTTCGGCCGGTACGCCGTCCCGGTCGAGCTCGACGTGAACGGCATCGAGCAGGTCAAGGCCGACTTCGTCGCCGCGGCCGAGCGGGCCCTGCAGGCCCGATTCGACGTGATCGAGCTGCACGCGGCGCACGGGTACCTGCTGCACTCCTTCCTCTCGCCGCTGTCCAACACGCGCACCGACTCCTACGGCGGCTCCTACGACAACCGCGTGCGGTTGCTGCTGGAGGTCACCGAGGCCGTGCGCGCCGTGTGGCCGCAGGACAGGCCGCTGTTCGTGCGCATCTCGGCCTCGGACTGGGTCGAGGGCGGCTGGACGATCGAGGAGTCCGCCATGCTCGCACCGCTGCTCGCCGCCCGCGGGGTCGACCTGGTCGACTGCTCCTCCGGCGGACTGGACCCCGACCAGCAGATCACGCTCGGCCCGGGCTACCAGGTGCCGTTCGCCCAGGCCGTGCGCGCGACCGGGATGCCGACGGCCGCGGTCGGGCTGCTCACCGAACCCAAGCAGGTCGAAGACGTCCTGGCCGCGGGCCAGGCCGATGCGGTGCTGCTGGCCCGTGAGCAGCTGCGCGACCCCTACTGGCCGCTGCGCGCCGCCGCCGAGCTGGGCGAGGAGATCGCCTGGCCGGCGCAGTACGACCGGGCCCGCCCGTAGGTGGCTGTCCGGACGCAGATCACCGACCCGGCCGACCCCAGACTGGTCGACTACGTCGGGCTGACCGACGTCGTGCGCCGCAGGAAGCACGAGCCGGAGAAGGGCTTCTTCCTCGCCGAAGGTGAACTGGTGATGCGGCGGGCCCTGCGCGCCGGCTACCCGCCGCGCTCGCTGCTGCTCGCTCCCGGCAAGCCCCTGCCGCCGGAGCTGCTCGGCCTGGCCTGCCCCACCTACTCCGCCTCCTACGAGGTGCTCCAGGCCGTCACCGGGTTCGATGTGCACCGCGGGGTGCTGGGGTCCTTCAGCCGGCTGCCGCTGTCGACAGCGGCGTCGGTCCTCGCCGGGGCGACCCGGGTGCTGCTGCTCGAGGACGTCAACAACCACACGAATCTGGGCGCGGTGTTCCGCAGCGCCGCCGGGCTCGGGATGGATGCGGTCCTGCTGAGCCCGACCTGCTGCGACCCGCTCTACCGGCGCGCCGTACGGGTGTCGATGGGTGAGGTCTTCGCCGTGCCGTACGCCTGGTTCGACGCGTGGCCGGCCGGACTCCATCAGGCGCGCGACGCCGGCTTCCGGATTCTCGCGCTGACGCCGGAGGTTACTGCCACGCGGCTCGAGCACGTGGCGGTCGGGACCGACGCCAGGGTCGCCCTGCTGCTCGGCGCCGAAGGGCCGGGCCTGTCCGCAGCCGCCCTGGCCGCGAGTGACGATCGGGTGCGGATCCCGATGGCCGCGGGTGTCGACTCGTTGAACGTGGGGGCCGCGGCGGCCGTCGCCTGCTGGGTCCTCGGCCGGCGGTCGGCGCCGCTCGGGTAGGAAGGGGCGGTGAAGCGCCTCGCCCTGCTCGCGTGCGTGCTGCTGCTGTCCGGCTGCGGGAAGTCCTACGATGACACCAAGAACAGCTACCTCAAGGCGGCCGAGCAGATCTGCATCCAGGCCGACGCCCAGAGCCAGGCTCTGGCCAAGCCCAAGGCGGTGGCCGCCTTCGCGCCGTACGTGCACGCGGTCGTGGGTATCGCCACCGCCACGACGAGTCGACTGGCGGCCCTGACGCCGCCGGACAGGGACCGCGCCGACCTCCGGAGGCGGGTGGTCGAACCGCTGCGGCAGCAGTCCGCCGACGCGCAGCGCTTCGCCGACGACGTGGAGTCCGCGACCAAGCGCAACGACAAAGCGGCCCTGGTCCGTCTCGGGGACAGCGCCCCGCCGACGACGCGCGCGGACCTGGACTACATGCGCGCGTACGGCTTCCAGGCCTGCGTCGACCTGGCCGACTCCTCCGCGGCCGGTTGAGGCGGGGCAAGCAGCGCTCCGGCAGTCCTCGGGGGTGGACACTGAGCACGTGGGCTACGTCAACACCTTCATCGCTGCGGCCGAGGACTGCCACGCGAGCACCGGCGAGGTGCCACGGCAACGCGCGGGCGGCCCGACGGTGGCGACCACCCAGTACGCCATGCTCGCGACCGCACCCGGACGATGGACCGAGGAGGACGTCCTGCTGGCCTGCGCCCCGGGGGTCCGCGGCCAGGAGGGGATCAGCGGTCAGGAGCTGGAGCGGTTGAGCGCCGAGTTCTTCGCGCAGCCCCGCGCCTGTCTCCGCGCGTCACCGCTGGCCAAGACCTACGGGTGGGGACTGCACTACGGCGCCGACGGCCGCATCACGCTGCACGCCGTGGACAGCGCGGAGTACGAGCGCTTGAGCCAGGACCCCTGTCTCACCCAGTTGCGCGCGATGCGGTCCCACCGCGCCCGCGGCTGACGCCTGCCGGTGCTTCCTGCCGGCGCGGTCAGGCCGTCTCGTCGAGCAGGTCGAGGGCGGCGTCGACGACCGCGCGGACGTCGAGGCCGTACGCGGTGTACACGTCCTCGAGACTGCCGCCCTGGCCGAACTGCGACACGCCGAGGCAGGTCACCGGGGTGCCCGTGACGGTCCCGAGGAAGGCCAGCGTGTGCGGGTGGCCGTCGAGCAGGGTCACCAGCGGTGCGCGCCGGGCAGCGGGGAAGGCCCGGTCGAGCACGCCCTCGTCCACGCCGTGCACCGGTCCGGCGAGCCGGCCGCGGCGCGCCTGCACGGCCCGCCACAACCGGTCGTAGGAGGTGACGACCACGACATCGGCCACCACGCCGTGCGCCGTCAGCTCCTGCGCGGCACCGAGCGCCTCGGGCACCAGGGCGCCGACCACGGCCAGCGTGAGATCGGCTGGCCCGTCGCCCGTGCGCAACCGGTAGGCCCCGGCCAGCACGTCGCACCGGCGCTGCTCGCGCTGCTGCGGGTCGGTCGGAAGCTCGCACAGCGCCTGGTCCAGCGGCCGCGTGCTCAGCCGCAGGTAGGCCGACTCACCGTCCGGCAGCCCGATGCGAGAGATCGCGTCCAGCAGGCACCACTCGGTCTCGATGGCGAACGCCGGCTCGTACGCCGTGACACCGGGCTGCTCCAACCCGAGGGAGGGCGTGCCGGTGCTCTGGTGCGCGCCGCCTTCCGGCGCGAGGCTCACTCCGGACGGGGTGCCGATCAGGATGCTCTGGCCGCCGGCGTACGTCCCGAACGACCAAGGCTCCAGCGCCCGGCCCACGAACGGGTCGTAGACGGTCCCGATCGGGATCAGCGGCTGCCCGAGCACCGACCAGGTCGCGCCCAGCTGCCCCAGGAGGCAGACCAGGTTGACCTCTGCGATGCCGAGCTCGATGTGCTGACCGGTGCTGGTCTCCCGCCACCGTACTAGCCGGTCGTCCGGGAGCCCGTCGCCCGAGGCGAACCAGTCGTGGCGGTCCTGGGGCGACCACACCCCGACCTTGTTGATCCAGCCACCGGTGTTGGTCGAGGAGGCCACGTCCGGCGAGACGGTGACGATGCGACCGGCCACGTCCGGCGCGTCCCGGGCAAGGTCGGTCAGGACCCGGCCGAGGGTCGCCTGCGTCGACTGCTCCCCACGGTGGGTGCGGCCGAGCTCCACCGGTACGGCGGGGGGTGCGGTCACGGTGACCGGTTCTCGGGCCAACCGCTCGGCGGTCCGCGCGCACAGCCGCGCTGCCTCCGATGAGGGTTCGAACGGCCGCCACGGATCGTCCGGGTCGGTACCGAGGGCGATGGCCAGCTCGGCGTACTGCTGTTCGCTGAGCAGGGCCGAGTGGTTGCCGGGGTGTCCCTCGACGGGCAGGCCGTGGCCCTTGACGGTGTAGGCGAACACCACCGTGGGTCGGGCGTTGTCGACCGCCCGGAAGACCTGGCCCAGCTCGGCCAGGTCATGGCCGCCGAGGTCGCGCAAGGCGGCGGCCACCTCGTCGTCGGTGAGCGCGTCGAGCACCGGACCGGCGGCGAGCCGGGCCCGTACCTCGGGGGCCGGCGAGCGCAGCAGCCACTGGTACTCCTCGTTGCCCATGGTGTCGATGCGGCCGCGCAGCTGCTCTCCGCCCGGTTGCGCGAACAGCGACTGCAGGAGCCGGCCGTACTTGGCCTCGAGGACCTGCCACCCTGCCGCGGCGAACATGCCCTGCCACCGGCTGATGGCGATGTCCGGGACGATCCGGTCCAGCGACTGCCGGTTGAGGTCGACGACCCAGAGCACCTCGCCGAGCCGCTGCACCATCGGGTCTGCCACGCACTCCCAGATGGCGCCCTCGTCGAGCTCGGCGTCGCCCAGCAACGAGATCTGCCGGCCACCGGGTGGCACGTCGAAGTGCGTCTGCACGTACCGACGGGCCATCGCGCCCCAGACCGGCGCCGTCGCGCCGATGCCGACCGACCCGGTCGAGTAGTCGGGTGTGTCCGGGTCCTTCGTCCGGGAGGGGTAGGGCTGCAGCCCACCGAGCTCCCTCAGTCGAGACAGGTAGGACGCGTCGAGGCGGCCCAGCAGGAAGTTCAGCGCGTGCAGCACGGGTGAGGCGTGCGGCTTGACGCTGACCCGGTCCTGCGAGGTGAGGCCGTCGAACCACAGGGCCGTCATCACGCTGACGAGCGAGGCACTGCTTGCCTGGTGGCCGCCGACCTTGACGCCGGAGCTGTTCGGGCGTCGGGCGTTGGCGGCGTGCACGATGCTGGTCGCGAGCCACAGGACCCGGCGTTCCACCGCCCGCAGGACGTCCAGGTCCAGCCCGTTCGACTCGGTCACGAGCCCTAGTCAACCAGCGTGCACCCGCTAGCGTCGTGCTGTGGAAGCGCGGGGCGCACGGGACACGGTGGACGTCCTGAAGGACGTCGCGCAGCGCCTCGGCGCCTCGCTGGACCTGCCCAGGACGCTGGATGAGGTGGTCCGGTCGGTGGTCGACCGGCTCGGCTTCGGGCTGGCCGTGCTCAACCTGGTGACCGACGACGACGCCATCGAGGTCGTCGCCTTCGCCGGGCCGCCGGAGGTCGGCGACCAGCTGCTGGGCAGGCGACAGTCCGGGGCGGCGTGGCAGCACCTGCTCGCGAGCTCCGAGCCCCGCGGGAGGCTGCGCTTCCTCGACGGGCGCAAGGGGGACGAGGACCTGGGCGAGATGTACTTCTGGGTGCCGGAGATGCCCGTAGACGACCGGCCGGACTCCTGGCATCCCTTGGACGCGCTGTTCGCCACCCTCTTCGGCGCGGACGGGTCCCTTCTCGGCGTCCTCAGTGTGGACCTGCCGCAGGACGGCATGCGGCCGGACCCGGATGACTGCGCCCTGCTCGAGGTCTTCGCCGTGCAAGCGGCCCTGGCCATCGACCACGCCCGTCTGTACTCCGAGCTGCAGGGGAGCCTGCAGGAGCAGCAGCGGGTGCAGGACGTGCTGCGCCACCAGGCCCTGCACGATCCGCTGACCGGCCTGGCCAACCGCGAGCTGCTGCGCGACCGCCTGGACCACGCGCTGGCGCGCAGCCGGCGGGACGGGAGCAGCGTCGCGGTGCTCTTCCTGGACGTCGACGACTTCAAGCTCGTCAACGACTCCTTCGGTCACGGGGTCGGCGACGAGCTGCTGGTCTGCCTCGCTGCTCTGCTCGGCGCCCACCTGCGCGAGGTCGACACTGCCGGACGCCTCGGCGGTGACGAGTTCGTCCTGATCCTCGAGGAGCTCACCGGGCCGGCCGAGGCCATCGCCGTGGCCGAGCGGGTGCTCGTCGCGGCGCGCGAGCCGATCCGCATCGGCGGCGAGCTGGTGCGCACGTCGATGTCGATCGGCATCTCGCTCGCGGCCGCGACCTCGACCGCCTCGGGGCTGTTGGCCGAGGCCGACACGGCGCTGTACCGCGCCAAGGCTGCGGGCCGCGCCCGCTGGGAGATCTTCGACGCCGACATGCGCGCGGAAGCGCTGGCCCAGCTGGCATTGGGCCAACAGCTCTCGGGCGCGGTGGACCGTCACGAGTTCCTCCTGCACTACCAGCCGCTGGTCGACCTGAGCTCGGGCCGGACCCTGGGTTACGAGGCCCTGTTGCGGTGGCAGCACCCCGAGCGCGGGCTGTTGCTGCCCGGGACGTTCCTGCGGGTCCTCGAGGACAGCGCCGTCGACACCCCGGTCGCCGAATGGGTGCTCGAGCGCGCCTGCCTGGACGCCGCGGCCTGGCCCGATCCGGACCTGTTCGTCTCGGTGAACGTGTCCCCGCAGCAGCTGGCGCGGCCGGACCTGGCTCGGCGGGTCGCCGCGGTTCTGGAGCGCACGGGTCTGTCACCTTACCGGCTGTGGGTCGAGATCACCGAGGACCGGCCGCTGGACCCGCGCCAGGACATCGACGACGTGCAGCGGCTGCGGGACCTGGGCGTGCACGTCGCGCTGGACGACTTCGGGACCGGGTACGCCGGGTTGGCCTACCTCCAGCAGCTGGCCGCCGACACGCTCAAGATCGACCAGACCTTCGTGTCCCGGCTCGAGGACGACCGCATCAGCATCGGCATCGTCCGCGCCGTGGTGGATCTCGCCGAGGTGCTCGGCCTTCGGGTCGTGGCCGAGGGAGTCCAGACGCAGGGGCAGGTGGACGCGCTGCGGGCACTGGGTGTGACCTGGGCCCAGGGCTACCTGTTCGGCCCACCGGTCCGCTCCCGACCACCGCGAACATCTCGACCGTCGTGCACGCGCGGCTCGCGGACGACCTGCCGGGGGAGCTGCGGCGGCTGCACGCCGCGCTGTCGGCGAGCTCGGACGCCCGGCAGGTGGCCGAACTCGCCGTACAGGCCGCGCTGCGTTCGGTCGGCGGCGACGGCGGGGCCTTCGCGGTGCGCGGGCCGGCCGGGTCGGTCGCCGTCCTGCATGCGCAGGGCTACTCCGCGAGCTATATCGAGCAGTACCGGACCTTCGCGCTGGACCGCGCGGACCTGCTGCTGGCGGTCTGCCTGCGGGAGCGCCGAGAGGTCTGGCTGGAGGCCGAGCAGCTGGCGCAGCACCTGCCACCCCGCGCCCGCAGCGGAGGAGGCGACCTCGTGGCGCTGGCCTGCCTCCCGGTCGGCTCGACCGCAGCGGGCGGGCTCATGGTGACCTGGTCGGCCGGCGTCCAGCTGGCGCCCCTGCTGCGCAGCCACCTGCAGGCCCTTGTGGCGCTCGTCGGCGAGCGGCTCGAGGCGCTGCCGCCCTGGTTCGGCTCCTAGCGCCCGGACCTGGGAGGGCAGACTTGCCCTAGCCTTGTGCCTGGCCTCGCGGACCTCGTCCGCAAGCGACCCGTTCCCCTACGCCGTACTGCCGGCGCAGCCGTTCCTGGAAGGACTCCGCATGAGCGTCACCGATGAGCTGCTCGCCAACGCCGAGCAGTACGCCGCCTCGTTCGACAAGGGCAGCCTGCCGCTGCCACCCGCGAAGCACATCGCGATCGTCGCCTGCATGGACGCGCGGCTGAACCCCTACGGCCTGCTGGGTCTGTCCGAGGGCGACGCGCACGTGATCCGCAACGCGGGCGGTGTCATCACCCAGGACGAGCTGCGCAGCCTGGCCATCAGCCAGCGCCTGCTGGGTACGAAGGAGATCGTCTTGATCCACCACACCGACTGCGGAATGCTGACCTTCACCGACGACGAGTTCCGGGCGCAGATCCTCGCCGACACCGGCGTCAAGCCGACGTGGGCCGCGGAGGCGTTCAACGACCTCGACGTCGACGTGAAGCAGAGCCTTGCGCGGATCCAGGCCGAACCGGCGATCCCGCTGAAGGACTCGGTCCGCGGTTTCGTGTACGACGTGAAGACCGGCGCGCTGCGCGAGGTCGCCTGACCGTCCTGGTCCGCCTCAGTCCGTTCCAGCGCCCCCGGCCTGCGCCTTGATCGCGGTCGGCGTACGGGCCGTCGAGCAGGGCCTGCAGCTGGGCGGCGACGTCGGTGTCCATGCTGGGGACCGTACTCAGGGTGGCCCATCAGAGACTTCGATACACACTGCTGCGATGGGCGACCCGCAGTGCCAGAACAACGAGTTCGGCGTCCTCGATCGTGTGGATGACGCGGTAGTCGCCGACGCGAATCCGCCGGAGATCTGGCTACCCGACGAGCGGTAGAGCCGCACTGGGGCGTGCGTCCCGGCTCAACGCCTCGTGCGGCTGGTGATGGCGGCGGGACCCTCACCCCACTGAGCAGGCGGGTTCAACGCAGTGCGAGCGGCACCAGGACCGCGGCCAGCGGGCTGAGGGCGACGACGGCGACGAGCAGGCCCAGGGCGCCCGTGGTGCCGGCGGCCAGCGGTTCGGGAGGGGCGAGCAGCCGGCGGGCGCGCACGAGGGTCTCCCCGCCGCCGGCGCCGAGCGCTCCGATCGGCGCCGCGGCGGTACCGATCTTCCACAGGGCCCGGGCCAGGCAGCCGCGGTCGTGCCGCCGGGCCGCCTGGTCGTCGGCGAGCACCTCGATCAGCAGGCTGACCGCGCCGCGCGCCGTGCGCACCGCGGGCAGGGCCGGGAAGGTGGACCCGAGGGCGACGAAGGGCAGCACGACCAGGTCGTGCCGCTGCACGAGGTGGGCCCGCTCGTGCGCGAGCACCGCCTGGACCTCCTCGTACGACAGCAGCGCGAGCACGCCCTTGGACATCACGACGCGGGGCCGCAGCCCGGGAAGGCAGTAGGCGACCGGCTGCTCGTGGTCGACGACGTGGGCGCCCCGCAGCAGCAGGTTGCGGCTGCCGACGAGGTCGACCAGCACCCGGTTGCGCCGCCGGGCCTGCACGGTCCGCCCGGTCGAGGCGACCAGGACCGAGAGCAACCTCAGCAGCACGGCCGCGCCGAGCCCGGCGGCCAGCCAGGACCACCAGGGCAGGTGCCCCGCCGGGATCCGGCGTACGGCGGTGAGCTCGTCGGCACCGAGCGGCGCCAGCGCCACGGTGGCGGCCAGCTCGAGCAGCAGCAGGCCCCCGGCCAGGCCGGCGGCCTGCCAGAGCACGAGGGCCAGCACCGGCGCGCGTAACGGCCAGCGCGCGGCGGCGAGCCGGGCGGGCAGCACGCCGACGAGCAGCAGCAGTGCGGCCGCCAGCACCACCGCGGCCGTGAGCACCGTCAGTCCAGGCCCTCGAGCGCGAGGCGCAGGGCGCGGGCCTCGGCGGGGCTGACCGAGCGGGCGAAGTGCTGCAGCGCGGACTCCCGGTCGTCAGCCTCTCCCAGCGCCTGCTGCATGAGCACCGCGACGTGGTCCTCACGGGAGCCCACGGCGGTGTAGACGTGCGCGCGGGCGCCGGAGTCACGGGCGAGCAGGCCCTTGCGCTCGAGCCGCCCGAGCACCGTGAGCACGGTCGTGTAGGCCAGGGCACGGTCGGCAAGCGCCGCGGCGACCTGACGGGCGGTGACCGGCGAGGACAGCGCCCAGACGGACTCCATGGCCGCGCGTTCGAGCTCGCCCAGGCGTGTCATGTACATCATGCTACGTCCGGTAGAACTTCTACGGATGGTAGTAGATGATGGTGCGGTCCCTCTCCCTCATCTGGAGGTCGCCGTGCCAGACGTCCTCGGTACCGCCGTCCCGCCGGGCGCTCAGACCTGGCGCTGGGACTGGCAGGACAGCGCCCGCTGTCGGGGCCAGGACGAGTTGTTCTTCCACCCTACGGGGGAGCGCGACCCGGCCAGGACCGTGCGCGAGGACGCTGCCCGTCAGCTCTGCCGCTCCTGCCCGGTCCGGCGCGAGTGCGCGCGACATGCGCTGACCATGCGGGAGCCGTACGGCGTCTGGGGCGGCATGTCGGAGGACGAGCGCGCGGAGCAGCTGTTCGGACCGCGGCCGGTGCGCAAGCGCTGAGCCCGCCCGGGCGCCGGACCGGCCCTCCCAGCCCTGCGCCTCGGCTCAGTCCAGCTGCGACGGGTCGGCGAGCAGGCCCAGCATCGCCTCGAAGTAGAGCGCGCACTGCACCCCGTCGACGAGGCGGTGGTCCCCGGTCAGGCACAGCGTGAACTGCCGGACCGCCACGACCTGTCCATCCCGCACGACCGGGCGCTCGGTCGTCGTACCGATCGCGATGTAGACCGATGTCCTGGCGAACGGCACCGGGGCCAGGAACACCTCCTCGACGCCGAGCGGTGCGACGTTGCTGATGAACACCGAACCGAGCGGGTGGCCCTGCTGCCCAAGCAGCGGACGGCCCAGGCCGCCGAGCACATACGACGACGCGAGGATCAGCGGCCGCATCAGGAACGTCGGCGTCAGCTCGGCGATCCGCCGGCTCCTGTTGAACCCGGCGTCCTGGCCGGTGCGCAGGGCCTGGACGCCCTGCCAGACCTGCGTCGCGATCTGGGCGGGGTTCAACAGGTCGGCGCCAGCCACCTTCACCGGTGCCAGGTCGGTGCCTTGGCCGATGGATACCGCGAAGCCGATGGAGACGTCGTTGAACGGCACGACCCGGCCGTGCAGCACGCGCGCGTTGGCGCTGGGGACCACGGTCAGCGCGCGGGCCGCGGAGGCGCCCACGACATGCATCGCGGTCAGGCCCTTGGCGCCCGCCGCCCGCCGGTCCGCCACGTAGGTCAGGACCGGGTCGGCGTCGACCACCAGGCGGGTCATGAGCCGGCCCTCGCCCGGCGCGCGCCACGTCGCGACGGCCACCTTCCGGCGTACGCCGTCGGTGGGATCTGCGCCCGGGTCGGTGTCAGCGCAGCCCCGGGCGCGGGCGCGCCCGGCGGCTGCGGCTGCCACGAGGCCGGTCAGGAGCGCGGCTCGGCGACGTGATGACATCCGGCAGACGCTACGGCAGGAGACGGGGCGTGGTGCTCATCGGCAGGCGCCTGGGTAGGGCGAGGTCATCCGCCCCGCACGAAGGAGCCTCATGGCCATCGCAACCGTCAACCCGACCACCGGCGAGACGCTGAAGACGTTCGACCCGCTGACCGCGGCCGAGCTCGAGGAGAAGCTGGCGAGGTCCGTGACGGCCTACGCGGGCTACCGGCTGACGTCCTACGCCGACCGGGCCGGCTGGCTGCGCGCCGCCGCCGACATCCTGGACACCGAGGCCGACAGCATCGCCGCCCTGATGACGACCGAGATGGGCAAGACCCTGGCCGCCGGCAAGGTCGAGGTCGGCAAGTGCGCGGCCGGCTGCCGGTACTACGCCGAGCATGGCGCCGCCCTGCTCGCCGATGAGCCGGCCGATGCCGACGTGGTCAAGGCGGTGCAGGCCTATGCCCGCTACCAGCCGATCGGCCCCGTACTGGCGGTGATGCCGTGGAACTTCCCGCTGTGGCAGGCGATGCGCTTCGCCGCGCCTGCCCTTATGGCAGGCAACGTCGGGCTGCTCAAGCACGCCTCGAACGTGCCGCAGTCGGCCCTGTTCCTGGAGGAGCTGTTCCGTCGAGCGGGCTTTCCCGCGGACGTCTTCCAGACGCTGCTGATCGGCAGCGGCCAGGTGGAGACCGTCCTGCGCGACAGGCGGGTCGTCGCGGCGACCCTGACCGGTAGCGGGGCTGCGGGCAGCTCGGTCGCCGCGATCGCCGGGGACGAGATCAAGCACACCGTCCTGGAGCTCGGCGGCAGCGACCCCTTCGTCGTCATGCCGTCGGCGGACCTGCCGCGCGCCGCGCAGGTCGCCACGACGGCCCGCTGCCAGAACAACGGTCAGTCCTGCATCGCTGCCAAGCGCTTCATCGTGCACACCGACGTGTACGAGGAGTTCGCCAGGTTGTTCGCGAAGGAGCTGTCGGCGCAGAAGCTCGGCGACCCGACCGTCGACGGGACCGACATCGGCCCGCTCGCCACCGAGCAGGGTCGCAAGGACGTCCAGGAGCTCGTCGCCGATGCGGTCGGCAGGGGCGCGCAGGTTGTCGTTGGCGGCACGGCGCCCGACGGACCCGGCTGGTTCTACCCGGCGACGCTGCTGACCGGCATCACCAAGGACATGCGGATGTACGCCGAGGAGGTCTTCGGCCCGGTTGCCCAGCTGCACCGCGTGGCCGACATCGAGCAGGCGCTCGAGCTGGCCAACGACAGCGACTTCGGGCTCGGCTCCAACGCCTGGACCTCCGACCCCCAGGAGCAGGACCGCTTCGTGCGGGACCTGCAGGCCGGGATGGTCTTCATCAACGGGATGACGGGGTCCTACCCCGAGTTGCCGTTCGGCGGGGTGAAGACCTCCGGCTACGGGCGGGAGCTGGCCTCGCACGGCATCAAGGAGTTCTGCAACACCAAGACCGTCTGGATCGGCGAGGGCTCAGCCGCGGCGGGAGCCGCCGCAGCCTCGGAGTAGTCGGCCTGGTCGTCGTACGCACCATAGGAACGGTAACGGTTCCCATTGTCGTAGGCTTCCGCGGTGGCCGTCCTGCTTGCCCTGAGCACCTTCCTGTCCACGGGGCTGGGTGGGCTGTTCGCGCTGCGGAACTCCGACCGGCTGCACCTGGTGCTCGGCTTCACCGCCGGGGTCATCCTCGGAGTCGTCTGCTTCGACGTGCTGCCCGCGATCGCCGACCTGGCCGGCTCGACGCACACCGACTTCCGGGTGCCGATGATCGCGCTGGTCGTCGGCTTCCTGGCCTTCCACGTGGTCGAGAAGTCGCTGCTCATGCACAGTGCCCACGAGGGCGAGTACGCCGGTCACCATCACCCGTCCGTCGGGATCGCCTCGGCGCTGGCGCTGGCCGGTCACAGCCTCGCCGACGGGGTGGCCATCGGCCTGGCGTTCCAGGTCGGCAACGGCGTGGGGGTGGCGGTGGCGATCGCGGTGATCGGCCACGACTTCGCCGACGGACTCAACACCGTCGCCCTGATGCTGACGCACGGCAACAGCCCCACGAAGGCCAGGCTCCTACTGCTGCTCGACGCCCTCACCCCGGTGCTGGGAGCGGCGCTGACGCTGCTGGTCACGGTCCCGGACACCGGACTGCTGCTCTACCTCGGGGCGTTCGCCGGCTTCCTGCTCTACATCGGCGCGAGTGACATCCTGCCCGAGGCGCACGCCGACCACCCGTCTCGGGCCACGCTCGCGATGACCATCAGCGGGGCAGCCCTCATGTACGTCGTCGTCGGCGTGATCGGATGACCCGCGCCCAGCAGGCAGTGCTGTCCGCGCTGGGCAGTTCCGATGCCTTCCTGTCGGCGCAGGACCTGCACGCGCGGCTGCGGGCCGCCGGGGACCAGGTGGGGCTGACCAGCGTCTACCGCGCGGTGCAGGCGCTGGCCGCGGCCGGCGCGGTGGACGAGGCCCGCACCCCCGCCGGTGAGGCGGGTTACCGCGTCTGCGCGACGCAGGGCCACCATCACCACCTGTCGTGCAGCACGTGCGGAGCCACGGTCGAGGTGAAGTCCCCGGGCCTGGAGAGCTGGGTGGCAGACGTCGCCCGCCGGCACGGGTACGCCGTGCTGGACCACACCCTCGAGGTCACCGGCACCTGCGCGGCGTGCCGCCGGTAGCGTCCGGCCGGTGAGCTCTCCCCGCCTACGCAGCCTGCTCGACGACCTGCCCGGATACCGCCCCGGCCGGCGCCCGGCGGCCGGGCAGGAGCTCGCCCGGCTGGCCAGCAACGAGACGCCGTTCCCGCCACTGCCCTCGGTGATCCAGGCCGTGGCCACCGCGCTCGCGGAGGGCAACCGCTACCCGGACCCGGCGGCGACGCGGCTGACCGCAGCCTTGGCGGACAAGCACGGTGTCGAGCCCGGGCAGGTCGCCGTGGGCTGCGGCTCGGTCGCCCTGGTGCAGGAGCTGGTGCAGATCGCCTGCGACGAAGGCGATGAGGTCATGTACGGCTGGCGGTCCTTCGAGGCCTACCCGACCTTCGTCGCGGTCGCGGGTGCCTGCGAGGTCGCGGTGCCCCTGGTGGACGGCGCCCTGGACCTCGTGGCCATGGCGGGCGCCGTCACCGAGCGCACCCGTCTGGTGCTGCTGTGCTCGCCCAACAACCCGACCGGGCCGGCGCTGTCCTCGGTGGCCGTCCGGGCGTTCCTGGACCGGATCCCCGGCGATGTGCTGGTCGTGCTCGACGAGGCCTACTTCGAGTTCATCGACGACCCCGGGGCCGTCGACGGGACGCGCCTGCTGTCCGCGTACCCGAACCTGGTCGTGCTCCGGACCTTCTCCAAGGCGTACGGGCTGGCTGGTCTGCGGGTGGGCTACGCGCTCGGGTCGCCGCAGGTCGCGGGCGCGCTCCGGCAGGTCCACGTGCCGTTCGCGGTCTCGCTGCCCGCGCAGGCGGCTGCGCTGGCCTCGCTGGCCGCAGAGCCCGAGCTGCTGGACCGCGTCGCGCTGGTCGTTGCCGAGCGCGAGCCGCTGCGCCAGGCGCTGCGCGAGCTGGGCCACGACGTACCGGTGTCGCAGGGCAACTTCCTGTGGCTGCCGGCGGAGGAGGGCAGCGACCAGCTGTCGGCCAGGTTCGAGGAACACGGCGTGCTCGTGCGCTGCTTCACGGGCGAGGGGCTGCGGGTGACGGTCACGACGGCGCAGGACAGCGCCCGCGTCCTGGCCGCCGTCCGGGCCTGACCGCCGGGCGGCGGTGGCGGGGGGCACCGCCGACGGGTGGAGGGTTCTGCTGTCCTGCCGCGGGACATGATCCGAGGCGTGACGACCCGACCACGCCTGGACCCCGACGCCCGCGGGGGTCTGCGGCTGACGCTCGCCGCGGTCGGTGGCCTGGTGCTCGCGGTGCCGTTCGGGTTGCTGCTCCTGCTGGTCGCCGACCGCTGGGGGCCGCTGACCCGCCTGGACCAGCGGGTGGCCGAAGCGTTGCACGTTCCCGCGCTCGCCCACCCGTCGTACGTGCAGGTCCTGCAGGCGATCTCGCTGGTCCTCCGCCCCAGCGTCTTCCAGGTGGTGGGCGTTGTCGTCGCCGTGGTGCTGATCCTGCGACGGCAGCCCCGGCTGGCTGCCTGGCTCGTCGTGACCGTGGTGGGCAGCGGGCTGCTGGACACCGCGGTCAAGGACCTGGTCGGCCGGCGTCGGCCGGTGTTCGCCGTCCCCGTGGCCCACGCCCGCAGCACGAGCTTCCCGTCGGGGCACGCCGTGGGGGTGGTCGCTGGGGTCGGTGCGCTGCTGCTGGTCGGGCTGCCCCTCGTCGCGCCGGCCCTGCGCCGCCCACTGGTCCTGCTGGGCGCAGTCGTCATCGTGCTGGTCGGCTTCTCCCGGATCGGCCTGGGCGTGCACTTCTTGACCGACGTCATCGGCGGTTACGTCCTCGGGGCGGCTTGGCTCGCCCTCACCACCTCCGTGTTCATGGCCTGGCGGCGAGACCTCGGGCGCCCGGCCCGACCCCTTGACGCGGGCCTCGAGCCCGCCGTACCCGAGAGGCCCTGAGATGCCCAGAACCAGCGGCAGGATCGTCCTTGTGACCGCGGCGAAAGTCCTGGGGGCCGGAGTGCTGCTGCTCGGCGCCACCCTGCTCGTCGGCCTGCTGCTCGTGCACGTCCTGGTGCACGGCTCGGTCGGCCACCTCGACGACTCGATCGAGAGCAGCCTGGCCGGGCACCGGACCTCGTTGCTGAACTCGCTGACGAACGCCGGCACCCAGCTGGCCCAGCCGCTGACCATCGAGATCGCCCTGGTTGTGGTCGTTGTCGCCCTCGCGGTGTTCACTCGCCGGGTCCGGCCGCCGCTGTTCCTCGCCGTCACGGTCATCGGCGAGAGCGCCATCTACTTCGTGGCGAGCACGCTGGTGCCCCGCGACCGTCCGCACGTCCCGCGGCTGGGGGTAGGCGATCCGCACGCCAGCTTCCCGTCCGGGCACGTCGCCGCCTCGATCGCGTTCTACGGCGGCTGCGCCGTACTCGCCGCGCACACCGGCAGCTCCCGGCTCCTGCGGGGCGTCACCCTGGTCCTCGCCCTGGTGCTACCGCCGCTGGTCGTATTCTGTCGGATGTACCGCGGCTTCCACCACCTGTCCGACATCGTCGTCGGGGCTTTGCTCGGCGGCAGCTGGCTGCTGGTCACGACCCGGCTGCTGCTGACGTCACGTCACGACCGCCCGTGAACGGGCCCGTCGTGCTCATCGTGAACCCGACCAAGGCCGACGATCTCGACCGGCTGCGCAGCAAGGTCACCGACCAGTGCGTGGCGAGGGGGCTGCCCGAACCCGTCGTGCTCGAGACGACCGAGAGCGACACGGGCGCCGGCCAGTCCCGCGAGGCCGTACGGCGGGGAGCGCGGGTCGTCCTCGTGGCAGGGGGCGATGGGACCGTGCAGGCGGTCTGCGCCGGGCTGGCCGGGACCGGCGTCGTGCTGGGCCTTCTGCCGCTGGGCACCGGCAACCTGCTGGCCCGCAACCTCGACCTCCCGCTCGAGCTCGACCAGGCACTGACGGTCGCTCTCGACGGGGCTGAGCGCACTCTCGACCTTGCCCTCGCCACGGTCGGTGACGCCGCCCCCGTGCTGTTCGCGGTCATGGCCGGGCTGGGGTTCGACGCCGACATGATGGCCGATGCGCCGGCCGGGCTGAAGGCGACGGTGGGATGGCCGGCGTACGTCGTGTCCGGGCTTGCCCACCTTCGCGACCGCCCGGCCGAGCTGACCGTGGTGTTCGACGGCGCGACCGAGAAGTGCCTGACGGCAAGTGCTGTCGTCATCGGCAACGTGGGAGAGCTGCAGGCCGGCGTGGCGCTGCTGCCGGACGCCGTGCCCGACGACGGTGTGCTCGACGTGGTGGTGCTCGCCCCGCGGCACCTGCTCGATTGGGGCCGCCTGCTCGCCCGGCTGGTCGGGCGGTCGCGCACCAACGACGGCAACCTGCAGCGGCACACCGTGCGGCGCATCGAGGTCCGCACCGACACCCCCATGCAGGCCCAGCTCGACGGTGAACCGGTGGGGGAGACGGCTTCGCTGGTCGTCGAGGTGCAGCCGGGTGTGCTGACGGTCCGGGTGCGACGGTGAGCACCACGACACGGGTGCCGCACACCGCCACGCTGGCGGGCTCCCAGCTCACCGGCCGGCGCGACAGAAGTACCTCCGGTCCACGCTGCTGGCCCTGCTCGCCGGCGTACCCGCGCTGGCCGGTTTTGTCGTGGTCGTCGCGGGCGGCGCGCTCGCCGACGCCGTCGACCGCGTGTACGGCCATGACGGCGACCTCGTACGCGTGGCGCACTACCCGGTCGGCGTGCTGCTGATGCTGGGCGCGCTGGTCGTGCTGTTCCAGCGAGCGCCCCGTCGGCCGCAGCCCACCCTGGGCTGGCTGGTCATGGGCGCCGGCGCGGCTCTGGTCCTGTGGCTGGTGTTCTCGCTGCTGCTGTCGGTGTACCTGCACGGCAGCAGCGCGTTCGGCACGGTCTACGGCCCGCTCACCGGCGTGATCGCCCTGCTGCTGTGGTCGCAGCTGACGTCGATCGCCCTGCTGCTGGGGGTGGCGGTCAGCGCTCAGCTCGAGGCGCTGCGAGGTGGCATGACCTCCGCGGTGGCGACGGACACCGAGTTGTTCGGCGGCGCGACGGCCGCCTCCTGAGCGGTGGGTGGTCGCTGACGGGTCGCTGTGGTGCCGACTCCGTCAGACGTGCCGAGAGCTCTGGCCGTAGGTCGGGTGGCCGTGCACGGTGGCAGCCGCCCACCGGAGCAGGTCGGGGAAGGCGGCCTGCCACGCAGGCGTTGTGTGCCTGCCCCCGATCACGGTCAGAAAGCGCAGGTCCTCGCGCCGGCCGAGTGCAGTGGCGAAGGTGATCGCCTCGCGGTAGTCGTGGGCGTTGCCGGTCCCGGCCATGAGCCAGAACGCCGGCACGGGTGGGCCGGCAGGCAGAGCAGCGAGCAGCGCGGTCGGGTCGTCGCGGGCGGGGGCGGCTGCTGCCCCGTACAGCGCGCGCCGTACGGACGGCGTGAGCTGTAGGTGGAAGTAACCGTCCATGACGGCAGCGGCGCCGAAGTCCGACCGGTGGCGCAGGGCGAGCCGGGCGGCGCAGAACCCACCCTCGGACAGCCCTCCGACGGCCCAGGCCGGGCCGGGCGGGTCGATCCGGATCCGGGCCGCCAGGTCGCGGGGAATGTCGGCGGTCAGGTAGGTGTCGAGCCGAGGGCCGCGCACGGCGTCCAGGCACTGCTGCAGACGGAAACCGCCCGTCACGTCAGGCATCACCACGACCATCGGAGCCGACGTACCGCGCGCGTACTCTTGGTTCAGCACGTCCGGCAGGTCCAGGCCGTTGGTCCAGCTGCTGGGCTCGCCAGGATCGCCGTGCAGCAGCTCCAGCACGGGAAAGCGGACGTTGGCGAAGCGGGGATCGTCGTACTGCGGTGGCAGCCAGACCAAGGCGCGTCGGCCCCGCACGCCGCTGACGGTGCCCGGCATCGCCAGCAACACGAGCCGACCACGTCCGGCCGGTGCCGACGCGACCGCCGGCGCGGGCAGCCCTGGACGCCGGACGGGGATCAGGGCAGGGCTGGCGGCCGCCCCGTTGTCCTCGCGAAGGTCGGCGAACAACACGCCCCAGGAGGAGTAGTAGCTGTAGTAGGTGTTGACCAGGCTGATGCCGAGAACCGTCGCGGTGAGCAGAGCACCCGTCCCCGCCAGCAGCCGCAGCAGCACCGGCCTGGCTCGGCTGAGCCCGATCGCGCAACCCAGGAAGGCCAGGAGCAGCAAGAGGAGCGTCGGCCAGCTGCCGGGCGCGAAGGCGCTGCTCACCCTGCGCCCACCCCTCTGTGTGCGGCGTCGTCGCCCGGGCCAGCATGCACCACCTGCCGCGCCGGGGACGGCGTGAGCCGGTACGCCGAACGACTGCTGACCCTGCGTTGGCCCGACGTAACCGGTGGCGGTGTTTGCCCACCCCTGGCGACCGGCCATACCCGAAAGTGAGACCAGGTGGTCGGCCCCGAGGAGTTGCTGTGCGCGCATTGACCGTCAAGCCCGGTGAGAAGGACTCCCTGTCCCTGCAGGAGGTCCCCGAGCCACCGGTCGAGCAGGGCGGCGTTCTGGTCCAGGGGCTGGCGGTGGGTCTGTGCGGCACCGACGCGGAGATCGTCTCCGGCGCCTACGGCGAGGCCCCGCCCGGCGCCGAGCGCCTCGTACTCGGGCACGAGAACCTCGGCCGGGTGCTCGAGGCACCGGGCGGTTCGGGACTGTCGCCCGGTGACCTCGTCGTCGGCATCGTCCGGCGCCCCGACCCGGTGCCGTGCGCGGCCTGCGCGGCCGGCGAGTGGGACATGTGCCGCAACGGTCAGTACACCGAGCACGGCATCAAGGGCCGGGATGGCTTCGCCCGCGAGCGCTGGCGGGCCCAGCCGGACGCCGTCGTACGCCTGGACCCGTCGTTGGACGCGCTGGGCGTGCTGCTGGAGCCCACGACGATCGTGGCCAAGGCCTGGGAGCAGATCGACCGGATCGGCGCCCGCGCCTACTACGACCCCCGGGTCGCTGTCGTGACCGGCGCCGGGCCGGTCGGCCTGCTGGCGGCCCTGCTCGGCGTCCAGCGGGGCCTGGAGGTGCACGTCTACGACCAGGTTACCAGCGGCCCCAAGCCTGAGCTCGTCCGCGACCTGGGCGCGACCTACCACTCCGACTCGCTGCCCGACTCCGGCGTACGAGGTGATGTGCTCGTGGAGTGCACCGGCGTGTCCTCGGTCGTGCTGGACACGATGACCTGCGGCGCCGTCGATGCCGTCACCTGCCTGACCGGGGTGTCCAACCCCGGCAAGCCGACCCCGGTCGACATCGGCGGCCTCAACCGCAACGCCGTCCTGGGCAACGACGTCTTCTTCGGCAGCGTCAACGCCAACCGCCGGCACTATGACGCGGCCGCGGACGCTCTCGCCCGCGCCGACGCCGCCTGGCTCGGGCGACTGATCACCCGTCGCGTACCGCTCGCCCAGTACGCGGAGGGCTTCACCCGGGGCCCCGACGACGTCAAGGTCGTCCTGGACCTGCAGGGCGCCTGAGCGTGTCGCGGATCGAGGACTACGCCGTCATCGGCGACCTGCACACCGCCGCCCTGGTCGGCCGGGACGGCTCGATCGACTGGCTGTGCCTGCCGCACTTTGACTCCCCGGCCTGCTTCGCGGCCCTGCTCGACACCCCGGACGCGGGGCGGTGGCGGTTGGCGCCGGCCGGGGCGACGACGTGCACCAGCCGGCGGTACCGGCCGGACACCCTGGTGCTCGAGACCGACTGGCAGACCGCGGAAGGAGCGGTGCGGGTCATCGATCTCATGCCGCCGCGCGGTGAGGCAGCGGACGTCATCCGCATCGTGGAGGGCCTGTCCGGCGCGGTCGCCATGGTCGGCGAGCTGCGTCTGCGCTTCGACTACGGCCAGATCATTCCCTGGGTACGCCGGGACGAGCGCGGCATCACCGCTGTCGCAGGCCCCGACGCGGCGTACCTGGACACACCGGCACCAACACACGGTCAAGATCGCGCCACCGTCAGCGAGTTCACGGTGCGGGCAGGCGAGCGCGTTCCGTTCGTGCTGAGCTGGGCGCCGAGCTCCCACCATCGACCCAGCCGGGTCGATCCCGAGCGGGCGCTGGCGCAGACCGACGCCTTCTGGCTCGAGTGGTCCGGCCGCAGCCGCTGCGCCGGGCCCTACCGCGATCCGATGCAGCGCTCCCTGATCACCCTCAAGGCCCTGAGCTTCGCCCCGACCGGCGGGATCGTCGCGGCGGCGACCACCTCCCTGCCCGAGCAGATCGGGGGCCCGCGCAACTGGGACTACCGCTACTGCTGGCTGCGCGACGCCACCCTGACGCTGCAGTCCCTGCTCGCCGCCGGCTACACCGCCGAGGCGGCGGCCTGGCGCGAGTGGTTGCTGCGCGCCGTGGCCGGCGACCCCGCCAAGCTGCAGATCATGTACAGCCTGGACGGCACCCGTCGCCTGCCGGAGCAGGAGCTGCCGTGGCTGGCCGGCTACGAGGGCTCGACACCGGTACGCGTCGGCAACGCCGCGGCGGGCCAGTTGCAGCTCGACGTCTGGGGCGAGGTCCTGGACGGGCTGGCCCTGACCCGCAAGGCGCAGCTGCACGGCGTCGACGACTCCTGGGACGTGCAGGTCGCGCTCATGGAGCACCTCGAAGGTGCGTGGGCCGAGCCCGACAACGGCCTGTGGGAGATGCGCGGCCCGCGCAAGCACTTCACGCACTCCAAGGTCATGGCCTGGGTCGCCGCCGACCGCATGGTCGACGGGGTTCGTGGTTCCGGGCTGCCCGGCCCGCTCGAGCGATGGGCAGCGCTGCGCGAGACCATCCACGCCGACGTCCTCGCCCACGGCTACGACGCCGACCAGGGCAGCTTCGTGCAGGCGTACGGCGTCACCGACCTCGACGCCAGCCTGCTGCTCATGGGCCGCGTGGGGTTCCTGCCGGCCGATGACCCACGGGTCGTCGGCACGGTCCGGGCGATCGAGCAGCGGCTGACGCAGGACGGCCTCGTGCTGCGCTACCGCACCGACAGCGGCGATGACGGGTTGCCCCCCGGTGAGGGGGTGTTCCTGGCCTGCTCGTTCTGGCTGGTCGACGCGCTGCACGGCGCCGGCCGTCGGGACGACGCCGTGGCGCTGTTCGAGCGGCTGCTGTCCCTGCGCAACGACGTCGGCCTGCTCAGCGAGGAGTGGGACACCGTCGCGCAGCGTCAGCTCGGGAACACCCCGCAGGCCTTCAGCCACTTCCCGCTCGTGATGAGCGCGCTCCAGCTGCATGCCGACCGGCCGCGCCGCAGCGACACGCCGCTGGCCCACCCGCGCAAGCAGCTGCCGTGACTGCGCCCGCCACGAGCCGAGTGTCGGACTCCCCGCGCGTCGTGGTCGTGGGCGGCGGCTTCGGCGGCCTGTACGCCACCCGGCGGCTGGCCCGCGGACCCGTCGAGGTCACCGTGCTGGACAGCACGGGCGTGCACCTGTTCCAGCCGCTGCTCTACCAGTGCGCCACCGGGATGCTCTCGGAGGGCCAGATCACCGCCCCGCTGCGGGCGCTGTTCAAGCGGCACCGCAACGTCACCACGGTGCTCGCCAAGGCCGTCGACGTCGACGCGGGAGCCCGCGTCGTCCACGCGCTGCGGTCCGACGGCACCGCCCTGCAGGTGCCCTACGACCACCTGATCGTCGCGGCCGGCGTCGAGCAGTCCTACTTCGGCCACGACGAGTACGCCCCGCATGCCCCTGGGATGAAGAGCATCGACGACGCCCTCACGGTCCGGCGACGGGTCCTGGCGGCCTTCGAGATGGCCGAGTCGTTGCCGACCGCGGAGCAGCGCCGGCCGTGGCTGAGCTTTGCGCTCGTCGGCGCCGGCCCCACCGGCGTCGAGCTGGCCGGGCAGATCCGCGAGCTGGCGGGACACACCTTGCGCGAGCAGTTCCGGACCATCGACCCGAGCGAGGCCCACGTCCTGCTGTACGACGGGGCAGCCGCTCCGCTGGCCAGCTTCGGGCCGGAGCTGTCCGGCCGTGCGGCCCGCACGCTGGAGGGGCTGGGCGTCGAGCTGCACCTCAAGACGAAGGTCACCGGCATCGATGCGACCGGCCTGGACGTCGAGCACGAGGACGGTTCGACCACGCGGACCGAGACCCGTACCGTCCTCTGGACCGCCGGCGTCGCCGCGGCTCCGCTGGCCTCAGCGTTGGCTCGCACGACGGGCGCGCAGCAGGAACGCGACGGCCGGGTGCGGGTGCAGCCGGACCTGACCCTGGTCGGGCACCCCGAGATCCACGTGGTGGGCGACATGATGAGCCTGGCGGGCCTGCCCGGCGTCGCCGAGGTCGCCATGCAGGGCGGCTGGCACGCCGGCGGCGAGGTCCTGCACGCCGTTGCGGGCGAACCCACCGGCAGGCCCTTCCGCTATCGCGACCTCGGCAGCGCGGCGTACGTCAGTCGCGGGCACGCTGTCGTCTCGGCCGGCCCACTGAAGCTCTCGGGGCGCCTCGGCTGGTGGGTCTGGGGGCTGATCCACATCGCGTTCCTCACCGGCTACCGCAACCGGGCCGGGGCGCTGATGAGCTGGCTGAGCACCCTGGCCTCCGGGAACCGGCGCGAGCTGGTCTTTCCCGTGCATGACGTCGACACCGGTCGGGCCGCCTTCGAACCTGGCTCACCCACGGGCTGAGGTCCTGGCTGGCTCAGGTCGTAAGCCCGTCGCCCGTCGGCTCGGTCGTACCGGGCGCGCTGCTCCCGGCCGGGAAGGTGAACAGGCCGCCGTAGACGTAGACGTCGGTACCGACGTGCAGCCGACCGAGCAGCTCCAGGTTCCGTCCGCGCGAGGGACCCGGAGGCAACCGTGGCTGGCGAGTTGGCGCGTCGTGGAAGCGCTGCCGTCCTGAGCGCGTTGGTCAGGCATGGACATCGACCAGCAGCTGCGCGAGCGCCTGGTCGACAGTGCCGTCCTCATAGCAGGTCTCGAGCTCGAGTTGGCGCGCATGCTCGAGGCGTCGGAGTCCTCCAACGCCGACGACGAGCACGACCCGGAGGGCGCGACCGTTGCCTTCGAACGCCAGCAGCTGGTCGCGTTGCTCCGGCAGGCCCGCCGCTCCCGCGCCGACCTCGAGCAGGCGCTGGTGCAGTTCGACAGGGGGACCTACGGCGCTTGCGTGGCCTGCGGCGCTCCCATCGGCAGTGAGCGGCTGACGGCCCGGCCGGATGCGCAGACCTGCATCGCCTGCGCCCGGCGCAGCAGTACGACAAGACCGTGAGCAACACCCAGCACCGGGTGACCGGACCTGCCCAGAGCACGGGGGTCAGCACCGGGGTGGGCCAGCACCGGGTGACCAGCCCTGCTCAGGTCACGGTGGGTGCCAGCAGCGGCACCGCCCCACGCCCCGAGCCGGTCGCTGAGCGCGCAGCCCCTCGTCGTACCGGCAGCCGCGACTCATCCCGCTGATCAAGGTAGAAGGCCCATGATCACCGCGGTGATCATGGGTTCTTCGCCTTGATCAGCGCGGGAGCGGACCAGCGGGAGCGGACCCGCGGGAGCGGACCAGCGGGAGCGGACCCGCGGGAACGGGCCGGTCGCAGCGGATCAGTCGGGGAGCTGTGTCCTGCCCCCAGGCAGTACGCCGCCGCGGCGTCCTGCCACAGCGTGCTTCGCAGGTCGTCCTCGGGATCCGGCGGGCAACGTCCACAACCCGTCCAGACCGTAGTCACAGGGACGCGCCGCAAGACCCACACCGGCCGCGCAGCGGAACACACAGCAGTGGTTGTTCGGTGCCGTAGACACTCCTACCGTGTCCGGACCGTGGAGGTGAGCATGGCGGTATCCGTTCGGGGCACCCTGCTGGACACCCAGGCTCGGGATGAGACCCTGGATCAGGCGCTGGAGCGCATCGCCGAGCTTTCACGGCGGTTGTGGGCGGCCCAGGCTGCGCACCACCCGCAGCCCGTACGCCCTGGCCGGCCGCGGCCCTGGTCGACCCAGCGGCGCCTGCGCTGCGTCGGCTGCCGGCAGAGCTACCCGTGCCCGACCATGCAGGCGCTGGACCCACAGCAGCGCTACGCCGGGTGAGTTCTGCTGACGCTGTCGTCGCTGAGCGCCGTCGAGCCAGACCGTCAAAGATCGTCGGACGCGCGGTACCTGGGTAGAGCCGCTGCGGCCTCGACGCCCATCGGCTCAGCCGCTGACTGCCTGGCGGATCAGGGGCGCCACCTCGGTGCCGAGCAGCCCGATCCCACGCAGCAGGTTGTCGTGGGCCAGCCGCACGTTGGTCATCTGCAGGGAGATCCTGGTGATGCCACCGAGGTCGTCGTTGATCCGTAGGACTTTCTTGGCGACGGTCACGGCGTCGCCGATGAGGAAGGCCCCGTCGAGGGCGCACATCGCGTCGTACTGCGCGCGGACGGGCGGCCCGAAGCCGCGCTCCTTGCCGATCTTGGTGAACATCTGGGCCCAGCCCGGGTAGAAGTCGTCGGCGGCCTGCTGCATGGTGTCGCCCACGAACCCGAAGCAGTGCAGGCCGACCTTGAGCTGCTCGGGGGAGTGGCCGGCGCGGCGCCCGGCCTCGCGGTAGAGGTCGATGAGCGGTCGGAAGCGGGCGGGCTGGCCGCCGATGATCGCGACCATCAGGGGTAGCCCGAGAGCGCCGGCCCGGACGAACGACGCCGGTGTGCCGCCGACGCCGACCCAGATCGGCAGGGGATCCTGCAGGGGCCGGGGCCAGACGCCCTGACCGGTCAGCGCGGGGCGATGCCGGCCGGACCAGGTGATCTCGGGTGTCGTGCGGAGGCGCAGCAGCAGGTCGAGCTTCTCGGCGAACAAAGCGTCGTAGTCGGCCAGGTCCAGTCCGAACAGCGGGAAGGACTCGGTGAACGAGCCTCGCCCCACGACCAGGTCGATCCGACCCTTCGAGATTAAGTCGAGGGTGGCGAACTCCTGGAAGACGCGGACCGGATCGTTGGCACTGAGCACCGTCACCGCGCTGTTGAGCCGGATGGTGCTGGTCCTGGCCGCGGCCGCCGCGAGCAGAACGGCGGGGGCGGAGTCCATGTACTCCGGCCGGTGGTGCTCACCGATGCCGTAGGTGTCCAGGCCGACCTGGTCGGCGCGCTCGACCTCCTCCAGCAGGTGCTGCACCCGCTCGAGGGGGGTGACGTCGACGCCGGTCTCGGGATCGGTCACCGTCGAGACGAAGCTGTCGATGCCGATGTGCATGGAGTCCTCCTCAGCTGCGCCCGCCAGGCCGGCGGTTCTGATCGTTGCATACGCAAGGATCGGGCGATACGCCGACGCTCGTCATGGGGGTGGGCTCTGGACGGCGGCCTGTCGAGGGTCCGCAGACGCCGGCTAGGCCCAGCTAGGCCGCGTTGGTCAGCGCGTCGGTCAGGAGCACGACCAGCGCCTCGAGCTGCACGTCGACCGACGACGACACCTGCTCGTCCGAACCGTCCAACGCACGAGCTGCGAGCCCCGCCTTGTCGTCGATGAGCTCCGCGATGCGTGCGTCGATGGTCTGGGCGGCGATGATGCGCCATGCGGTGACCGGCTGGTCCTGACCGATCCGGTGCACGCGGTCGATGGCCTGCGTCTGCTCCGCGTCGGTCCAGGACAGCTCGGCGAGCACGACGTTGGAGGCGACCTGCAGGTTCAGCCCCACTCCCGCGGCCGTCAAGGAGCACACCGCGACCGCGACGCCCGGGTCGCTGACGAACGCGTCGATGTTCTTCTGCCGAGTCCGCGATGTCTGGTCACCGCGGATTGAGCAGTAGCCGATGTCCCGCTGGCTGAAGGTCTGCTCCGCGGCGTCCATGACGTCCACGTGCTTGGCGAAGAAGACGACCTTGCCCACGTTGCGCGCCAACTGGGCGGCGTAGTCGGCTGCCAGGACGGCCTTGGCCTGCCCGATGCGCCGCATCATGCTGAACACGTTCTCGTCGCTGTTCGACTCTTTCGCGTCCTGCCGCTCCCAGGTGGCCACCCGTCGTACGAGTTCGTGGTCGATGCCTTCGACGACGACCCCGGCCGTGCGGGCCGCGAGCGCGCTCTCGTAGCGCTTGACCAGCCGGCGGCCCAGGACGCGCTCGGCGTCCCGGATGGAGCGGCCCGCGGCCCCGTCGAGCTCGACCGGCAGGTCGGCGATGCGCCGGGCGGGGATGTCGGCGGCGACGTCCACCTTGCGTCGTCGCACGATGCCGAGGTCGATGACAGCCGTCCGCGCGGCCGGGTAGAAATCGACATCGACTGGCGTGAGGCCGTTCTGCTCGAGGGACTCCATCAGTGCGGCGCCAGGCTCCTCCTTGCCGATCCACCCCAGGAACTGCCAGATCGCCAGGAAGTCCCCGATGTCGTTGATCAGTGGGGTACCGGTCAACGCCATCAGCAGCGGTCGCACGGTGCGCGACCGGATCCGCTCGGACAGCTCCAGCACGTGGCGGGAGCGTTGGGACGTCTTGTTCTTGATGAAGTGCGCCTCGTCGACCACCATCCCGCGGAAGCCGAGGGCGCCGAGCCAGCCGACGTGCCGGTCCAGCACCTCGTAGTTGACCACCATGACGTCGGAGAAGCCGTCGACGGTGTCTCCGTCGCCGTGGACGACGGTGGCGGGGTGGTTGGGCGTCCAGAGGACGGCCTCGCGCGCCCAGTTGGTCTTGACGACGTTCGGGACGACAACCAGCAGCGGGTACGCGTTCGCGGCCTGGGCGGCGAGCAGCGCCTGGGCGGTCTTGCCCAGGCCCGGCTCGTCTGCGAGCAGGAACGTGCGGTGGCCCCCGGCGGCGGCGGCAACCACCTGCGCCTGGTGCCGCATCAGCTCCCGGCCAGCCGGGGCCTGCAGGGAGGACGGCTCGGGAAGGTTCATGCACGAGGTCGCTCCGCCTGAGGCATTCTCGAACGACCTGAGCAGCGGACCGAGCAGCTCCCAGCTCGCCAGCAGCCGCGCCCGCGGCGCAGAGCGCGCCGGCGCGGAGAAATCCGGCGCGAGGAAGGGGTTGGCCAGCTGCCTCGCGACGACCGACTGTGGCACCACCTGACGCTCGGCCCTGACCGAGGGGGCGGGCTCGGTGGGGACCGGATCGAAGGAGGGCTCGATGCCCGCCGCAAGCTGCATCTCCCGCTTCAAAGACCTGGCCCCGTCGAGGAGCTCGGCGTCCTCGGCGAGCAGCGCGAGCAGGGAGCTGTCCCGCGCGGCACTGCGCGCCAGAATCGTAGCGATACCGTCGATCCGCTTCAGCTGTACGGTGCGGCGCGCCTCGCTGGTGTTGTCGGCCTTGACGCGGCTGCGTTCCTCACGCACCAGCAGCGCGACCACCTGGAAGGTGGTCCGGACCGAAGGCCGCACCCTGCCGCGCTGGACAGCGAGCTCGATGTCCCGGACGGCCTTCGCGAGCACCGCGATGATGCCCTCCTCGTCGCGCCCGCGCGGCCGTCGCTGCTGCTGGGGGGCGGACTGGCTGGCGTCAGACGGACGCCGGCCTCGTGTGGCCAAGTACCTCTCCTTCAACGTCCCTGACCCGATGGCCGCGGAATCCAAGCACCTACACCACCCCAGCCGACGGCTCGGCCGGTCGCCTCGCTGCCGCACGGCACGAGCTGACCGGCCGGTCGACAGGGTCCTCGGCACGATCTGTCGTGAGGTCCAGCGCGTGACCACCACCGACTCGACAGCCCTGGGGCCATCGTCGGCATGCACGGACACTGGGACGTTGGTTGACGTGTGCTGACTCGGCGGATGTGCCCGCTCATCCTAGCGCTGTGCCGGAGCGACACCGACGACGCCTCCGTGGCCGTCGCTGGGTTGGCGCCACGAGTTCGCGCGCTGCTCGGGATTCGGCGCCAGCAGCCGAACGTTGATGTGACCTCATGCGTCGACCGGAGGAGTGGGCGGCCAACTCGGACGCTCGACGCGGCGTGCAGGATCCCGAACCTGGCTTCGACGTACGCCGCCCTTGCGAGTCGTGACGCTTGGGTCATCGTGCAGCACGGTGCGCGAGTTGTTCATTGCATCGCTGCGCACAGGGATCATCGCCCAACCCGGCGGCGTGCAATCACGCGGCGTCGGACCGCGTCCTAACCGGGGAAGGAAGGTGACCGGTGACACCGCAGGCGTCTGAGGAGTTCCTACAGATGACACTGGCGCACCTGGACGCCGTCCACGCCCTGGCTCGGCGCCTGGTGCGCGACCACGCCGAGGACCTGGTCCAGGAGACCTGGCTCAAGGCGTACGCCGCCTGGTCCGGAACACCGCCCCGCGACCCTCGGGCCTGGCTGGTGACCATCTGCCTCAACACCTCCCGGTCGTGGTACCGCAGGGACGCCGTCCGGCCCGAGCTGCTCAGCGGCGCCCCGGCGGCGAATGTGGCCGGCACTGCCGACCCTGCCGCCGACGCCATCGGGCGGATCCGGGCCGAGGCGGTACACCAGGCACTGTGGACCTTGCCCGAGGCGCAGCGCATCGCCGTCACGCTGATGGACCTGTCGGGGTTCACGGCGCAGGAGGTCGCGGGGCTGACCGGCGCTCCTCGCGGGACGGTGCTCGCCCGTGTCCACCGAGGTCGCAAGGCTCTGGCCGTGGCCCTGCAGATGCACGCCCCCGAGGAGCGGACCCGGCCGGAGCGCACCCAATGACTCGAGCTGAGCGTCCCCCCCGTACCTGGCGGAGCGTGCCCCACGACAGCGAGACCGCTGCAGCGAGTCACCTCGGCGGAGCCCTGCGCCCGCGGGCGACCCGGGCCTTCGAACGTCACCTGCTCGGCTGCGAGCAGTGCTGGCGGGAAGTCGACGCGGGGCGGGCCGGCCGTCGGCTCGCCGAGTCGGCTCGGCAGGTCGCCCCACCGGAGCTGCGCGAGCAGTTGCGCGCGGTCATTGCCAGCCAGACAAGTGGCGGTACTCTCCACCCGGCCCCATTCGCCGGTGACCCTGCGGCGCGATCGCTGTGGTGCCCGAGGCCCTGGCTGCGTTCCGGTCCCCGGGCCTGGGCAGCAGTTGCCGGCGGCCTCGCCCTCGCCGCAGCCAGCACGCTCCTGGTCCTTGGGCACCCCGGCGCGGGCCGCACCGGCGGTGCCCCGCGACAGCCGGCTGCGATCGGCGCTGCGGTGGCGGACTTCCGCTTACTGCGACTGCCCGGGACACAGATTCCCAGCACGGCAGCACCGGATCTCACCCAGGTCCGGCTGCGCACCATGGGAGCGGCCGCCGGAGTCGTCGGCGGCCGGGCCGTGACGGCCTACTCCTACCAGGACGCCACCGGTCGGGACCTGCTGGTCTACCTGTCCCGGGAGGCGTTCCCCACCGCCCTCGGTGCGCAGCGGCTGACCGGACCCGACGGTCCGTGGATCGCCACCACCGAGGGGGTCACGGTTCTGTGCGCCCGTAGCCCCCACGCACTGCTCGTGCTGGGTCAGGACCGTCAGCTCGTCCTGGACGTTGCGCGGGCGCTTGCCGTCACGTGAGTCCGGATCCGTCGTTCGGCCGGCCCGCTCGTAGGCGGCCAGTCGCACGGCGCCGGCGTCAGGGCGTCGCGAGCCCCAAGGGCCGAAGGAAGGTACGAGTGGCTCGCAGCGTCTTGCCCACCTGGAGCAGTCCGAGGCAGGCGTTCGCGCTGGTCCTCACCGGCGCCACCGCCCGCACCTGCCTACCGGTCGCCGCCGTAGTGGGCAGCGTGCTGACCGCTGTCAACCAGGGAGCTGTCCTGCTGACCGGCCACGTTGGCCCCGCGACGGTCGCCCGGGTCGCCGCCAACTACGCGATCCCGTTCTGCGTCTCGAGCTACGGAGCGCTCAGCGCCGTTCGCAGGGTCGGCCCAGCCTGCCCCTTGGTGCCCGCGGAGCAGCAGGCACAGCACCGCACACCGCCGACGGCCTGATCCCACGGGCGCCGGTTACTGACCGGCCGCGTCCTACAGCAAGCGCCCGGACCGGGCGCGGCGGATCAGCCTCAACGGATGTTGAGAACTCCGTCGTCGCCAGGTGGCCGGCCCTCGGCCAGGTCGAGCAGCAGGTCGACGGCGTACGCCAGCGGGTCGGTGCGCCGGGTCACGAGCAGGTCGACGTCCAACACCCCGGCGGTGACCGTTGGCCCGAACGGGGACCAGAAGGCGCCGTCGACGGTGACCGTGAGCTCAGGAGGCAGGTCGGTGTCGACCGCCAGCACCCCCATCCCACCCGTGCTGGCGCGGCCGCGGCGGACCACCGGCCGGACCAGGTGATGCTCGTCGGACACGCCGAGGCTGCGGTGCAGGTCGCACAACCGGGCCAGCTCGGCCGCGTCCTCGGCCAGGAGGGTGGTCGCGATCCTCACCTCGTGCCCGCGCTCGACCAGTCGCGGGATGGCCTGGATGACCTTGCGGAAGTTCTCCGGTGCGCGGAGCAGGTCGTTGTCGTCCGCCTCCGGCCGGTCCAAGCTGATCTGGACGGCGACCGGCAGGTCGGCCAGCGGGGCGATCCGGTCGAGCAGCCGTCGGGTGAACAGCGTGCCGTTAGTCAGCACGAGCACCGGGAGGTGTGCGGCCAGCTCGCGCAGCAGCTGCGGCAGGTCGGTGCGCAGGAACGGCTCACCGCCGGTCACGCCCACGCCGGTGAAGCCCAGCGGCCCAGCCTGCTCTGCCAGCTCCAGCATGCGAGAGCCGGCCAGCTCGCGGCGCGGCACTCGTGGGGCGGACTCGGTGAGGCAGTAGGCGCAGGCCAGGTTGCAGTGGTAGTTGCTGTACAGCCACAGCCGCCCGGACACCGTGGCGTCCGTAATCGCGTTGGACAGGCGGGTCAGGGTGTCGGTGCTCACCCGACCAGGCCCTCGCTGGCCAGCCGGGACAGCGTCTGCGGCGAGGTCGGCAGGGCCAGCGACGTGGCGTACCGGTTCAGCATCAACGTGGCGGTCGCGCACACGGTCAGCTCCACCACCGCGCCGTCCTCATGGTGCGGCGCGAGCAGCTTCCGGGCGGTCGCCAGCTCCAGCTCGCCGCCGGCGTGCACCGCGTCGGACCAGCCGATGACCGCCAGATCGGCGGCGTCGTCGAAGACCGGGCTGAGCGGCAGCTCGCCGCGCAGACTGCGCACCTGCTCGCGGGTCAGGCCGCTGTCCAGCGCCACGACCGTGTGCGCCGCCGTGCAGTACCGGCAGCCGGCCAGCGCCGATACCCGCAGGATGACAATTTCCTTGGTGCGCGTCGGCAGCCACGACCCACCCAGGGCCACCCCGATGAAAGCCAGCGCCGCCGGCAGCAGGTCGGGCAGATGCGCCAGCGACGCCGCGATCGGGCCGGGGTCGCCGTCGGCGAAGTACGGGCGTGTCGGCAGCGGCGCCGAGGCAGCGTCCAGCAGCCGCACGCGGGCGGTTGGCGCCGCGCCCAACAGCCCGGTTAGGACGGCCACCGCCCGCGCAGCCGGCCCTGCACCGCTGGTGTGCCGTCCAGCCCCCATACCCGTCCCGAGGGCAGCCAGACCAGCAACAGAAGCGGCACCACCTCCAGCGGCTGCTCGAACACCCAGCGGTCGTTGCTGACGTAGAGCGCGGCCAGGAAACCGGTCTGCAGCAGCCCGAGCAGAGCGCCGAACCGGCTCGCCAAGCCCAGCACGAGCAGCAGCCCGATGCCGAGCTCGGCAGCGGTGAACACCCATTGCCAGAAGCCGAAGTGGGACAGGAACACGTCGTTCACCAGCGGCCGGATCCCCGGCAGGGGGTGACGGGCATTCTTGTTGGCCTCTACGTTCAAGATGAAGCGGGTGTCGCTGCGGTCGATCAGGTTGGCGACGTAGGGCCCGACCGTGACCGCATGGACCTTGAACAGCTTGGCCACGCCATTCAGCAGGAACACCAGGCCCAGGAAGCCGCGCAGGAGCGCCAGACCCCGCGCGAAGCTGCGCGCCGACGGCAGCGGCGAACCGGTCGCCCCTGTTGGAAGCTCGGCCGCCCCGGTGGTGGTGTCGGGTGCTGTGGACATGTGCTTCCCCCTTGAGAAACCGTGGTCTAACCGGCAGGACGCGACATCGCCCCGGCTGATTGCATACGCACAACGCGGCACCTTGCTGTCGATCAGCCGCAGGGCCCGTCGCCACGGGTTCAGTCGTGCCCCGCTGTAGGAAGGCTGGCCGAAACTCATAGCCGCCCCGGAGGGCGAGCAACGCGGTATACACCCAGACGTGACCGGCAACAGGCTTGACGCCCTGCTGTTTCAGCAGAGCGAAGGTGCCGAACAGCAGGACCGGCAGGGCGATGCTCATCGCGCTCAACGTGACGCCGCGGAGCCGCGCGAACGCCGCCGCGATCGAACCTCCGAGGCCGAGGGACAGGGCGGCCAGGGCCAGGAACTCTAAGCTGTCGGCCGGCCGCCCGCCGCGCAGCCACAGGTGACACCGGGGGCATGTCTAGTAACAACGACGAAGATCCACACCAAGACCATGCAGTTCGAGGTCGATGCCGCCGCGTTGGCATGGGGCCGTGTCGAGTGTCCGAGGGGGGACTTGAACCCCCATTCCCCGTAAAGGGAACTAGCACCTCAAGCTAGCGCGTCTGCCAATTCCGCCACCCGGACCGGTGCGCCCGGCGGCTGGGGCCGGACAGCCCACAGCATACAGAGTCCTGCTGGTCGCTACCGTGCTCGTCATGAGTGCTGCGGAGACCGAGGTCGTCGAGATCTGCCGGGACCTGATCCGCTTCGAGAGCGTCAACGACGGCACCGGCCGGGGCGACGGGGAGCGGGCGGCTGCAGAATACGTCGCGGCTCAGCTCGCCGAGGTCGGCCTGGAGCCGCAGGTGTTCGAGTCCGCCCGGAACCGCACGAGCGTGGTCGCCCGGGTGGCGGGCGAGGACAGCAGCCGGGACGCGCTGCTCATCCACGGCCACCTCGACGTCGTACCGGCGGAGCCGAAGGAGTGGACGTACGACCCGTTCGCGGCGGAGGTCGCGGACGGCTGCGTCTGGGGGCGGGGCGCCGTCGACATGCTCGACATGGACGCCATGACGCTGGCCGTTGTCCGGGAGCGGATGCGGACCGGCCGTAAGCCGCCCCGGGACGTGGTGCTGGCCTTCGTGGCCGACGAGGAGGCCGGCGGGGTCTTCGGTGCGCAGTGGCTCGTCGAGCACCAGCCGCAGCTGTTCGAGGGGTGCACCGAGGCCATCAGCGAGGTTGGTGGCTTCAGCTTCAGCGTCAACGACGACCTGCGGCTGTACATGATCGAGACGGCGGAGAAGGGTATGGCCTGGCTGCGCCTCACGGCCACCGGGACGGCCGGGCACGGTTCGATGGTCAACGGCGACAATGCGGTGACGCAGCTGTGCGAGGCGGTCGCGCGGCTGGGCCGGCACGAGTTCCCGATCCACGTCACCAAGACGGTGCGGGCCTTCCTCGGCGAGCTCAGCGACGCGTACGGGGTGGAGCTCGACCCGGACGACATGCAGGCGACGGTCGCCAAGCTCGGACCGCTCGCGCGCATCGTCGGTGCGACGCTGCGCAACACCGCGAACCCGACGATGCTCGACGCCGGCTACAAGCACAACGTCGTGCCCGGGAAGGCGCACGCGATGGTCGACGGACGCTTCCTGCCGGGCTTTGAACAGGAGTGGGAGCGCGAGCTCGACGAGGTGCTCGGCGAGGGCGTGATCCGGGAGTACACCCACTACGACATCGCGCTCGAGACCGACTTCGAGGGGGCGCTTGTCGCGGCGATGAGCTCGGCGCTCAAGGCCGAGGACCCCGGCGCGCGGGCGGTGCCGTACACGCTGTCCGGCGGCACCGACGCCAAGAGCTTCAGCCGGCTCGGGATGCGCTGCTTCGGCTTCGCGCCGCTGCGCCTGCCGGCTGAGCTGGACTTCTCCGGGATGTTCCACGGCGTCGACGAGCGGGTGCCGCTGGACAGCCTGGCCTTCGGCGTACGCGTGCTGGACCGGTTCCTCGACCAGAGCTGAACCTCAGCTGGGCATCGGCGGCAGGGCCTCACCGCGCCGCAGCCGACGGCGCACCATCACCTGGCGGCGCCCGTCCGGCCACACCCGGTGCTGCGCGAGTTCCCATTCGCCGTACTCGGCGTGGATGCCCAGCAGCTCACGCGTCTGCTCGCGGCCGGCGCCCGAGGGCAGCTGCAGCGCGCGGTACTCGTAGTCCGCCACCTGCTCAGGTTACCGAGGTCTCCAGCTCCTCGGAGGACCACCGCGGCATCGTCTCGGGGTAGCCCACGGTCGGCTCGGAGACATCGTCCAGGGCGGTCCGGATCTCCTCGGGCAGCTCGACGGCCTCGGCGGCGAGCGAGGCCTGCAGCTGCGCGGCCGTACGGGCGCCGACGATCGGCGCGACGACGCCCGGCCGGTCTCGGACCCAGGCCAGCGCGACGGCGACAGGGGAGACCCCCAGACCGTCGGCGGCCGTGAGGACCGCGTCCACGACCGAGGCCGAGCGCTCGTCGAGGTAGGGCGCGACGAACTCCGAGAACTGCGCCGAGGCGCCGCGGCTGTCTTCCGGCGCTCCGTCGCGGTACTTGCCGGTCAGCACCCCGCGCCCCAGCGGGGACCACGGCAGCAGCCCGACCCCCAGCGCCTGGGCAGCCGGGACGACCTCCCGCTCGACCCCGCGCTGCAGCAGCGAGTACTCCACCTGGTCGGCCACCAACGGGGCCCGGCGCAGCGCCTGCTGCCACGCAGCCGTCGCACCGAGCTGCCAGCCGCAGTAGTTCGACACGCCGGCGTAGCGCGCCCGTCCGGAGGCCACGGCGGTGTCCAGCGCCGCCATCGCCTCCTCCCACGGGGTCACCGGGTCCCAGGCATGCAGCTGCCACAGGTCGACGTAGTCGGTGCCGAGCGCACGCAGTGAGCGGTCCAGTGCAGCCAGCAGGTGGCCGCGCGAGGTGCCCCGCCCCATCGGACCGGGCCCCGTCTCGCCGTACGCCTTCGTGGCCACGAGCACCTCGTCGCGGGGCACGACCTCGGCCAGCAGCCGGCCGAGGACCCGTTCGCTCTCGCCGTCGGTGTACACGTCCGCGGTGTCGACGAGTGTCCCGCCGGCCTCCCGGAAGGCGATCAGCTGCGTCGCGGCGTCGTCGATATCGGTGTCGCGGCCCCACGTCATCGTCCCCAGGGCCAGCCGGGACACCACGAGGCCGCTGCGGCCGAGATGACGCTGCTTCACCGGCCGGACGCTACCGTCCGACCCATGCAGCTCGGACTGAACCTCGGCTACTGGGGCGGCGTGAACGACGCCGACAACCTGGCCCTCGCCAAGGAGGCCGACACCCTCGGCTTCGACGTCGCCTGGGTCGCGGAGGCCTACGGCTCGGACGCCCCCACCGTGCTGGCCTGGGTGGCCGCCCAGTGCCCCACCCTGGACATCGGGTCGGCCATCTTCCAGATCCCGGGGCGTACGCCGGCGAACTGCGCCATGACCGCGGCGACCCTCGACACGCTGTCCGGCGGCCGGTTCCGGCTCGGACTCGGGGTCTCCGGCCCGCAGGTGAGCGAGGGCTGGCACGGCGTCCGGTTCGACAAGCCGCTGGCCCGCACCCGCGAGTACTCCGACATCGTCAAGCTCGCGCTGTCCCGGCAGAAGGTGCGCTACGACGGCCAGCACTACGTCCTGCCGCTGCCCGACGGCCCCGGCAAGGCCCTGCAGCTGACGGTGCACCCGGTGCGCGAGCACATCCCCATGTACCTCGCCGCCGTCGGCCCCAAGAACCTCGAGCTGGCCGGTGAGCTGTTCGACGGCTGGCTGGCGATCTTCTACTCGCCGGACTACGCGGCGGAGTCGCTCAAGAGCATCGCGGCCGGCCGGGCCAAGGTCGGCAAGACCCTGGACGGCTTCGACGTCGTGCCCACGATGCCCCTGGTCGTCGGTGCGGACCCGCGGGCCTGCGCCGACCCGGTCCGCTGGTACGCCGCGCTCTACGTCGGCGGGATGGGCAGCCGGGAGAAGAACTTCTACAACCAGCTCGCGGTGCGGATGGGCTTCGACGACGCAGCCGCACAGATCCAGGACCTGTACCTCTCCCGCGACTACGACGGGGCAGCCGCGGCCGTGCCGTACGAGTTCATCGAGCAGACCTCCTTGCTGGGCAGCAAGGAGCGCATCGCCGAGAAGTTGCAGGTGCTCGCCGACAGCGGTGTCACGACCCTGACGGTGTCGCCGTTCGGCGCCACCCAGCAGGACAAGCTGGACTCGCTGCGCACCGCGGTCGAGGCGCTCGAGCGCTCCGGCGTCGGCGGCTGAGCGCCGGCGCGCTGCGCCGGGCGGCGGTTCTCGGCGTCGTCCAGGGCGTCGCTGAGGTCGTCCCGGTCTCCTCCTCCGCGCAGCTGGCCCTGCTGCCGTGGCTGCTCGGCCGACCGCCGGCCGCCGGCCGGACAAGCCTGGCCGCAGCCCTGCACGCCGGCTCCTGTGCCGGGATCGCCTGGACCCTGCGCCGAGACGTGCCCGACCGGCGTACGGCGGTGCTGCTCGCGGCGTCGACCGTGCCCGCCGCGGTTGCCGGCCTGCTCGCGGCGGAGCTCGTCGAGGCCAGGCTCGGACGCCCCGGTCCCACCGCTGCCGTGCTGGCGGCGGCCGGATCAGTCATGTGGGCGGCCGCCCGGCGCCCGTCCACCCTGACGGTCGTGGGGCCGCGCGAGGCGGCAGCGGCCGCGCTCGCCCAGGTCAGTGCCCTCGTCCCCGGCGTGTCCCGCTCCGGGGCGACCCTCACCGCCCTGCGGCTGCTCCAGGTGGACAGCCGGGTCGCGGAGCACTTCTCGCTGCTCATGTCCCTGCCGGTGACGGCGGGGGCCGCCGCCCTCACGCTGGCGCGGGCCGGCGATCTGCCGGCCGGTGAGCTCGCGGTCGGGGTCGGGCTCGCGGCGTTGTCCAGCGCCGCCGCGCTCACCGCGCTGGACCGGCGCGGCGTGCGGACCACGACCGGCGCAGCGCTCTACCGTCTCGCCGTGGCTGCGGCTGTCGCCGTACGCCTTGTGCGCCTGCGCGGTTCTGCGGAGGCCGTCGTGCGTGGTCCATCGGGGGAAGCATCGTCGTGAACGTCCTGCAAGCCGTCGTGCTCGGCGTCGTCGAGGGGCTGACGGAGTTCCTGCCGGTCTCCAGCACCGGCCACCTGCTCATCGCCGAGAAGCTCATGGGCCTCAAGCGGGGCGACTCGCTCGTCGGCTTCACCGCCGTGATCCAGGTCGGGGCGATCCTGGCGGCCGTCCTGTACTTCCTGCGCGACATCACCGCCCTGATCCGTGCCTTCCTGCGTGGACTGGTCAGCGCGCCGGCCCGGCGCGACCCCGAGTGGCGCTTCGCCCTCGCCGTGCTCGCCGGGTCCCTGCCGGTCGCCCTCGTGGGCTTCGCCCTCAAGAGCGCCATCAAGACCCTGGACACCCGGCTCGTGCCGATCGCCCTCGGGCTGATCGTGTTCAGCGCGGTCTTCGTGGTGGCCGAGCGGCGCGCGACCCAGGAGCGGCCCGAGCGCTCCCTCACCCTCCTCGACGGCGCGCTTATCGGGCTGGCCCAGTGCTTCGCCCTCATCCCTGGCGTGAGCCGGTCCGGAGCCACGATCTGCGGGGGCCTGCTGCGGGGACTGGACCGCGTCTCGGCGACCAGGCTGTCGTTCCTGCTCGGGATCCCCGCGCTGCTCGGCGCCGGCGCCTACGAGCTCAAGGACGCCAGCAAGGGCGACGCCGGCACCCTGCCGCTGGTCGTGGCGACCGTCGTGGCGTTCGTGGTCGCCTTCGCCTCGATCGCGTTCCTGCTGCGGTTCGTGGCGACCCACCGGGTCACCTGGTTCGTGCCGTACCGGGTCCTGCTCGGCGTCGCCGTGCTGGTCGCCGTCGCGGTGTTCGGCGCATGACGGCGATGGCGCTGCCGGGTGTCAGACTGCTCGGGTGACGACCGTCGAGGACCGACCCGCAGAGACGGCCCTGGCGTGCCGCTCGCACAGCGGTACCTCCTGCCGGGCGCATACCCGCGCCTACACAGGCGGTCGCCTGGGTCGAGGAGGGCTTCCCGGTCGACCAGGTCAGCGATCACCTCGACCGGGGTGACACTGTCGTGTGGCTCGACCTGCTCCGGCCGACCCGCGAGGACCTCGAGGTGCTCATCGAGGAGTTCGGCCTGCACCCCCTCGCCGTCGAGGACGCTGTCAGCGAGCACCAGCGCTCCAAGCTCGACCGGTACACCGACCACCTGTTCTTCTCCTCCTACGTCGTGCACGTCGACGAGCAGACCGCCGAGCTCGCTGTCCACGAGGTCGCTGCGTTCATCACCCCGCGAGCGCTGATCACGGTACGTAAGGGCGACGGCCTGGCGGTCGCCCCTCTGCTGGCCCGCTGGGACGGCTCGAAGGACCACGCCGGCTCCGGCGTCTCCTACCTGGTGCACGGCCTGGTCGACCTGCTCGTGGACGGCTACCTCGACGCGGTGCAGGAGCTCGACGACCAGATCGAGCAGCTCGAGGACGTGCTGTTCGACGAGCAGCCCCGGTCGGCGGAGCTGCAGCGCCGCAGCTTCGAGATGCGCAAGTCCCTGGTCCTGCTGCGCCGCGTGGTGCTGCCGATGCGTGAGGTCGTCAACACGATGATGCGCCCGGACTCCCACGTCGTCGACGACGCCATGCGGCCGTACTACCAGGACGTCTATGACCATGTCCTGCGGGCGACGGAGTGGACCGAGAGCCTGCGCGACCTGGTGTCGACCATCTTGGAGACCAACCTGACGCTGCAGGGCAACCGGCTCAACGAGGTCATGCGCAAGCTGACCGCCTGGGCGGCGATCCTGGCGGTCACCACATCAGTCACCGGCTTCTACGGCCAGAACGTCCCCTACCCAGGGTTCGGCAAGCAGTGGGGCTTCGTGAGCTCGCTGGTCCTGCTGCTCGGCATTAGCGCCGGCCTGTACGCCGGCTTCCGCAAGCGGGGCTGGCTGTAGGACAGCTAGCGTCAGAGCCGTGACCACTGTGGTGCTCGTCCGGCACGGGCTGACCGAGCTGACCGGCCCCGTCCTCGCCGGCTGGACGCCGGGCCTGCACCTGGACGAGCGGGGACGCAAGCAGGCCCAGGCGGTGGCCGAGCGGTTGCGGCCAGTGCCGTTCGCCGCGTTGGTCAGCAGCCCCCTGGACCGGTGCCTGGACACCGCTGCGGTCATCGGGCAGGGGCGAACGGAGCAGGTGCAGGTCGAGCAGGGGTTGGGGGAGTGCCGGTACGGCGACTGGACCGGCCGCCCGCTCAAGGAGCTCGCCAAGGACCCGTTGTGGAAGGTCGTGCAGCAGCACCCCTCCGCCGTGGTCTTCCCGGGTCCCGAGGGCGAGCCGCTGCGCGAGACGCAGAACCGCGCCGTCGCCGCCGTACGCGCCTGGAACTCCCGGCTCGGCCCGGACGCGACGTGGCTCGCCTGCTCCCACGGCGACGTGATCAAGGCGATCACCGCCGACGCGCTCGGGCTGCACCTGGACTCCTTCCAGCGCATCTCGATCGACCCGTGCTCGGTCACGATCATCCGGTACACCGAGCAGCGGCCCTTCGTCGTCCGGGTGAACGACACGGGCGGGAGCGTGGCGGACCTGCTGCCGCCGAAGAAGAAGTCCCGTCGCAAGGCAGCCGCCGACGCTGCGGTCGGTGGCGGCGCGGGCGCGGACGCCTAGGCTCGAAGCCGTGCCCCGTCAGCTGTTCCTCTTCGACCCGCCCGAGCGCTTCGTCGCCGGCACCGTCGGCCAGCCCGGCGACCGCACCTTCTACCTGCAGGCCACCGGCGCCGGCCGCACGGTGAGCGTCGCGCTCGAGAAGGTGCAGGTGCAGGTGCTCGCCGAACGGCTCGACGAGCTGCTGGAGACCGTCCGGCGCACGACCGACGCCGACGTCCCGATCCTGGCGCCGCGCGAGCTGGAGGACACCGCGCCGCTGGACGCCCCGGTCGAGGAGGAGTTCCGGGTCGGCACCATGGGGCTGGCCTGGGAGAGCGAGACCGAGCGATGCGTCATCGAGGCGCTCGCCCAGGCCCAGGACGAGCAGCAGGCCGAGGTCGAGCCGCTCGGCGACGCCGAGGAAGGCCCGGACGGCCTGCGCGTACGGCTCACCGGCACGATGGCCCGGGCCTTCATCAGACGGGCCCAGCGCGTCGTCGCCGCCGGCCGGCCGCCGTGCCCGCTGTGCTCACTGCCCCTGGACCCCGAGGGCCACATCTGCCCGCGCCAGAACGGGCACCGCCGCTGACCGGGGCTGCGGCCGGCGAGCAGGTGCCGGAGGATGACCCGGTGGACGGCCTGCAGCTCGACCTGCCGGGGGTGCTGCGGCTGCTGCGCGAGGGCGAGCTGTCGATCGAGGGCCGGCTGATGGACGCCAGCAACGCCACCCTCTTCTGCACGGTGACCCTCGGCGAGGCCAGCGCAGCCTGTGTGTACAAGCCGGTGCGCGGAGAGCGACCGCTCTGGGACTTCCCCGACGGCACGCTCGCCGGCCGCGAGGTGTCGGCGTACCTGGTGAGTGAGGCCAGCGGCTGGGGCCTGGTCCCGCCCACGGTGCTGCGCGACGGGCCGTTCGGCTCGGGCATGTGCCAGCTCTGGGTCGATGTCGACGAGCAGGTCGACCTGCAGGCGCTGGCGCGCAGCGACCACCCGGACCTGCGCCGCATGGCGGTGCTCGACTCGGTCATCAACAACGCCGACCGCAAAGGTGGCCACCTGCTGCCGACCGCCGAGGGACGGGTGCACGGGGTCGACCACGGCGTGTGTTTCTCCCGCGAGGACAAGCTGCGCACCTTGCTGTGGCAGTGGCGGGGCGAGCCTCTCCCCGAGGAGGCGGTCGAGGTGCTGTCCCGGCTGCGGGCCGAGCTCGAGGGTCCGCTCGCCGAGGCGCTGCTCGAGCTGCTCACGCGGCGCGAGGTGCGGCGCACCATCGAGCGGGTGGACGCACTGCTGGCCGGCGGCGTGCACCCCTACCCGTCGCAGGACTGGCCCGCGATCCCCTGGCCGCCCTTCTAGAAGATCGCCCGCCCTGCCCGCCCTGCCCGCCCCGGCGGCCGGCCCCTGCCCGCCCTGCCCGCCCTGGCCCGCCCGGCAGCCCGCCCCTGCCCGCCCTGCCCGCCCCGGCAGCCCGCCCCGGCCCGCCCCGGCCCGCCCCGGCAGCCGGCCCCTGCCGCTGCCCGGCCCTGGCCCCCGCAGCCGGGCCGCGCCTGCCCTCACCCGCGCGATCTTGACGCAAGGGTGCGCGACACGCCGAGCCACTTCGCCCTACCGTCAAGATCACCCGGGAGGGGGAGGGGTCGCAGGGGCGCAAGTAGGCTGGGGCCATGCAGTCCTGGCCCTCGACCGCGGTCCCCGACCTGCCGGGGGCCCCGGCCGCGCTGCAGGTCCACGACACGGCCAGCGGCGGTCTGGTCCCACTCGAACCTCGAGACGGTACGGCCCGGCTCTACGTATGCGGCATCACGCCGTACGACGCGACGCACCTCGGCCACGCGGCGACCTACCTGGCCTTCGACACCCTCGTGCGCGTGTGGCGCGACGCCGGCCTGGACGTCCTCTACGTGCAGAACGTCACCGACATTGACGACCCGCTGCTCGAGCGCGCCGCCCGCGACGGGCTGGACTGGACGGCGGTCGCCGAGCGCGACACTCAGCTGTTCCGCGACGACATGACCGCCCTGCGCGTCCTGCCCCCCTCCTCCTACGTCGGAGCGGTCGAGGCGATGGAGGAGATCGCCGCGCTGGTGGTGCGGCTGCAGGAGCTGGGAGCGACCTACCTGGTGGACGGCGACGTGTACTTCTCGGTCGAGTCGGCCGGGCACTTCGGGCAGGTGGCGAACCTTGACTCCGCCACCATGTTGCGACTGTCGGCCGAGCGCGGCGGCGACCCGGACCGGCCGGGCAAGAACAACCCGCTGGACTGCCTGCTGTGGATGCAGCAGCGGGCCGGTGAGCCGGGCTGGCCGTCGCCGTTCGGTCCCGGCCGGCCCGGGTGGCACGTCGAGTGCACGGCCATGGCGCTGAACCGGCTGGGTGACACCTTGGACGTGCAGGGCGGCGGCTCCGACCTCGCCTTCCCGCACCACGAGCTGTCGGCGGCCGAGGCCGAGGTCGCGACCGGAGTGATCCCGTTCGCGCGGGCGTACCTGCACGCCGGGATGATCGCTCTCGGCGGCGAGAAGATGAGCAAGTCGCGCGGCAACCTGGTCTTCGTGTCCACGCTGCTGCGCGAGGGGGTCGACCCGGGGGCGCTGCGCCTGGCCCTGCTCGGCCAGCACTACCGGACGGACCGTGCCTGGACCGACGCCGATCTGGCGTGCGGCACGGCGCGGCTCGCCGCCTGGCGCAGCGCGGTGGGGCGGCCGGCCGGCACGGACGGCAGGGCACTGCTCACCGAGGTACGAGCCCGGCTCGGCGACGACCTCGACACCCCACGAGCCCTTGCTGCCGTGGACGCCTGGGCCGCCGGCGCCGGCGCCGGCTCTGGCGACGGTGGCGACGACGACCCGCAGGCCCCCGCTCTGGTCCGGGACATGGTCGACGCCCTGCTCGGCGTGGCCCTGTAGCGAGTCCCGGGACAATCTGGTGGCCGGGAGCTCCGCGATCTTCTGATCGTGCACCTGTTGCTCGACACGCCCGCGTGTCGCCACGGCAGCGGCTCACTCAGAAGATCATCCGCCGAGTCATCCGCCGAGCCACCCAGACCGGACGGCCGGCCGCCCGTCAGCTGTCGTCGCGCCGGCGCAGGTAGCGCTCGAACTCCTTGGCGATGGCCTCGCCGGACGCCTCCGGCAGGTCCTCCTCGGGCTCGCGCTGCTCCAGGGTCGCGATGTACTCGGCGACATCGCTGTCCTCCGCGGCGAGCTCGTCGACCTGGCGCTCCCACGCCCGCGCCCGCTCGGCCAGGTCGGTCATCGGCACGGGGCTGTCGAGCAGGTCCTCCACCCGGTGCAGCAGCGCGACGGTCGCCTTCGGGCATGGCGGCTGGGCGACGTAGTGCGGTACCGCGGCCCAGAACGACACCGCCGGGAGCCCGGCCCGCTCGCAGATGTCCTGGAAGACCCCGACGATGCCGGTCGGACCCTCGTAGCGGCTGGGTTCCAGGCCCAGGCGCGCCGCCAGCTCCGGGTCGGAGGAGGTGCCGCTGACCGGCACCGGGCGGGTGTGCGGGCTGTCGGCCAGCAGGGCGCCCAGGGTCACGACCAGCTCAACGCCGAGCTCGACCGCGATGGCCAACAGCTCCTGGCAGAAGCCTCGCCAGCGCATGTTCGGCTCCAGCCCGCGGACCAGTACCAGGTCCCGGTCGGTCCCGGGCAGGGGGCAGACGGTGAAGCGCGTGGTCGGCCAGGTGATCTTTCGGGTGTGCCCGTCGATGAGGGAGACCGTCGGGCGGCTCACCTGGAAGTCGTAGTACTCGTCGGGGTCGATGGCGGCGACCGGCTCCGCGCCCCAGACGGACTCCAGGTGCTCCACGGCCGAGGTCGCCGCGTCGCCGGCGTCATTCCAGCCCTCGAAGGCACAGACGAGGATGGGCCGGCGCAGCGAGATGCCCTCGTCCGGCCGGGTGGGAACCGCGGTCACCAGGACACCTCCTCGGCGGCGGCCCGGATCAGGCCGGCCACGAGGGCCGGCCACTGCAGGGGTACGTCGTGCAGCGCACCCGCCCACCGCTGCAACCTCGGCTTCGCCAGCACCTGCGCGGCCTGCTCGAGCGCGTCAGCCTTGCGGGCGGCCCACTCGTCCGGGGCCCCGATCGGCTCGCAGGACACCAGCCAGGCGGGGCAGCGGACCTGGGCCAGCCGGGCCTGCGGTTCGTCGTCCAGCAGGTCGTCGACGATCGCCATATGCGCCTCCAGCGGCAGCCGGGCCCGGACCAGCCCGTCCGCACCGAGCGAGAACAGGGGCAGCAGGGCGGCCTCGACCCGCGGGGACCACCAGGGGGCCAGCGGACCGGCCGAGACGCGGGCGACGAGGTCCTGCGGCCGCACCGCGAAACCGGGCGGCGTCAGCCGCTCCCGGGTCTGCTCCCGGGAAACCCCGGGCTGATGCATCGAGCCGAGCCCTCCGTCGAGGCAGACGACCGACAGCACCCGTTCGGGGGCGGTGGTGGCCAGGCGCAGCGCGGTGGACGCACCCCACGAGTGGCCGACCACGACGACCCGGGAGATGCCCAGGGCGTCCAGCGCGGTCAGGGCGTCGCGGACCACGGTCGCCCCGTCGTACGGGCCGGTGGGTCGCTCGCTGTCGCCGTGCCCGCGCTGGTCGAGGGCGACGACAGGCAGGCCCGCCAGCCCGGGAACGACCAGGTCCCAGAAGCGACGCGAGGACGCCAGGCCGTGCAGGAGCAGGACAGGGGACGGCCCGCCGGCGCGCCAGCGGGTGGCGCGCAGGCGGATCCCGTCGCCAGGCAGGTCGAGGTCGACGCCACCGGCCACCGGTGGGTTGTCGACGAGAGGTCCTGGTCCGGTCAAGGGCTGTTCGCGCCCCGGCCCGTCGTGTGCACGACCAGCACGTCGCAGGTCGCCTTGTGCGTGAGGTTGGCCGGCACCGAGCCAAGCAATCGTCCGGCGAGGCTGTTGAGGCCGCGGTTGCCGACCACGAGCAGGTCCACCGACCGGGCCGAGATCGTGTCGAGGAGAGCGTCCACTGCGTCGCCCTCGATCGCGAGGGTGTCGATGTCGGCCGCGCCGGCGTCCCCGGCGAGCGCGGCCGCCCGGTCGACGGCGCGAGAGGACGCCTCGGAGCCGTCGGTGCCGACGAGCACCGTGGTGTAGCTGCTCACGTGTCCTCCTGGAGCTCCAGCGCAACCTACCCCGCAGGCCCTGCGCCGCCGTCCGGTCTTGGCGTGGGCCGCCGGTAGGCTCAGCAGGTGCCTCACGTGCCTTCCACCGCCGATCCGAACCTGCTCACCGCCCTGCGCGAGCGGGTGGTCGTCGCGGACGGGGCGATGGGCACGATGCTGCAGGCCGCCGACCTGACTCTGGAGGATTTCCAGGGGCACGAGGGATGCAACGAGATCCTCAACACCACCCGCCCCGATGTCGTTCGGGGGGTGCACGACGCCTACCTGGCGGTCGGCTGCGATGCGGTCGAGACCAACACCTTCGGCAGCAACTGGGCCAACCTGGCCGAGTACGGCATCACCGACCGCATCCGGGAGACCGCGCTGGCCGGCGCACAGCTGGCGCGGGAGTCGGCCGATGCCTGGGCGACAGCGGAGCGACCGCGCTGGGTGCTGGGCTCGGTCGGGCCCGGCACGAAGCTGCCGACGCTCGGCCACGCGCCGTACGCCCTGCTCAGGGACGCCTACCAGGAGCAGAGCGAGGCGATGATCGAGGGCGGCGTGGATGCCGTGCTCGTGGAGACCAGCCAGGACCTGCTGCAGACCAAGGCGGCGCTGGTCGGGGCCAAGCGGGCGATGACGGCGACCGGGCGGCGGGTCGTGCTGATCGCCCAGGTCACGGTCGAGCTGACCGGCACCATGCTGCTGGGCTCGGAGATCGGCGCGGCCCTGACCGCGCTGGAACCCCTCGGCATCGACGTGATCGGCATGAACTGCGCGACCGGTCCGGCCGAGATGGGCGAGCACCTGCGCCACCTGTCCCAGCACGCCCGGGTTGCCTTGTCCGTCATGCCGAACGCCGGTCTGCCGCAGCTCGGCGCCCACGGCGCCGTCTACCCGCTGACACCGCCGGAGCTGGCCGCGGCCCTGTCGGGCTTCGTCGAGGAGTACGGCGTCGGCCTGGTCGGCGGCTGCTGCGGTACGACACCCGAGCACCTGCGGCAGGTCGTGGAGGCCGTGCGCGGCCGGGCGGTTCCGGTGCGCACCCCGGTGGTCGAGCCGTCGGCCGCCTCCCTGTACTCCGCCGTGCCGTTCGTGCCCGACGCGGGCGTGCTGATGGTGGGGGAGCGGACCAACACCAACGGCAGCCGGGCCTTCCGCGATGCGCTGCTGGCCGCGGACTGGGAGAAGGTCGTCGACATCGGCCGAGAGGCGGTCCGCGAGGGCGCCAACATGATCGACCTGTGTGTCGACTACGTCGGCCGGGACGGCGCCGTCGACATGCGCGACGCCGCCTCCCGGTTGGCCACCGCCAGCACCCTGCCGATCGTGCTGGACTCCACGGAGCCACCGGTGATCGAGGCGGGCCTGGAGTGCCTGGGCGGCCGGGCCGTCATCAACTCGGTGAACTTCGAGGACGGCGTCGAACCGGACAGCCGGTTCCGCCGGGTTATGCCCATCGTGCAGGAGCACGGCGCCGCGGTCGTGGCGCTGACGATCGACGAGCAGGGCCAGGCCCGCACCGCCGAGACCAAGGTCGCCATCGCCGAACGCATCATCGACACCCTCGCGGCCGACTACGGCATGGCCGAGGGCGACATCCTGGTCGACTGCCTCACCTTCACCCTCGGCACCGGCCAGGAGGAGTCCCGGCGCGACGGCATCGAGACCATCGGGGCCATCCGCCTGCTCAAACAGCGCCGGCCTGCGGCCGGCACGACGCTCGGGCTGTCCAACATCAGCTTCGGCCTCAAGCCGGCGGTCCGGGTGGTGCTCAACTCGGTGTTCCTGCACGAGTGCCAGAAGGCCGGCCTGACCAGCGCGATCGTGCACGCCAGCAAGATCGTCCCGATGAACCGGATCCCGGACGACCAGCGGGAGTGCGCCCTGGACCTCGTCTACGACCGTCGGCGCGAGGGCGACGAGGCTGCCGGTGTTGCGGCGTACGACCCGCTGACGGCGCTGCTGGACATGTTCGCCGGTGTCGAGGCCGACACCGGCGGCAAGAGCCGCGCCGAGCTGCTGATGGAACTGCCGCTGGACGAGCGCCTCCAGCGTCGCATCATCGACGGCGAGAAGAACGGCCTGGAAGCCGATCTCGAGCAGGCGATGGCGGAGGGCCAGAAGCCGCTTGCGATCGTCAACGACACCCTGCTGTCCGGGATGAAGGTCGTCGGCGAGCTGTTCGGCTCCGGTGAGATGCAGCTGCCGTTCGTGCTGCAGAGCGCCGAGGTCATGAAGACCGCCGTCGCGCACCTCGAGCCGCACATGGACAAGGTCGAGGGCCAGGCCGGCAAGGGGCGGATCGTGCTGGCCACCGTCAAGGGCGACGTGCACGACATCGGCAAAAACCTGGTGGACATCATCTTGTCCAACAACGGCTACTCGGTCGTCAACCTCGGGATCAAGCAGCCCGTGACGGCGATTCTGGAGGCCGCGGAGGACAACGACGTCGATGTCATCGGCATGTCCGGGCTGCTCGTGAAGAGCACCGTGGTCATGAAGGAGAACCTGCAGGAGATGAACGCGCGGGGGATCTCCGCGCGCTACCCGGTCATCCTCGGCGGGGCGGCGCTCACCCGGGCCTACGTGGAGCAGGACCTGGCGGAGGTCTTCGACGGTGACGTCCGGTATGCCCGGGACGCCTTCGAGGGCCTGCGCCTGATGGACTCCCTGATGGCCGTCAAGCGCGGGGAACAGACACCCGAGGTCGCCGAGGCAGAGCAGGCCAAGGACGCCGAGCGCAAGGCCCGGCACGCCAGGTCGCGGGCGATCGCGCAGGCCAGGGCTCCGGAGCCGGAGTCCGCCGGTGGCCGGTCCGACGTCGCCACCGACAACCCGGTGCCCGTCCCCCCGTTCTGGGGCTCGCGCATCACCAGGGGCATCGCGCTGGCCGACTACTCCTCCTGGCTCGACGAACGGGCGCTGTTCAACGGCCAGTGGGGGCTGCGCGGCAGCCGCGGGGGCGCCGGTCCGTCGTATGAGGAGCTGGTCGAGAGCGACGGTCGGCCGCGGCTGCGCGAGCTCCTCGGACGGGTGCAGGCCGAGGGGATCATGAACGCCGCAGTGGTGCACGGCTACTACCCGGCGGTGAGCAAGGACGACGACCTCATCGTGCTGGACCCAGACTCCGGCACGGAGCGGTGCCGCTTCAGCTTTCCGCGGCAGCGGCGGGACCGGCGGCTGTGCCTGTCGGACTTCTTCCGGGCGGAGTCGTCGGGGCAGACCGATGTCGTGGCCTTCCACGTCGTCACGATGGGCGCGCACGTCTCGGAAGTCGCGAACGAGCTGTTCGCGCGGGACGCCTACCGGGACTACCTCGAGCTGCACGGGCTGTCGGTACAGCTCACCGAGGCCCTCGCGGAGTACTGGCACAGCCGGATCCGGGCCGAGCTGGGCTTCGGAGCGCAGGACTCCGGCGACCTGCACCAGATGCTGACCAAGCAGTCCTACCGTGGCTCGCGCTACTCCTTCGGCTACCCGGCCTGCCCGGAGGTCGAGGACCAGAGCAAGCTCGAGGACCTGCTTGCGTGGCGGCACATCGGGGTGGAGCTGTCCGAGGAGCACCAGCTCACCCCGGAGCAGTCCACCTCGGCGATCATCCTGCACCACCCCGAGGCCAAGTACTTCGCCGCCCGGTGAGGGCGCCTGCCGCCGTCCTGTTCGACATGGACGGCCTGCTGGTGGACAGCGAGCCGGTGTGGACCGTGGCCGAGACCGAGCTCGCCGGGCGGCTCGGCGGAAGCTTCACCCCCGAGCTCAAGGCAGTCATCGTGGGGACCCGGCTGGAGGTCGCCGTACCGACCTTCCTGGCCTGGTACGACGCCCCGTGCGGCCCGTCCGAGGTCGCCGCCACCTCCGCCTGGCTGCTGGGGCGGATCGCCGAGCTGTTCGAGGGCGAGCTGGCCGTGCTGCCCGGCGTCCTGGAGCTGCTGGCGGCGCTGCGAGACGCCGGGGTGCCGGTGGCCCTGGTGTCCTCGTCCTACCGGGTCCTCGTCGACGCCGTCCTACGCCGGGGCATCGGGCCGTTCGAGGTGACCGTGGCGGGCGATGAGGTCGTGCACGGCAAGCCTCACCCCGAGCCGTACCTCACCGCTTGTACGCGTCTGCGCGTCGACCCGCGGGAGGTGGTCGTCCTGGAGGACTCACCGGCCGGCGTGGCCAGCGGCGAGGCGGCCGGCTGCGCCGTGGTCGCGGTGCCGAGCGTTGCCGGGGTGCACTTCGACACGGGACCGCGGCGACGGCTGGTCTCCACCTCCCTGACCGGCATCGGGCTGGTCGAGCTCGCGGGCCTGATCGAGGGGCCGTTGGACGATCGACGCCCTCAGTGAGCGACGACGGAGTCCAGGTGCCGTACCGCGGCGTGAGCCGCCGCAGAGCCATCCAGCTCGGTGCGGTGGGGCTCGCTGCGCTTGCCGGCGGGGCCGGCGAACTCCTGGCACACGAATTCGACCGGCGTTCCGCTGAGCCGCTGACCGTGGACCAGTGGGCTCGCAGCCGGGGGGAGCACTTCCTGGTCGCCCACCGGGGTTCGGGCGACGTGCTGCCCGAGCACAGCATGGCGGCCTACCGCGCAGCCGTGGGCTGGGGCGCACGCTGCATGGAGGTGAGCGTGGACATCACCTCCGACGGTGTGCTCGTGTGCATGCACGACCTCTCCTACGACCGCACCACGACCGGCCACGGCCTGGTCTCCGCCCAGCCGTCGTCGGTCCTGAGTGGCACGGGCATCCTGCAGCCCCAACTGGGCCCGGTCTGGACGCGTTCGCCGTTGCCGCGGGTGCCCCTGCTCGAGGACGTGCTCACGACCTTCGGCCACCGCCTCGTGCTGTGCCTTGAGGCCAAGGACGACGCCGCGTACGAGCCGATGATGGCCATGGTCGAGCGGCTCGGGCTGCGACGCCAGGTGATCGTGAAGGCCTACCGGACCAGCAAGCGGATCGAGCAGGCCAAGCGGGCCGGCTACCCCGTCTTCGCCTACCTCGCCGCCCGGGACCTGGCACCGACCACCGTGGCGGCGCTCGCGGCCCGGCTCGACCCCCGGGTCGACTGCCTCGTCCTGCCGGCCACGACCGACGGCGACCTCAACCGGTTGCCCGACCGGCTCGTCCGGGAAGCCGTCGCGCACGGCGTTGCTGTCTGGGTCTACCCGGTGCACCGCCGCAGCGAAGCAGCGCACTACTTCGCGCTGGGCGTACGCGGCGCCGTCTGCTCGAGCTACGGCTACGTGGCCGGTGCGGTAGCGCCCCGCGCCACCGATACGTGGGCCGGGAAGGCGATCGCGCCCGGGGAGATGACCCGACGCCCCGCCGACCCGACGATCGCTGCGCGGTGGACAGGCACGAATGAACTGCTGCTGGCGGTCAAGGGCCGACAGCACTTCCTGACCCTGGGCCAGCTGTCACCGATTCCGACCGCGGGCAGCAGCTACAGGGTGGAGTTCGAAGCCTGCTGGCGTCATCTGCCGGACGATCTGGCGAGCAACCTCACCCTCGCGTTCGGCCATGACGACGACGAGTACTACGAGCACCACCTCGGTACAGCTACCGGCTACCACGCACTCTCCCGCCCGGACGGCCGACTCGAGCTCTTTACCCATACGGCTGGCAACTCGATGGGCACCCTGCTGGGCAGCGCCCGGGGGCCTGCTGCGGTCCAGGGGCAATGGATGCAGTTCAGGCTCGATGTCTCGCCGCTTGGGGTGACCTGGACCCGACTGGACCGGGGCGGTCACAGCGTGAGCGCACGTAGTTCCGGGCCCCGCGGCGGTTACCTGCACCTGGGACGCAGTGCGGTCGACAAGCACGCCGAGCTGGCACTGCGGCACGTCCGGGTGAGCTGACGCCGGGCCAGTTCACGACTGCTGAGCGGCCCGGGTCTGCTCCGGCCCGGGCAGCCGCGGCCCGGACGAGGGAAGGCCGCACTCCACCAGAGACCGGAGCAGGCCGCGTGCGTACTCCTTCGTGCCGAATCGGCGCAGTGCATCGCGGCGAGCGGCCAGGGCCAGCGCGTGCGCACGAGGCCAGTCCTGGATCAGCTCCTGTGCCGCATCGGCCAGGGCGAGCGGGTCGTCTGGGCGCACGAGCAACCCGGTCCGGCCGTGCTCGACGATCTCCTGCAGCCCCTGTACGGCGGAGGCCACCAACGGGCGTTGCGCCAGGGCGGCCTCGACCGCCGAGTTGCCGAACGGCTCCACCCGGCTCGGCATGAGCACGATGTCGCTGGCCGCCAGCCGCGGCCAGACGTCGGCCTCGAAGCCGACGAAATGGACGACCTCGGCGAGCTCGTGCTCGACAACCCAGGCTTCGAGCTGTGCTGCATACCACTCGTAGCCGGGAAAGACATCGCCCACAAGCTCCAGACGGACGTCCTGGCCCCGGGCCCTCAGGACCTGCAGCGCACCGAGGGCGACGTCAGTCCCCTTCCTGGGTGCGACGCGGCCGATGAGCACGAGCTGCGTCGGCCCGGTCAGGGCGGCACGTGGTGCCCGCGGCTCCTGCTCCGGCCCGGCCACACCGTTGTAGAGCAGCCGCAGCTTGGGGCGCAGTCGGGGCAGGACAGCGCAGACGACGGCCAGTGCCGAGGTGGAGTTGATGAGCACGAGATGGGCGAGGAGCAGCGGCGCGTGGAGGGCGACAGCGATCGGGCGCGGCAGCCCCTGCTCAGCCTCATGCACGTGGCACACGACCGGCCGCCCGCTCAGCCGGGCGGCGAGCAGCCAGGCCGGGAGGGTCAGGGTGTTCACGTACACCAGGTCCGGCTGGACCTGGTGTACGAGGCGGACCATCCGCGGCAGCGCCCGCACCAGGACGAGCGCCAGGTGGAGCAGGCCGGCGGGCGTCCAGGAGGACTTGCGGAGCACGACCGTGTCCACCAGGACGACATCGGCCCCAGCGGCGCGCAGCACGCCCACCAGCGGCCCTTCGGACGGGACAGCGACCGTCACACCGCACCGGTCGGCTACCAGCGCGCGGACCGACTCCAGGAGCATCCGGTCGGACCCGTAGAGCTCAGCGGACGGGTGGGCCACCAGAATCCGGCGGCTCATACCAGGGCCTCGTCACCTCGGGCGGCCACCTGCGCGGAGCAGCCGCGGTCGGTCGATGCAGGCTGCCCGCGAACCCGTCCGGCCGCCCGTGCTCCGGCGCTCAGCGGAGCGCCCCGGTGAACAGGACGGTGGGATGCTCCGGCGTGTAGCTGAAGGTGAGGACGACGTTGCCACGGTCTGCGGGCGGTACGACGAACACGTACACGCCCTGCGCGCTCCTGCTCGCGGCCAGGACGCCGGCGAGAGCATGCGAGGGCGGCCCCTCCGAGGGACGGCCGGGGGTGTGGAGCCGTCCGGCGTTCAGATCCACCGTGACGTTGTCCAGGTTGACTGGCTCGTTGGTGCCGTTGTCCACCCGGACGGTGACTGCCTCCGCGGCCTCCCCGGCTGAGTCACCGACCCCGGCGCCGCGCGTGAGAGTGGGCTCGACACCGACGACGCGCACGACGACGCCGTTGCCCACGCGCCCCGGGCTGCTGAACGGGACCGGCGGTAGCGTCGCCACCGACCTGCGCGGGATCGCACCCGGGGCAGGGCCCGCCGCAAGGGTCGGCCTGACCTTCCCGGCGGACGCGGCGGGACCGGGTGCGCTCGCTGAGGAGGGCGGTGGCGTAGTGCCCAGAGAGTTCGGCGTGGCCGGCTGCAGCGGCGGTATGCGCGCGCGCGTACCGCCGCTGCAGCCGGCCAGCCCAACAGCAAGCACAGCCACGACAAGAGCCGCAGCCGCAAGCGGCCGCCTGCCCTCAACGGCCACGGGGCTTCCACCTCCTCCAGAGCCGCCAACTGTACTGGCCTGGACGTGAGCACGAGGCCGCCAGAAAGAACTGGCTCAGCCGCCGTTGCTGATCGTGATGGGCTGAGCGGTGTCGTCCCAGACGTTGCCGTGCTGGGTTAGGGTGGTGGCGGTGCCGGCGATGATGGCGCAGCCGGTCAGTCGCTGGTCGTGGCCGAAGCGGTCGTTG
>JAABUZ0100000986.1_pt1 | contig 58995 bp, 48 predicted proteins | sample 5562091 | NCBI WGS metagenome assembly JAABUZ01 (sample SAMN12813069, study PRJNA571459) | rock metagenome | isolation source: Antarctica rocks | place: Antarctica: Victoria Land, Linnaeus Terrace sud | collected 2015-12-21 | reverse complement strand
GGAATAACGGAATGGTCGAGGGACATGTGAATCGCTTGAAATTTCTCAAACGAAGCATGTATGGACGGGCGAATTTTGATCTGCTTCGGCTACGGGTTTTGCATCATCGAAAGTGTGCATGAACCGTGATTGTAGGTTGTATATATTTTAATTGTCGTAGAACCGTTAGGGACGACGAGACAGAAATTGAAGGTTGTAAGAAAGTTAAGTTACTTATACTTGCATAAGAGCGCTAACGGGTGCCATAATCAAAGTGCCAACTTGCAGGGCGACCTTTATGGTCGCCCTGCACACTGTATAGAGGAAAGAGACTCACATAATGACGCAACATTCAACGACTCATCCATTACGCGTAGGAGTGCAACTACATCCTCAACATACTACCTATCAGGACTTCGCTGATGCGGTTCGACGATTCGAGGACCTAGGTGTTGATAGTATCTGGAACTGGGATCATTTTTTCCCACTCTACGGCGACCCGCAGGGTAATCATTTCGAAGGGTTAACGCTTTTAATGGCGATGGCAACACTTACTCATCGTGCCCAGGTCGGAACTCTTGTAACTTGCAACACCTATCGCAACCCGGCGTTGCTCTCTGACATGCTCAAGACCATCGATCACATCAGTAATGGTCGTGTCATTCTGGGCATAGGAGCAGGTTGGTTTGAGCGTGACTATAAAGAGTATGGCTATGATTTTGGTACCGCAGGCAGTCGTTTAGCGGCTCTGGAAGAAGCCTTACCCATTATCAAGCATCGCTGGGAAGTGGATGTGCCTAAGCCTGTACGCTCCACAATTCCTATATTAATTGGTGGCGGCGGAGAGAAAAAGACGCTACGTATCACCGCTAAATATGCGGATATGTGGCATGGTTTTGGTGATGCAGAGACGCTTGCACATAAAATGGAGGTTCTGGATGGTTGGTGCAAGGAGGTTGGACGCAACCCACAGGAGATTGAGCGTACTGCCGGTACGAATAAAGATGACTCTGAAGAAAAACGAGATAGTATAGTCAAGGCTGGTATTACGCATCTTATCCTCGGCACACAAACACCGTGGGACTTCGACGAAATAAAGAAACTTGTACAATGGCGCGATAGTAGATCAGGCAAGTAGAGATAAGAGGAGCATGGCACCTGACACACTATACGCTCTTTTCAAAAGTATAATGCGTCAGGTGCCATGCTCCTCTTTTCCCGGTATTACTCTCCGTAAGGAACCCAAATATTTTTCACCTGTGTTGCCTCGCGCAAAAACTCTTGCCCCTCACCTTGCAACGTATCAAGCCAGTTGCGCTCAAAGCCATTGTTTACCCATGTCCGTTTCATATTTCCTGCTGAAGCAAGTTCAATCTGTTTCGAGCCTTCAGCCGAGCCAAAGTACCACACCGCGTCAACATCGTCGTGTTCCGCCAGCACCTGACTAAGGGCGTCGCGATCTCCTGTAACAATATTCACGACGCCAGCAGGCAAGTCTGAGGTTTCAAACACTTGATAGCAATCGGTCGCGCTCAACGGCGATTGCTGCGAAGGAATTACAACGACAGTGTTTCCCATCGCGATTGCTGGTGCTATCAGCGAGATAAATCCAAGTAATGGATATGCATCAGGACAAACAATACCCATTACTCCCATTGGTTCAGGCATTGCCAACACAATGCCACGCATCGGTGGTCTATGAACAACTCCCTCGAATTTATCAGTCCATGCCGCATAACTGAACAGACGAGAAAGTGTAACGTGTACCTCTTCAAGGGCATCATGATGTGTGCAACTCGTTTGCTGTGTAATCCTATGTGCGAATTCGTCCTCACGGCTCGCTAGGTTCTCGGCCATATAATAAAGAATCTGAGCACGATTATGTGCTGTACCAGCAGACCAGCCGTGTGCAGCATGAGCAGCCTCAACAGCATTCCGGATATCTTTTCGTGTCCCCTCACCTACCTGCCCAAGTCGTCGCCCGCTTCCATCATATACATCCCTGCTATACCCCGAATCGGGTCGGACCTGCTTACCACCAATAAATAACTTCGGAGTTCGGTCAATTGGTGGTAACGCGGATGAAGTTCCGTTATTTGAAGTTTCATTGTCTTCAGCTACGAACGCAGTGTCTTTGGGTATAAGAATTTTCTCTGGAGAGTTGATAGAAGTTTCTGCCTCCCACAAAGGACGCACATATTCGTACAATCCTTCTTTGCCCCCTTCTCGTCCGAAGCCACTTTCACGATAACCACCGAAGCCACTTGAAGCGTCAAACATATTGGTACAATTAATCCAGACTGAACCGGCTTTGATTCTTGGTGCGATATCGAGCGCAAGATTTATATTATCACTCCACACACTTGCAGCAAGACCATAACGTGTATTGTTTGCTAATGCCACTGCCTCTTCTGGTGTGCGAAAAATCATTGTTACAATGACAGGCCCAAAAATTTCAACCTGTGCGATTGAGTTCGCAGTCGCAACATTCGTAAAAAGGGTAGGTGGGAAGAAAGAACCTTCTGTAGGACATGTCCATGATGGTTGCCACATCTGCGCACCTTCAGCAACGCCCTGTGCTACCAATCGTTGAATCTCCTGTAGTTGCGTAGATGAAACAATTGCACCCATATCTACCGCTTTATCAAGAGGGTCGCCAAGCCGTAGTTTCTCCATGCGTATCCGTAATTTATGAAGCAGAACTTGCTCAATATTCTCCTGTACCAGCAAACGCGACCCTGCACAGCATACTTGCCCCTGATTGAACCAGATTGCATCGACAACGCCTTCAACAACGCTATCCAGGTCAGCATCGTCAAACACAATAAAGGGCGACTTACCACCAAGTTCAAGCGAAAGCTTTTTGCCAGAACCAGCCGTTGCACGTCGAATACTGCGTCCAACCTGGGTTGAACCTGTAAATGCAATTTTGTTTACATCGGGATGACGTACCAATGCCTCACCAACCTGTGCAGCTTCTCCTGTGACGATATTCACAACTCCAGGTGGTAAACCGATTTCCTGCACAATCTCAGCAAATTTTAGTGCTGTTAATGGAGTATAACGTGCTGGTTTCAAGACAACCGTGTTACCCATCGCTAGAGCGGGAGCAATCTTCCAGGCTAGCATGAGTAGAGGAAAATTCCAGGGAATGATCTGTCCAACAACTCCTACAGACTGATAGCCAGATAGTTCAGAGGCCATCAACTGCGCCCATCCTGCATGGTAATAAAAGTGCCGCGCCACTAAGGGAATATCTAAATCGCGTGTTTCACGAATAGATTTCCCGTTATCTAACGATTCTAGTACCGCTAAAAGCCGTGCATGTTTCTGAATTTGACGTGCGAGCGCATAAAGATACCGCGCGCGGACATGACCCGATAGCTTGCTCCACATCTCAAAAGCTGTGCGAGCCGCGGCAACAGCTGTATCTACATCAGCACTAGTAGCGGAAGCAACCTGAGCGAGAGGTTTTCCCGTAGCAGGATTGATGCTTTCAAGATACTGACCACTTGCCGATTGAACCCACTGATTGTTAATAAAGAGACCAAATGGTTGCCGTTCTTTTATCCATGTCAAAGCAGGCGAAGCTGACTCTGGTGCAGGTCCATATTCCATTGTCTCAAAAATATCCATGACACTCATTTTTGTTCTCCCCCTACACCATTGGATTATGATTGGCTGCCGCATAATGACCCGTAACGAAGTACGACAGTTGACGTTCAATATCTGAAAGCAAGCCACTTGCTCCAATACGAAATAGCGTATTATTTAGCCACTCGTTGCCCAGCTCTTCCTTCATTAACGCGAGCCAATCAAGTGAAGCTTTCGCGCTACGAATACCGCCAGCAGGCTTAAATCCTACTTTGTACCCTGTGTGCTCGTAGTAATCGCGAATAGCGCGTACCATGACCAGCCCGACCGGAAGAATTGCGTTAACAGCTTCCTTGCCAGTTGACGTTTTGATAAAGTCGGCACCCGCTATCATGCATACAAGGCTTGCCATCCCTACGTTGCGCAATGTAGCCAGCTCGTGTGTAGCAAGTATTGTTTTTATATGGGCCTTGCCACAAGCCGCGCGAAACGCTCTCACCTCATCATACAAAGCCTGCCAATTTCCAGTAAGGACATGAGCACGTGAAATAACAATGTCGATCTCGTTCGCCCCAGCCTTTACCGACGCTTCAATCTCCCCTATCTTCTGCTCCATCGGGTTTTGTCCAGCAGGAAAACCAGTTGAGACGGCCGCGACAGGAATATTTGTACCTTGTAATGCTTCTATGGCTATAGGAATAAAATTATGATAGACACAAACGGCTCCGACGGTAAGAGGATATGTTCCCATATCTAACGCCTCCATCAGTTCATGACGTACAGGTTGACGCGCTTTTGCACATAAGCGTATGACATTTCCTGGCGTATCATCACCGGCAAGCGTTGTAAGATCGATACACGTAATTGCTCGCAGAAGCCATGCTACTTGCCACTCTTTTTTAACCGTGCGACGCGTTGGCAGTGTTGCGGCACGCCGCTCGACTGCGCTACGATTGATCTGCACTGAACGTACCCAATCCATATCAAGTGGCATACCGGGATTGCGCGGGAGTACGAGCGTTGAAGAGTGTTCCTCTATATGTTCTGGTTCTACCCGTCGTTTAGTGGTCGTCATATATGTCTTCCTCATTGTTAACAACTGTAGCTTTAATCAAAAGAACCAAGTAGAAGGGGCGGTCCTGCAAAAGCCGTAGGATGAATAAATTGCTCTATCGCATTACGTAAAATTTCTGCATTTGTTGTTCCTTGACGTTGAGCGAGTTACTTCGCTATCTTATCTTGTGTAGGCGTAGTAGAGGTTAGCTTGCGAACTGGTTCCATGGCACTTTTTCTCTTTAATGTTATTTTACAACATGAAGAGGGAATTCTCTAATTTAGCAGAGTAGAGTAAGCTGATTTAAATGAGGTAGTAATCTCGTGATAAAGAGGAGTCTATGAAATGCCCTCACTCATCTGCCAAAACTACACTTTCGTAGGAAACTAACACCTTGACTGGGTGAATGGTACCCTCGGCCAACTGTTCAAACGTCGAGATTAACTCATCTCGAGCTATCCGCAATTCAAAAAGTTGCTCCAGAAATGTCGAGTGATGTTGCATATCACGAAAATACCACATAGCATGTTTGTGGTAATCCCAACCGTCACTCGATCCAATAATCTGCAGTTCCTTCTCATGAAAATCAGAGGTGAGCACAAGCGGCTCAATATTCCCATCAGCAGTTATGCAAATGCGCCCTTGCGACTGAACCTGCTTCTGTAAGAGTGCAAATGCCTCATTCCGGCTGGAACACTCAAAAGCCATAGTATATGCTGTGCTCCTAATAGGAATATCCTGTGTACACCAAACATTTCGTGCGCCTAACAGACGAGCCAAGGCATGTCTCTCTGCAAGAGGTTCAACCACATCGACATGAACTACACCATAGGCTCGTAAAATAAAGAGTGTCAATAGCCCAATCGCGCCAGCACCAGTGATAAGAGCTGTTTCCTCCGGCCTAGGAGCAATCTTGCGCACACCTTTGGCTGTATCGCAGGTTAATATGCTCAAAATTGCGAACTCATCAGAAATATCATCAGGTACAACAATAACCCGCTTTTCTGGCACGACCGCACGAGTGCAATGTCCATAAAATGCCACAATGCGATTTCCGCATTTCACCTGCTGCACCTCAGATCCACATGCAACCACAATTCCTACGTTTTCATAGCCCATGCTCCGTGGATACTGGTGAGTACCGCTTGTACGCGAAATGCCACAATATAGAGGCAATTCACTACCAATACTGATGGCTCCCGTACGCGTTTGCACTAGCACGTCTTGCGGGCCTAAGGGTTGCAGTTCTTCTGTGATCCATGCCAGGCTCCTGGAAGCGGTGAGACAAAGACGCAAATTCAAATGCTCCTTGTTGATTGATACCATATAGGAATTCTTTCCCTATGTTGACCACTTATCTATCCAGTGTGCCCACGTCTCAATATTAGCAGAGAGTGCACGCAGAGTGGCAAGCGTACTCGTTGTTTCACGCACACCAAGCACCCGTTCCTCTTCGCTATTGACCGATTCACCCAATGAACGGTGCATATTAAATAGCAACCAGCCAAGCCAGTTGCCAATCACACCATGCAGAGCAACGATGCCTGGCTCGTGTATGACTCCACCTGCTGTAACATAGCCTTCCAGCAGTGCTGCAAAGCTCTCTTCTTTTGGCGGCTGCACATTTTGTCCACTCCATGAAAGTGCGGCACTCACGACATCCATCGTAGGGTTTACAAGGCCAGCCGCCTCCCAGTCTATCACCACAGGAGACATTGCGTTCCGCCATAACACATTCTTTTGGTCAAGGTCGCGATGGCTCACAACAGAGGTTCGACGAAGTATTTTATTTGCTTCCGTATCAAGTTTACTCCACTCAAGAAGTAAAGGGAGCGCATTACGTACCTGTTGTGTCCAGGGAATATTTCTATCAGAGGCTTGAAAGGTAAGCATGTCCCATTCATCTTCGGAAAAGGGTTCCCAGTCAGGAAGTTCAAGTTCTGGAAAGTGCTGAGGCAACGAATGCATACGAGCAAGGATTGTACCAATGAGGCGCGAACACTCAGGTTCAACAGCCCTCATGGAAAGTGTTTCGCCTTCTACCCACTCGTAAACTATAAATGTTGCATTGTCAATTTCCTGTACAGTTTCACCATTGCCCTCGCCTTTGAGGGCAACAGTAGCGGGTACACCAGTAGCAACCATAGCCTCTGCAATGCGTTCAGTAAGCCGATAAACATCACGTATGCCTGGTTTTTGCATGATTACAGGGTTAAGTTGCTTTACCGCAAAAACACCTTTTGTGGTGTGAAGATGCCACAAACGATGTAACAAACCACCTTGCACCGCTTGTGGCTCATACATCGGCTTCCCCAATGTAAAAATCGTACAGAGGCGTGCTATTTGTGCTGTATCCACTAACTTTCCTTATTACCTACAACTTATGCAACATACGTTGTTTTTTGCTGTGCATGAAACGGAGCAAGGGCGTTGTTTGCGTTAACAATCGTATCCAGTTTCTCCACGACCTCTGCGAACTGCTCACCAGGAATAGTCAAGATCATTTCCGATGGCGTTAGCTCAACATATGTGCGTGCTCCGATACATCCAAAGCTCATTGATACTTCGTTCTTTTGCATTGTGCGTGGAATGACAGCACATGTTGGACGACCAAATGCGGTCTGCCCACCCTCTAACCAATCCGCTTTTCCCATTGCCTCGGCGATAAGCATTGCCTGTTGCGCGTTTAGTCGGCAGAGCACAACAGCAGGTGCCAGGGGAAGCTGATCGAGCCGTCCATACACAATATTTTCATGTTGCTTCGTTACAACTGGTAAAGCAGCAACTTCTGCAGGCGAAAAATATTGTACACTTGCCATAGTTCCAACTAATGTTTGCGCACGTTGCTGGTCTGACTCTGGCATAGTAAAACCCATCGTCATCATTCCAATGGGACATTCTTTGTGATCTTCACCTGTAGCATAAAAGACACCCTGCTCGGCGAGACGCCAAAAGGTGCAGGCCGAAGGGACATATGTTGTTTTATGTTTGACAGATGCTGGCACCTCTTGTACAAAGGCCATACCTACGGGAACATGCTCCAGTTGCAAAAGGTTTTTGAAGCGGGTAGTTAATTCTGAATACACAGTACCATTTCTTTCCATTGAAGTAGCAACCAGGGAAAACACCTAAGTTAGATGCATTTTACCACACGGAGAGCGGCGCAAATTATTGTGATTACTCCCATACCCTTTTATCACCTTTTGCATGGATTACTTTCTGGTTAGCAGGGAAAACGGGGTAAAGAATGTTATGACTCTGTCTTTGTTATGCAGAAGAGGAGGCATCGTCGTGTTCCTCCTTTCCTGAGTCTCTCTTTACTTTGGAAGATTCGTCGCAGGTCCCTCTTCTTCCTGCTCCTGATCGACCATCACAGGAATAGACAAACGGCGATACAACTGTCGTATCTCTAGGGTAACATTCAGGCTCACAAGGTGAAAGCTTTGTCCGGCCCCATATTGCTGATAGAGCCAATTCGTAGCGGAGTGAGTGAATACTTCGACACGCTGAATATATTGACTGAGGAAAACGATTTCCTGAATACTTTCTTTTGCTTGATAAAGGGCAAGCTTCTCAAAACGATCTGTCATTTCTGTTGATCGAGAAAGCACCTCGACAACCAGAATCGGCGATTGGATAATTTGAGATTCGCCATGATCTGTCATATCACAAGAGACAACCACATCAGGAATCACTACTCGCGTGGGTGTTACGCGAACCAACTTATCAGCCACATATGGACGACACAGAGAGTCATCGCCTAATGCGCGATCAAGTGCTACTCCAAAATTGAGCGCAATAGCCGCATGATTCGACGACCCACCAGCTAGCAGACGTACTTGACCATTATGATATTCATAATGCTGGTCAGAATTGCTGATGAGCAGCAGGTATTGTTCAAATGACATATATTGCTGGGCAGACCGCATTGCCATCAATCAGTGTCCTCGCTTCTTTCTGATGGGAGATATCTTGTCTCTCTACGCGCATTATATCATCCCCATGTCTGAAGCGAAGGTCTTCTGCCATAATTGATAAATACGTGTACTCTACTCAGTATGATGCTTTTTCGCAAGCACTTGTATCCAGTTACTCTGCTTCGTACTGGGCATGAAATTGTTCTTTTGAAGTTTCTTCGCCATATCGGTAATAAATGAACGTTCTTGCGCATTGACACGTGGGCTATCAGCCGCAATACTTGTGAAAAACGACTGGAGCTTTTGCACCTTTTGACGTAGAGCGGCAAGCTCTGCTGAAGCAGGAGCATTTCTAGCCTCGGGTGCTTGTGACGCTTGCCATCGAGCATACGCTGTGTGGTCGTTATTCCAGGCTCCAAGTCCAGCTAGCTCATCGGCACGCTCATTGTGTTCATGCCCTGCATGACCACGTACCCATTCGAATTTCGGAGGCAGTTTGCGATAACCAAGTAGCTTGCGATATATTTCCCACAAGTCAGGGTTGGCTTTCATCTGATACACTCCCTGCGCTACCTTGATCGTGTATTCGCTATCACTGTAAATCAGAAGTGGCAATGTTGGCGGTGCAAGACTGAGTACCGCGAGTACTGCAGCAATTTCGGCTCTGTTATTTGTGGTTGTCGCCGCTTTCGGAATATGTCCATACCGTTCAAGACAGGCTGCACCCGCACGCACCATCCCGTCTGCATTGTCGGCTGCCGCCCATAGGAGCGCACTCCACCCAGCAGGACCACCGGGGTTTTTGAGACAGGCACCATCAGTATAGGCCATGATGCCTTTTTGATCTAATGTTGTTAACGTCGCACGGATATCAACATCAAGAACGGCGTTCAAAACTGAACGCCATTCTAAAGATTCTTGCGTTTCGCTCACCACTGACTACCTTTCAGCGCATAAAAAAAGAGAATATGATAGAGTTTTGTACTGCAAGTTTATCATACTCATCTGTCTTTAGATAGTCTTCTGCTATTGTTACTCTTCATATGAGTTGGGTACGATTTGGCAACGTTCTGATAGCAGGAATTTCGAGCCAAACTTGTTGATCAAGTAGTTACATTACCATACGCGTCGCCTCTATTACACCGCGTTTGCTCTTCTTACCCTCTACCACAAGCACCATTCCCTCTTGCACGTTGCGCAATGCACTTGACGTGATGCGTTCTCCTTCACGGTTTAGAATAGTTGTGTCACCATTCACTATAACGGCAACTGGTTTGGTCTCGCCAGTACTTTGTTTTACCGAGCCACCTGCGATGATAAAGGTATTTTGCTTTTCTGGATTAGGTGCCTTCCCAACGACAGTAACTTTCCGCCCATTGGTTAGTAGTGAATTAACTAGACCAGGAAGGTCCTTACGAATATCTTCTTCCCGCTTCTTATCGTCTTTTTCATGCTGCTCTAGTTGTGCAGTAGCACGAGACTCCTCGGCCTCTGTACGCTTCTGCGGCCCCGTTTGTGGAGTCTCATCTTTCTTATGATGATGATGTGCCTTCACATGTGATTTTTTATGCTCCTCACCTTCTTGCACATGGTTTTTCGGAGGCTCTTCTCGACTATTTGAGTATTCAAACAATTCATCATTGTAGGCGTTGGGAATTGCAACATCAAGCGCACGCGGTAACGCATCAAAGCGATAGGTAATCATGACATGTTCAGAAGTAGTTGCCAGTTGCAATTTCTCGTATTCGGCCTTTTCCATATAATCTTTGAGTTTTACAGCACTTCCATCAAGTTGCATCGGTACAGAGGACGGAACAGTGATAGAAAGATGAGCATCATGAAAATATTCAGCACTCAAATTATCAGGCTTTCGACGTAAAAGGAGAGATGAAATTTGCTGCATTGTCGAGAGTGGATCACCCGCCGTAATCACACACACATCAAGGATTCCATCATCGATATATGCATCTGGTGTCATCTCAGCAATATCACCATAACGGCGAGTGTTACCAATAACAACCTGCACTGCCTCACCTTTCCAAAGCGGTTCTTGCTCATAGCTATCACTACCCAGGCGTATTTCAATAGGAAAGGAATGAGGTGTAGAAAGTTCTTTTGCTGCTGAAAGCCCAACGGCCAGGGGCCCAATACGATACTTGAGCGGTTTAGAGACATTGCCCATGATAGCGGCATCTATTCCTAAACCAGCCATGAGAAGGAAGTGGTGCTTGACTTCGCTTGTTCCCTTAGAAAGCTTCGTTTTCCTTTTTGCATGCTTCTGCTGTTCTGGCTGGATTTGCAAAGCATCTTGCTCGTTTGTATGTGGAAATGCAATGTGCTCTATAGCAACATGTCCAATATCTACTTTACGTGCCTCGCTATTGACAAGAGAAAGGGCAGCCTTCACTGGATCAATAGGGACACCGACCTCACCTGCCCAGACATTCGCTGTTCCCCCTGGAATAACACCGACAATACTATGTGATCCTTTACTATTTAAAACACCGTTGACAACCTGATTCAGCGTTCCATCGCCACCGTAGGCAATGACAAGGTCACGCCCATCGTTCGCAGCCTCGTTTGCCATCTCCATTGTATGACCACCATATTCTTTGATACCAATATTTGTCTTCCAACCAGCCGCCGCCAATACAGCTAATACATCCGTTATTTTTACTATATTCTGTCCAGTCCTGGGATTAATAACTACTGATGCATTTTTTGCACGCATAAAAAATACTCCTTCGTATAAGGATTAGTTACATATATACTATAGAGTATACGGAGGAGCTTGCAGTTGAGTTTCAAACAGCGTCTAACGCTTAAGGGCAGCAATAGCTTGCAAAATTCCACCGACAACAGCCCATATTCCAATAAGGAAGGGCCATGCACCACCATGACGTTTGCGTGCAACAGCACTATAGACGGTATCAAACCAGCGTGTTGAACGTTTCCCGGCCATACGCCATGCAATGAGTGGTGAGAAAATAAGCAAAATTACGTCTGTCACAATAGGCCAGTAGTTGCCTTGCTTCATGCCGTTCCACACATTCGGAATGAGAGCGAGACCACCAAGAAAAAGAAGAGCATTCGCGATAAGTTGAACAGGACGAGTCCAACGCCAACCACGCCGTATGCCTTCACCAAAAACGGCAAGTAATGCTGCAAAAGGCAATGTAATCAACGTCGAAAGCAGTGTTCCCACTACCGGACTCAATTGTTTGAACGTTACAGGAAGCCCAAGCAACAGTGTTACGAGGGGTGTCACGAGAATTTGTATCGCAAGTCCCCAATCAAATGCCACAGCTATACCAATACCCTGTGGTCCGGGCTGAGTATCAGCCACAACATCATGAATCTTCGTCTTTGTCGAGTTAACAGTTTCTTTCATTTAAATACTCCATTCAATTGCTTTTATACATAATATGTAGAGTTAAAAGAGGATACATATCTTTTGCAAGAAAAGACGCTAAGAGCAGGAGTTTAGGATAAGAAAGGGACTGGACAACTTTATATGTTGTTCAGTCCCTTATTCATACTTGTGAGTACAAGCAAAAGTCGAACGCTACTTTTCAGAGAGTGCGTCGTCTACTTTCCCCTGTACAAGAGCCTTGACCGCCTCAACGATGTGATGAGCACTGATACCAGCTTCCTCAAGAAGTTGAGCCGGTGTGCCAGAGGTTGGCATTGATTGCACCGCAAGTTTGACTATCTGAGGTAATTGACCATCGCGCTGCGCGAAGGCCGAAAGCACGGCATCACCAATACCACCCTCGGGCCAGTGATCTTCGACAGTGATAAGTTTGTTGCCAGCTTCTTGCGCGGCTGCGAACAACGTCTCTTCATCTATCGGTTTTACTGAATAGGCGTCAATGACACGGATAGTAATGTTATCTTCCTTCAACTGATCATACGCCTTGAGGGCTTCATGGAGTGTAATACCTGCGCCGACAACCGTCAGTTGATCGTGGTCCGATTGCCGAACCACTCTGCTACCCCCAACCGAGAACTTTTCATCGGGGCCATAGAGTATTGGCAACTTCTCACGTGTGGTACGCATATATACAATACCATCATGCTCTGCCATTTCAGCAACAAGTTGTGCAGTCTGATTCGGGTCACTTGGATACAAGACGGTGCTTCCAAAAACCGCACGCATCATCGCAAGGTCTTCCAATGCCATCTGTGAAGGACCATCTTCGCCAATTGAAACACCCGCATGTGACCCAACAAGACGAATATTAGCGCGCGAAATTGCAGCCATACGTATAAAGTCATACGCACGGGAGAAGAACGCGGCAAAGGTCGAGGCGAACGCAATCTTGTGGCGAACGCTCATACCAACCGTTGAAGCCACTAGCTGTTGCTCTGCAATATACTGCTCAAAGAAGCGCTCTGGAAAAGCCTGGGCGAACTCGTCTGCATAGGTCGAGTTGCTCACTTCACCGTCAAGAGCGACAACATCTGGATTTGCTTCACCGAGCGCTTTGAGCGCATCGCCATAGGCTTTACGTGTGGCAACTGAGTCCTTCTCATATCTTGGGAACTCAATTGACTTCTTTGCAGCCTCCGGTGCAAGTTTAGCGGCATCAGGCTTTTGAACAGGATAGGTCATGCTGCGGGCAGATGTATTGAGTTCCTGCAACGCCTTTTCTTCCATATCCTTCGGCACGGGCTTGCCATGCCAGCCGTCTTTATTTTCGAGGAAAGAAACGCCACGTCCCTTCATTGTCTTCGCGACAATCAACGTTGGGGAGCCATTTGGCTGCACCGCCTGGGCATATGCCTTGTTGATCTCATCGTAGTTATGGCCGTCGATTATAATAGCATTCCAACCAAAACTACGTGCGCGTGCGGCATATGCCTCCGTGTTCCAACCAAGATCGGTTTCACCACGTTGTCCTAAGCGGTTACAATCAAGAATAGCAATCATGTTATCAAGCTTGTAGTGAGAAGCCTTATCGAATCCCTCCCACATAGACCCTTCCGCCATCTCACTATCACCACACAAGACCCAGATGTGATAGGGGAGTTTGTCTAGATATTTGCCTGCAAGCGCGACGCCTACGCCAATCGGAAAGCCTTGTCCAAGCGAACCAGTAGCAACATCCACCCAGGGAATGATTGGAGTAGGATGGCCTTCAAGTCGGCTCCCGAATTTACGCAGAGTTAACAGTTCTTCGTCCTCAATTGCACCGGCGGCTTTATACATAGAATAGAGCAGGGGCGAGGCATGGCCCTTAGAAAAAATGAGATGATCATTGTTTGGATTTTTGTAGTCATTGAAGTCATAACGCAGGTAGCTATTCATAAGTACGGCCATCAGGTCTGCCGCCGACATAGATGATGTAGGGTGACCTGAACCAGCCGCCGTTGTACTACGAATGCTATCTACACGCAACTGTTGAGCAAGATTCGTCCATTGCTGCACTTGTGACTCTGTTTGTGTTGTCGTCATTTGAATGCACTCCTATCTGGAAAGAGCCTTTTTTATTTTCCTTCAAGTCCTCTACCATTGTAAAACGTGGGGTTATCGAATGGCAAGCTGATGAGTGTTTCATTTCATGCTTAACTCTCCAATAACGCAAAAGCTCTTTTACTGCTGTAGATATACGTTGAAAGTTCAACTATGTAGTATCACGAACAAAACGAGGAAAAGATTTCTCATCAAGTATCTTTTTTGCGCTGTACCGTAGGTTTCTTTGTATTTTTCACACAAAATTCCGTAACCGTTCTTCAGAGCCAACTCATAATGATATTATATAAAAGTGGAATGGTATCCTACTCTTTCTCCCTAACGGCAGGAGTGCAGCAAAAAGGTATAATGGAATTCATGGAACAACGATATACTCAAGGCATACGAGCAACAATTATTGTAATTTCACTCTTACTGTTCGTGACTCTTCTCATCGGGCTTATCTTGGGCTGGGTAACAGCCCTGGCGTTCATTATCGGCGGCACATTTTTCGCTCTCAGTTGTTTTCTTTCATACAACCTTCGCATCACTTTCTCCTTCAACAACGTCCAAGATACGAATATAAGTAGCATTGTAGCATTATTAACGCACAGTATTCCAGGGACAACAACACCTTCACGCTCTGGCTCAGAGCTGGAAACATTCAAGCCTTTCACATTTAAGCAAGACCAAGAGAAAGAGCTAGAGGAAATGCGAGTACGGGCCCTGCTACGACAAGTATTTCCCGATGAAGAGGTCTCGTAATAATTTACTCTTCGCGCACTTGCAATATAACCTCGCTCGTTTGACAGGATGTAATAAGGAAAGCTATAATTGGGAAGTTAAGTTCTTTGCTCACTCGTTTTATCAAATACATGCCTGATGTAGTAGGCATATAAGGAGTCTCAGTCTCATGGTTTCGCTTCTGCTCAATGCAACTGAGCTAGTCAATGCAGTGCGTGAGCGTATTAATCCTCTTGCTCGCCCCGCGGCGGTTGTGTTCAACAGCCATATTACAGGATTGGCGGTAGCACGTTCATTAGGGAAGCACGGCGTACCCATTATCGCTCTCGATCGTGATCCTAAAGGCTATGCTTTTGCCTCAAAATATGCAACAGTGACGGCATTATGCCCAAATGTCCTGACTGATGAAGAGGGTTTTATTGAATTTCTCATTGAATTTGGTCAGGTCTTGACCCAACCAGCGGTTCTTTACCCCACTAATGACGAATGGGTCCTGGCAGTCAATCGCCATCGTCGGCAGTTAGAGCCGTATTTTCTCATTCCCTTTTCAGGACCAGAGGTGGTTGAGCCAATTTTAGATAAGGCACAGCTTTATCAAACAGCTAGGAATCTTGATATCCCTATTCCGCGCACATGGTATCTTGATGGCATCAACTCTGAACAGTTGCGTCAGGTTGAGCAAGAGTTGCCATATCCATGTATTGTGAAGCCAACACTTCAACGCTCGTTCTATGATGCGTTTGGGGACAAAGCGTGGAGCATCGCCTCTCCTGAAGAGCTTCGATCAGCACTTTTGAAAGCAGAAGGGCATTCTTTAGTAGCCCAGGAGATTGTCGGACAAGGCTTAACCGATTTCTACTCAGTCTGTTCCTATATTGGACGTGATGGTGAGGCACATGGCGTGTTTGTTGGGCGAAAGTTAGAGCAATATCCGCCTGACTTTGGGACTGGCTGTCTCGTTGCAGCGGAAGAGGTGCCGACGATTGCAGAACGTGGAATAGCCATCTTGAAGACCTTCGGCTATCAGGGCGTCTCTGAAGTCGAATTCATCTACGACGCGCAAGATAGTGAACATAAGCTCCTCGATGTCAATACACGGGTTTGGAAGTGGATAGGTCTCCCAATGGCAGCAGGAATAGACCTTCCCTGGCTGGCATATGCGGATGCGCTTGGAAAGCCTGAAATCGCGACACGGGCACGCAAGGGACTAGTGTGGACCTATGCGAAAGACTATATCGCCCTTCGCCTGGCTGGACGAGGAAAAGAAACTGCCTCCAATCTTCCAGAGGAGGCGTGGGCCGAGATATTGACCGGGCATTCTGAACGTGTGGTGGACGCGGTGATTGATCCTGATGATCCAGCACCCACTGCCCGCATGATGCAGACTCTTTTTAATCCCAGCCCCTATTTTTGCGCGTGCTAAACGTGCAATGAACTGAACAGAAGAAAGTACCATCACAATGGCTGAAAAACGAACACCTAGAGTTGGCTTCTGGCTTCCTATCTTTGGCGGCTGGCTGCGAAATATCAATGATGAGCATATGCCTCCAACCTTCGATTATTGTTTGCAGGTTGCTCAACGTGCTGAGGAACTTGGTTTCTCGACCACCTTAGTGGCAGAACTCAACTTGAATGACATCAAGGGACCTGCTGAGCCTGTGTTAGAGGCATGGACCACCGCAACCGCTCTGGCTGCAACAACCAAAAACCTGGAGATTATGGCAGCTGTGCGTCCAGGCTTTCGCAATCCTGCGGTGGTGGCAAAGATGGCCGCTAACATTGATCAAATCTCACATGGTCGCTTTACACTGAATGTCGTCTCAGCGTGGTGGGCCGAGGAAGCCCGACAATACGGCATGGAGTTTGTCCAGCACGACGAACGCTATGCACGTACCGCCGAGTTTCTTTCGGTATTGAAGAACATGTGGACGCAAGAGCGCACAACCATTCAGGGCAAATATGTTCACGCAGAGGAAGCATATCTTGCTCCCAAGCCTGTACAGCAACCCTGGCCGCGTTTATATGCAGGAGGCGAGTCCATAGCCGCAAAGGAACTAATTGCACGCGAGTGTGATGCCTACTTGATGCATGGTGAGCAGGTCGAAGATGTGCGTATAAAGATTGCCGATATGAGTGAACGTGCTGCCCTTTTGCATAAATCCCTCTCATACGGTATGGCGGCTTACGTCATCTGCCGTGATACCGAAGAGGAGGCGCAGGCTGAGCTAGCACGTATTACCACTGTGAAGGATGCAGCAGGTTATGCGGGCTTCAAGGATTTTACAACGATGTCACAGCTTGAGCGCGAACTGACCTTACGCGACTACTCAGTATCAAACAGAGGACTGCGCCCAAATTTGGTTGGTACGCCCGCGCAAATTGCGGAACGCATGCAAGCCTATGCCGATGTAGGACTCGATCTTTTCCTTATTCAATGTAGCCCTATGCTAGAAGAGATTGAGCGCATTGGGCAGCAGGTACTTCCTCTGCTCGGAACAGTGAAACAATAATCCATGTTCTGCTGATACTCGAACTGAGATTTCAGGATTTAGCCTCGATAAGTGGGAGACTAACTCCTGAAATACTTTATTTGAGGAGTGAAGAGTTCATAACATGCTCACTTCTCATATTTAATGCCAATTTCAGCATGACTGTCAGTTCAAAGAAACTACTTCTCCGACCAGTCTACCTGTAATTGCGGTGGTTGAGTTAGAGTTTGCATAACAACACAATATTGTTCAGTTTTTTCGCGAAGAGCGGTCAGTTGCTCTGCTGTGGCCTCCGGTGCATCAATATCAAAATGCATACGTATTTGCTCAAAACCGACGGGTACATCCTTTGCAATTCCCAACGTGCCACGCAGGTCCAGATCTCCTTCTACCTTGACCTCGATGCGCTTGGTTGGAATCCCCATTGCTGTAGCAACCATTTGGCAGGTGATCTGCGAACAGGCGGCCAGGGCTCCGAGAAGCAAGTCACCTGAACAGGCACCCGTACCAGCTCCACCTACACCACTATGTGCTTCAGCCTGGTAGACGGCACGTCCAATATCAATAGAGCAACTGATAGGAGTCGAGGTTTGGCTTCCTTGCGCCTTAAGTGTTATCTGCGAGGCACTCGGCTCCTTCCGATATTGTTCCTTCAGCGGTTTCTGTACTGATCTCAAATCCATCGCTTTTTCTTTCCTTCTTGAAACACCGTGCTTTTAATAGAGGGAGTTTATTCCTCAACACAATGTAAATAGCATTATCGCCTTACCTGGTACTAGTGACATGTGATGCGAGCCGATTGTAGCTTCCCTGAAAATGAATAAGCGGCTGTTTGTCTTGAGCAACGCTCGTCGTTAAGACTTCACCGATAAAGATTGAATGATCACCCTCAGAATAGTGAGATACCAACCGACATTCGAGTGTTGCCAGAGCATTTTCAAGCAAAGGCACTCCGAGTTGGCCCATATAATGTGCTACATCAGCGAATTTGGCTTGATCACGACGGGCAAAATGACGTGAAATCCATTCGTCCTGTTCTGCCAGGATATTTACTCCAAAGACTGAACTTGTGATGATCAAATCATGACTCCTAGAAAGATGATCAATACATATCAGCACCAGTGGCGGATTAAGAGAAAGTGAGCAAAAGGCACTCACCGTCGTCCCATGATTATACCCTGCATGGTGAGATGTTACCACCGTGATACCAGAAGCATAGTGGCCTAATGCATACCGGAACTCGGCCTGATTTAAACTCATTTCGAATATGTCCCTTCTCCGTCAAGCTAATCACGACGGATGCGTAAATGTGCTGGTTGGAAATTATCAGGCCGCTCCTTAAGCAATTGGCTGAGGATGACCACCTCTTGACCAAGTTGTGTCAATTCTTCTACCAGTTTCCCCTCTGCCTGCTTTTGTACGTTGAAGTCTTTGGAAGAGCCATAGATAGTCCTCGCCAAAGTATGTGCTCCAAAAAACCCGAATAGGGGACGCAACTCATGCTCCAGGACGAGATAATGATGGTCACTTCCGGCAGTAGCGAGCAAACCAACCACTTTTCCCCGCAAAGGATCACGTCCATTAGGATCATTGGGTACAAGGTCGAAAAAGTTCTTGAGTGCTCCCGTATAGGAGGCTCTATACACTGGCGTTGCAACAAGGTAAGCATCTGCTGCTTCCACCATTGCGAGTGCTCGCTGTGTATCTGCATTATAGCTGTCGTAAGGACGGCCATCGCAGAAATCCAGGTTAAAGTCTCGCAATTCTAGCACATCCGTCTCCACTGATGAATCATAAGCCCTGGCTCCTGCTAAGGCGACATCCAATACCACCCGTGTACGAGATGGCGGCGACGTGAGGCTGCCATTAATGCCCAATATCTTGAGACCCATCTCACTATCTTCCTTCCAGGTTGCCTACAATCCCTGACCCTGAATGCGCGAACAAAAAATCATGCTTGGAACGCAAACTAGGTAACGTTCGTACAAGAGGTCGGATGCTCCATCCAAAGTTCTCAACCTCTTCGATGAAGTGAAGGAAACCAGTTAACAGAATATCCACGCCAACCGCTTCGTACGCCTGAATTCGGCTAGCAATCTGCTCTGGTGTGCCAATCAATTTAGGCTTAAAGCCATCATTGTACTGCACAAGATCTTCAAAGCCCGAGTTAGACCACATACCTTCGCCCTCTGGGGCTGCCTGTCCTGCTTCTTTGACGGCTTCGCCAAAGCCTTTGACGGCTTCCACATTCGCCTTGGCGACAATGTTTCGCAACGTTGACAGCGCTTCTGCCTCTGTGTCCCTGCTTATTACGAAGGCATTCATGGCAAAGCGAATGTCATTAGCACGGCCATAGCGCTCAGCACGACGTTTCACATCTTGAATAAGATGAGCAATATGTTCGACACTTCCACCGTTCATAAACAGTACATCCGCGACCCGCGCGGCCATCTCTCGAGCAGCAGGCGAATTTCCACCCTGGAAGATCGTGGGATGTGGTTTAGAAGTAGGTTTGGGTTCCATCGGCACATCTTGAATTTGATAATATTTGCCAGCAAAAGAGAAACGCTCCTGCGTCCACATGCCCTTGAGGATGCGAATAAACTCCTCTGAGCGCACATATCGCTCATCGTGTTCTAACCACTCAGCTCCAAAACCCGTGTATTCGTCCTTAAACCAGCCACTAACGACATTCAAACTGACCCGACCATTGCTAATATAGTTTGCACTAGCGATGACATTAGCAATCACAGCTGGATGCCACAATCCAGGATGCACGGCCGCAATCAGGTTTAATCGTTTAGTGACAGCCGCCAACGCGATGGCAGTAGTTACCGCTTCAAGTTGTTTGTCAGCGCCATAACTAGCGAAGAAACGAGCTTGCGCTAAGGCATAATCAAAACCTGCAGCTTCGGCACTCAGGGCGAGTCGATGGTTGTAGTCGAAAGACCAGTCGGTGTGCTGTGCAATGTTCGAGGTCACAAGCCCACCACTAACATTTGGAACCCAGTAAGCGAATTGAATGTCCATGAGTATACCTCCTACGACAGAAAGAGCAATCTAACGTCATCAACACAATCTAAATAGATAAAATTCTTCCGATGATGGCAGGATAAGAAGCGATATTGCTCCTATTCTCCTTGCTGTCCTGAAAGAGGCAAAAAAAATCCGCCCCCTGTCAGGGGCGAGGAAAAATTACTCTTCGCGGTTCCACCCTGGTTTTATTGACACCTTGCAGCATCAATCTTCATAAGTGTTATCAACACTTCAGCCTCTAACGGGGCTTATCCGGCTCAGTCTACTCCTTTCAAAAAGGTTCGACCTGCAACTCCGAGGTGCATCTTCAACGTATACCCGGCACTGACATCTCAGCATCACCAGTTCTCTGTAGCCGACCAAGACGTTTACTCGTCCTCTTCAAAGTCGTTATTCACTTCTCTAGTCATTGAAAGTACACAAGTTACGTGTGATGTAAGCAATAAAAAAGGCCCCTGATGTTCAGGGGCTTAAGCTTCATAGCTTGTTTCCCCTCATCTTGCGGACTCTTCCTTATATTCCATTGCTCCTAAAGCGCATAGCGCAAGCCATGTCCTCTTCTCAACCAAATAAGCCATAAGCTTAATTGAGTCATAATCTCTAGTTATAGATAAGGACGAAGCATCGAAGCACTGAGCTACAAGTTCTCCACCGGAATTGGCACCCTTCCTGCAACATTGCAGGTGGGTTGTCGGGCTTCATCGGGCCGTTACCCTCCACCCCTCTTGATGAGAGCAGATCTCACTGCATGTATTAAATTTGTCGTGTACGTTCTTGGTTACAAGTATACCCATGGCATTCTGTTTTTGTCAAGTAATTTTTGATTTTTTCAATCAGTTAGATCATAATACTTCAATAGAGTCGCCCGAAGAGTAAATAGACATTATACAAAGTTCTATTCTCAGCACAGAAATCAGCATGGTGACAATACTAAGTAGCTTATAATAGTACATAATATTGATGTGACATAATGTCACGCTCCATCGTAGATTCTACAGTAGGATTATTTAATACGTGTCCGCTAGACCAAAGGAGCAAACATGATGGAACAATTTGATCCTTTACCCGAAACACGAAAAGCGACACCACTCACCGAAACGGCGATTGAACGGCCACAGGTCGATGATGCAGGTCCTATTCCTCCCGTGGGCGTCACACCACCCGCGATACTGGCACAGGAAGCCGCGAATGGTCGGCGTGGTGCAGCTTGGAGATTGTTATACTGGGTGATTGAGAGCGATCCACGAGCAGTTCTCGCTATTGCATCGCTTGATGATGATCGCCTGGCCCAGCACCTCGTCGAGTTTATCGCCCTGGGTACATGGGCGGGCAAACGCTTTGTCATTCCACCTCCAATTCGTACAGCGTTTGCTAGGACACAATTGCGAACACTTTTTCTCCCACGATCAGGCATGGACACGGCTCGTGCTGAACGCATCCTCCTCTCAGCAGCGCGGGACGATCGCCCGGCGGTGAGAGAAACAGCCATGCATATCCTGGGGATCATTGGAAGTCCTGTTGCGGCTCCAGTACTGATCGAGGCATTGCAAGATCCGATACCATCAGTGCGTATGCAGGCGGCGAAGGCGCTAGGGCGCGTAGGTGATCCGTCGGCAGTGCCAGCATTGATCACTGCATTGCGCGGGTCTGATGAGCAGTTGGGGAGTACCATCTTCAACGCCTTGGTCAAACTAGGTCCTACGGCAGTACCAGCCCTGGTGAACGCGAGTGCCAGTAGCTCGGCATGGACTCGATGGCACTGCATGCGTGCCTTGAGCGAGGGCAGTGACACACGCGCACTTCCTGTATTAGTGAATGCTCTGAGTGATCCTAATTATTCTGTTGCTTGGATGGCAGCCAAAGGGTTAAAAGGTTTTGGCAAACAGAGTCTGGAACCAGTGTTACGATTGCTTTCAACAAGCGAAACAACCATGGGGTTAGCTCAGACGTCCGCATCCGTCCTTTCTAACCTCTCTCAACTTCATCCTACACTAAAACCATACTTGGAGCCTCTGTTGCGAGACATGCGCGGAATCAGCACGCATACAATCACCTTTAGAGCACACAAAGTGCTCTCTCAACTCATTGCTGATGGATTAGTGAAGGAGGTCAGTAGGTAGTAGTGGAATGTACTTTCCCGTCAGATACCGCCATCCAGTCATCGTACTAATACTACTTCGCGCCAATTTGGCCTATTGATTTGAGTAGGCTTTACAGCGTTTGTGCATTTTTTTGGCGAGAGATAGATCCTAGCAAGCATAAATAAGTCAAAATGATGTTTAGGATGCCAAGTAGAGGAAATCCTAAGTTTAACTCACCACTCACTAGCAAATACTGGCTACTCACCTCAATCTCATGACTATAATCAGAAGACGAATCTTTTTCAGAAAAATGTGTTCTATGTGGCTGTGAAGCTCTAGAAGAGAGACCAAATTGAAAAACAAAGTATCGTTTTCTCAGGATGAGCGTATTACAACTCTCTGGCGGTATATTCTCGTCTGCACTCTACTCATATTTGTTGGTTTCCAACTCCGTTCCGTTATCCTGGCAGTTCCTCCCGTTTTGCCACTCATTCAACATGATTTAGGATTATCCTACTCAGCATCCGGCTTCTTGACCTCTTTACCAATCCTGGTCTTGGCTTGCGCGGCATGGCCAGCTGGCCTCCTTGCAGAACGCATCGGCGCACGGACTTGCGTATCTTTTGGCCTCGCATTGCTTGCCGCCGGGACACTTCTTCGTGCGCTTTGGGCTTCAGCGATCACCCTCTTCGTTTTCACGTTCCTTCTCAGTCTGGGCATTGCTCTTGCTCAAACAGCGGTACCCGTACTGATACGTCGTTGGTTTCCTACCTCTATTGGTCTTGTCTCTGCTCTTTTTAGTGATGGACTGATCATCGGCGAAGCGGTGGCAGCCGGTATTACGGTTCCTGTCATGGGACAATTGTGGGGAAAAGATGCCTGGGCCGCAACATTTGTGTTCTGGGGTTTGCCCGTTGTCTTATTCCTTGTACTCTGGCTCTGGCTGGCTCCATCTACAAATACCAAAGTACCGAGGACCTCGCCTAGCGTGACAAGAAGCAGGTCATGGTTTACCTCTCAACGTGAGAAGAGTTCCTCGCCTTCTCCTAGGACACGCGTCAACCCCCTGCATCTCGGCATCCTCGTCGGCTCTGGCAGTCTCATTTATTTTGGGATGAATGCCTGGATTGCTTCCTATAATCTAGCACTTCATCAGGCATATCGTACACCACTGGTCCTGGTAATCCTCAATGCAGCCCAATTACCGATGAGCCTAGCAGTAACCTTCGTTGCCCAGCAAATGGCCGGTCGGCGCTGGCCATTTATTGTCTCTGGAGTAATCTGCACCTGTGCAATCATTGGATGGATATTCACCCCAGCCATGCTAGAACCACTCTGGGCGGCACTGCTTGGTGGGAGTTCAGCACTGGTTTTTACACTTGGAATGGGTTTACCACCGCTTCTGGCCGAGCCTCAGGAGGTTGGACGCCTCACCGGTATCACGATTTCACTGACATATGCGGTTGCCTTTCTAGGTCCATTCGTTGGTGGTGCATTATGGGATTTCTTTCAACTGCCTGCAGTCGCATTTACCCCCGTAATCATCGCTAGTCTCGCACTTATCCTGCTCGGAATTCTCCTTCCTCCACGCGATACCTTCGGCTTAACAGCACACCAACAGGAAAAACGCCAGAATAAGAAAGAGCAGGAACACCTTCTTACTCTTACGAAGACGTCACTCGCTGTGCCTCGCGAATAAAACGGTAGGGATAGATATCCTCTATGGCACTTACTTCAGAGAGTTGGTTTACTTGCTCTGCACTCAATTCCCAGTCGACTGCACCAAGGTTGTCGTTGAGTTGCTCTAATGAACGGGCACCAATAATGGGTGCAGTTATTCCTGGAGTTCGTAGAAGCCAATTCAGTGCAACCTGTGCATAAGACTTTCCATTCTCCTCAGCTATAGAACCTATCACATCAATAATACGCCAGTTCTGCTCGGTCGCGCGTCTCTTCCAATGCTCTTCCAAGCGTTCCGCCGCTTGCGCAATACGTGTCCCTTCCGGTGGCTGCTCTCCCCGTTTATATTTTCCAGAGAGGAATCCTCCACCCAAGGGACTCCAAGGAAGGACTGCGATGCCTTCTTCGCGGCAGAGCGGAAGAATCTCGTAGTCGAGATGACGCTCGACTAGCGAATACTGTGGTTGCAGCGAAACAATGCGCTCAAAACCGAAGGTGTGACTCATATGCAGCGTCTTCATTATTTGCCATGCCGTGAAGTTCGAGACGCCGATGTAGCGCACCTTGCCCTGATGAACAAGGTCAGAAAAGGCCGAAAGAGTCTCTTCAAGAGGCGTCGCGGCATCCCAACAATGCGCTTGATAGAGATCAATGTAATCAATGCCAAGCCGTCGCAGGCTCGCTTCACACCCCTGTATGATATGTTTCCGCGAGAGTCCCACATCATTTGGTTTGTCACCCATCGGGAAGCGCACTTTGGTTGCTACGACCAGCTGGTCTCGCATTCCATGAATGGCTCGCCCTGTAATCTCCTCCGAGATACCTTGAGAATAGACGTCCGCCGTATCTAGGAACGTCCCCCCAGTCTCAAGAAAGCGATGAATGATTGCAGTTGATTGCTCCTCGTTTATTTCTTTCCCGAAGGTCATGCAGCCAAGACACAGTTCGGAAACCATTATTCCTGTCGAACCCAAACGCCGCTGTTTCATTATATGTTCTCCTCTTTTACGTAATTGGTACCTTTCTTGACCACGTTGGAATGTCCATTTTCGTTTTGGATGTGTTAATAGTCGGAAGAGCTAAATGTGCTTTAAAGTATTGATCTGACTTTTTTCTGTGGAGATCAAGGGCATCCAAACTTCACACGCATCCCAGTCTTACCTCAAAAGGCTTACGATACAATCCAGGATAAAACACCAGATTGTATCGTAAGTTTTCAGTTGTGATATCATGCAATCAAAAAGGAAATTTGACAGTCTATGTCCACAAATCTCTTTCTTTTGAGTAACTCAGCTGTTTTCAGTATGCCCTACCAGGAACACGCGGTGAATGTGTTAAAAGAATTCATGGATGATGAGCGTGTTATTCATTTTGTTCCTTACGCCCTAGCAAACTATGACACATATACTGCTAAGATACAGGAGATGTTATCACCTTTTGGTATTACCGTTAAGGGAATACATCTCTTCAACTCTCCGCAGCAAGCAATTGAGGATGCTCGTGTACTCTATGTGGGCGGAGGAAATAGTTTCCGCTTGCTCAAGACTCTGCACCAGCTTAACTTGCTCGACATAGTGCGGCGGCGCGTCACAGCTGGTGAACTACGCTATATGGGAGCGAGTGCAGGCTCGAACATGGCTTGCCCCAGTTTACGCACCACGAATGATATGCCCATCGTCCAGCCTCGCTCTTTTGGGGCATTTAGCCTACTTCCTTTTCAGATCAATCCGCATTACATTGATCCAGTTCCAAACTCGACCCATAATGGCGAGACACGGCCACAACGTATCGAGGAATTTCTGGAAGAGAATGATGTGTTGGTGCTGGGTATGCGTGAAGGCTCCTGGTTGCGGCAATGTGGTCCCCAACTTCATCTAGATGGCATTACTGGCGCACGCCTCTTCACCAGAAATGCCGATCCCCAGGAAATCTTGCCCGGCACAGATCTCTCCTGGTTATTAGAGAGACAGGCCTATTTTGATCAACCGGTTTCAATCAATCAGTGATAAGGTATTAGAGGACTTATATGACTCATGAGATAATCAGCCGTGCCGAAAAGTGCTAGCGTCCTCTTTATAGCAAATGATAGTAGTTTCACTGTTGCACTCGATTCATGGAACAATCACTGTACGAACATCACTTCGGAAGTGTTCGAGATTGTCCATCACCTGGTTAATCGCCTCGTCATCCAATGGCACCGTGCGTGTGACGACCTCTGAAAGATTGAGCTTTCCGCGTCGCGTCAGTTCAATCAGGAGAGGCAACTCGTGAAGCAGATGGTCGCTTGTCCCAATGATTTCAGCTTCTCTGCAAAGCAATTCTCGGTAGGTATCAATTTCAAGTGGCTTGCCACTGATTCCTACCACAACGGCTCGGCCCATAATCGCAAGGGATTGTACTGCTTGCTTCATGGTCTGTGTAAGGCCGATCATCTCAAGCGCAACATCAACTCCTTTACCCCTGCTGAGCCTGCGAAGAGCTGTGACAGGATCGCTCGAACCGGCATCCACCGGAATGGCTCCGTATTTTTCGGCTAGTTGGAGTTTGTCTGCGTTGATATCTATGGCGTACACATCAAGCGCACCAAAGGCGTGCGCAAGCTGAACAGCCGATATTCCAAGCCCGCCCACACCAAAGATGGCAAGTGTTTCACCACCTTTGAGCCTCGACTTACGCAGAGCATGGAAGGCGGTGGACGACGAACACATGAGGACCGCGCCCTGCTCGAAGGGGATTTCATCTGGCAGATGGACGACGTTGGCTCCTGGCACTGCGACATATTCGGCATAGCCACCATCAGTGTATCGTCCCACCATGGAGCCTTGCGAACAGAATTGTTCATTGCCACTGGTACAATAGTAGCAGTACCCACAGCTCAATACGTAATGCACACACACGCGGTCACCCACTTTGACGGTTGTGACCTGGTTGCCTACCTGCTCAACCAGACCCGCGATCTCATGTCCCAGAGTCCTGGGTAAGGGATGTATGGGGGATGTGCCTGCTCGATAATGGACGTCGGTGTGACAAATGCCCGCCGCCCGAACGCGCACCAGCACATCACCTTCACCAATCATGGGCACAGGGATGCTTTGCATCTCTAGAGGACGATGCACCTCAACCAAGCGGACGGCTTTCATATGATTGTTCTCCTTTGCTGTTTCCTGCACTCCCACTCAAGATACGTCGGATCATTGATCCTGTGCTCCCCCAATGCTTAGCGGTTCCATTAAGGATCAGAAACAGGAAACGAATGAGAAGGAACGCTTTCAGACAGAGCGTATTGTGATTGCTCGATAGACGAGTTTTTTCCTCGGTGTAGTGATAGTATAAAAGGAAAAAATTGAAAAATAAAGGGTAGTGGTCTGTTTTGCAGCTATTTAACTTTCTCTTAACATACCGATAACACAAGGAAGCTATACTCTAAATATAAACGATGTAATTTTGAAACATATCCTCAAGGCAAGGAGCTATGATAGAAGATCACCTACAAGCTGCCAGAGCGAATGATGCTGACCATGCATCCGTTCTGGCAGCCCTTGATAATAGTGCATTGTCCCGCTTTCATTGGAAGGCTATGATTACCTCTGGTATGGGATTTTTCACCGACGCCTATGACCTCTTTATCATCGGGGTAGCTCTCGCGATCTTAACCCCATTATGGCATCTCGACGCACTGCAAATATCTTTGTTAGGAAGCACATCGTTAATTGCTGCGGCCTTCGGCTCTATCGTGTTCGGAAGGCTTGCTGATGCCATTGGACGACATAGCATCTACGGCTTAACGTTGGTGGTGCTCGCTATAGGAGCACTCGCCTCAGCGTTTTCGCCTAACATCTTCTGGTTGCTCGGCTTCCGCTTCATTCTGGGCTTGGGCATTGGGGGCGACTATCCCTTGAGTGCTACCTTGATGAGCGAATATGCCAATCGACGCGACCGTGGAAAACTCATTACAATGGTGTTCTCCATGCAAGCCCTTGGCCTCATCTTTGGTCCCCTGGTTGCCATCGTCTTGCTGCTTTCAGGGCTCAATCATGATCTAGTCTGGCGTCTGATGCTGGCTTTGGGAGCAGTACCTGCTCTGGCTACCTTCTCCCTACGCCGCCAAATTGCCGAAACCCCTCGCTTTGCACTCACCATGCAAGGAGATATACAAGCGGCAAGACAGACCATGGAGACCGTAACCGCACAGGAACGGACGAAGAAATCAGAGAAACGTCGCATTCCAACTACCACTCAGGGCACTTCCTCCAATCCACGACACGCACAACGCACCTGGGATTTTCTGTTGGTGCGTCAGCCTTACTTGCGTTGGCTCATCGGGACTGCAGGTACATGGTTCTTGCTCGACATTGCCTACTATGGTACTACCATTTCCAGTCCCCTGGTACTCAAGTCGCTGAACTCGCATGCGACGTTGATTATGAACATGGTCTACACACTGGTCATCTTTGTTGTTGCCGCCCTACCGGGCTATATCCTCTCAGCATTCACTATTGACCGGCTTGGACGTAAGTGGATTCAGTGCGTGGGGTTCGCCATGATGACCGTATCTTATGCATTACTCGCATTGGTCCCGGGAGTCACTGCACTGACGCTACCGTTCCTACTCATCTATGGGTTGAGCTACTTCTTCACAGAGTTTGGTCCTAATGTGACGACGTTTGTCTATCCTGCCGAACTGTTCCCCGTGATGATCCGCACAACAGGACACGGAATCGCCGCCGCCCTAGGCAAGCTTGGAGCGTTCCTGGGTGCCTTCGCCTTCCCCTACCTGCTAATGAATTTCCACTTGCCGGGAGCAATGGCTTTTGCCGCTCTTGTTTCGCTGATTGGATTAGTTCTTACCATTTTTACACTACCAGAACCCAACCAGCGTTCATTGGAGGAAATTTCTGAAGAGGATGCCGTGAGGAAGATGCATCAAGAGCCTGTTCCTTTTCGCTTGTGAGTCCACTCTACCTTAATCAGACATCATTACATTGTCCTCTCAACAATTTTTGTGTGCGGAGGACAATGTAGCTCCTCCACAAATATACTTTCCCGCGAGATACCGATACTTCATCAGATGCACCTTCAAATGTCAAAACAGTCGCATTTTTACAATATCTCGGGTATACTTATTCTTGAGAGGGAAATAAGCACGAATTGTCATGAAGTTTAGGGAAGGCTGTCATAATGACACTCAAAAAATTTCATCCCTGGAACCAACGTCTCCTGTTCATCGCATGACCGAGCACACAAGCAATGTTACCAGACGCTACCTAAGCTCCAAATGCACTACTCCATCCAGTTTAAAGTCAACATGTCGAATTGTATGCGCTCTATGGAATGGAACGGAACGACGATGTGTTGGAGTTTTACGACCAAGCCTCACGCATACCATTCTGTTAGCACGCTGAATCAGGCCGTTAGACAATACATTGGCATACGCCTGATTTCTTCCTCCGAAAAGAGTCGGCAATATTAGGAAGAGTGGCAATTCATGCAGTTGCCTATCGGCGGGTGGTATCAACAGGCTTGTGGATAGTACCTCATGGTAAGTCGGTAATGGCAAAGGCAGCAGTTGCTGTTTCTCTACCCGATTTATGATTCTTGTTTGATAGATAGAATAGTATTACTACAGTGGGATATGATATGACTGATGCAAAGCAGATTCAGCAGCAGGCGACCTTATCACTCGAGCGACTATGGTCACGATTGGAGATCACCTTTCGGGACGAAGCCAAAGCTGCTTCTGCTGACTGGCTCGTGTTCGAAACGCGGGTGCGTCACGAGTGGGAACGGCTATTTGGGTTGCTAGTCGGCCTTTATGGCGGACAATACGACTTTTTCTACCACCTTGAGGAGATTCTGAACGCGACAGCGCGTAGCTGGCTCGTACGACCGAACAGGCTCAAGCAGTTGGATGCTCAGCGAGAAGCCACCCCCGAGTGGTTTCAGTCGCAGCAGATGGTCGGTGGCATGTGTTACGTCGACCTGTTTGCCGGAACGCTGAATGGCTTGCGTGACCGTCTACCCTACTTCAAAAAGCTTGGGCTCACCTATCTACACCTGATGCCTCTGTTCGAATCGCCCGAAGGCAATAGTGACGGTGGCTACGCCGTGAGTAGCTACCGTCGCATCAATCCTAGACTCGGCACGATAGAAGAGCTTGCCGAGCTGGCTCACCTATTCCAGGAGCATGGCATCAGCCTGGTACTCGACTTCGTATTCAACCACACTTCAGACGAGCACGAATGGGCACGACGCGCACAGACAGGCAACAACGAGTACGAACGTTTCTACTTTCTTTTCCCCGACCGGACAATGCCCGACGCCTACGAACGCACACTGCGTGAGATATTCCCCGCAGTGCGCCGTGGTAGCTTTACATGGCGTGAGGACATCCACAAGTGGGTCTGGACAACCTTCAACAGCTTCCAATGGGACCTGAATTACGCCAATCCAGCGGTCTTCCGCGCGATGGCCGAGGAGATGCTGTTCATCGCTAACACTGGCGTAGAGATACTGAGGCTCGACGCGGTCGCGTTCATCTGGAAGCGCATGGGCACCAGTTGTGAGAATCAACCAGAAGCTCACCAGATCATCCAAGCATTTAACTCCGTCGCTCGAATCGTCGCTCCCGCGATGTTGTTTAAATCCGAGGCTATCGTCCACCCTGACGATGTGCTGAGCTATATCAGCCCTCAAGAGTGCCAGATAAGCTACAACCCGCTGCTGATGGCACTACTCTGGGAGTCTCTAGCGACTCGCGAAGTCAAACTACTCAATCACTCAATGCGCAACCGTTTCCGGTTGCCACAGGGTACGGCTTGGGTTAACTACCTGCGTTCACATGACGATATCGGCTGGACCTTTGACGACAACGACGCCCGCTGGGAGTGGATTGATCCGTCTGGTCACCGATCGTTCCTAAACCAGTTCTACATGGGACGTTTTGTTGACTCTTTTGCACGTGGAGTGTCGTTCCAGGAGAATCCAGCTACTGGCGATGCTCGCGTCTCGGGCACGCTAGCATCGCTAGCAGGATTAGAGCAGGCAATCCAGTCTTCTGACGAGCAGCAGATTGATTTGGCTGTGCGTCGTATTCTGTTGCTACACAGTATCATTCTGAGCATCGGCGGCATCCCTCTGATCTACCTCGGTGACGAGGTTGGCACGCTGAACGAGTACTCGTTCGCCAATGACATATACAAGGCCGGTGATAGTCGTTGGGTTCACCGTCCAAAGGCTGATTGGGACTGGCGGGAGGAGATAGAAAATGACCCTGGCTCACCACACGGCCACATCTTTGCAGAGTTGGTGCGGCTGATCGCGTTGCGCAAGCAGCAGCCAGCGATCTATGGTAACGACACCGAGTTCATTGAGACCAGCAATGGACATCTATTCGGCTACGTCCGTCACGGCGGAGGCCAGCGACTGCTCGTGGTGGCGAATTTCTCTGATTATCCCCAGGAGATGGAGGCTGAACTGCTGCGAATGTACGGGCCAGGCTATAGTTTCGCCGATATGATCACTGACCAAACGCTCACAGCAGAACGACCATTACTCCTAGAACCATATCGGTGCGTATGGCTGGAGGCACGTAGCGCTGTCTGAGGAATGCATGGAGAATACCATTTTCTCTCAGGACCTTGCGACGTTAATGGGAACGGCAAGCAGTTCCTTCAGCACGTTGTCAATGGCCTTTTTATCTTCCTCAAAGATACCAAACATGGTGAAGTGTCCCCAGAGGCTAGGGATAGGTCTAAACTCGCTGTTAGGAATCAGCTTCTGCTCCCGCTCACAATCATTGACGGGGAAAAACATGTCTTCCTGAAAGGGCATGACGAAGGTTTTGGCTTTGATGCGTGCAAGGGCTTGCGTTAGGTCACCGTTAGTGTGACGGCTGACATCGGCATGATGCCACTTCCAGAGTTGGCACAACAGGTCGTTGGGGTCCATAGGGAGAAAGTAGCCCTCCAAGAGGCCGACCAGAAAATCTTCCAGGGAGGAGAAGCCAGCACGTCGCCATGCTTCTTGATAGTAGAACTCGGGACATGTGGCGTGTAGCGCCATAATTCGCGCTTGACGGCGAAGGCCAACATGCACAGCATGCGGATCGGTATACCAACCATTGTTCCAAGCTGGATCCATCTTCATAGCCGCGGCAAGGTTTTCGTTGAAGAGCAAATTATGCGGATAGCCTTTCGCGGTGCCAGCAATGGGAGCTGCACGCTTGACCATGTCCGGATAGCGTACGGCCCACTCATACGTCTGCTGCGCTCCCATTGACCAGCCGACAACGAGTTGCAAGGCGTCAATACCAAAATGCTCCTTCACCAATTTGTGCTGCGCTCGTACATCATCACCAATCGTTACATTAGGAAATGCAGCCATATTGAAAGGAGCAGGTGTGTTATGCGGCGAGGAGGATAGGCCATTACCGATCTGGCCCGGGAGAATGATGAAATAGTTGGTGGGATCCAGTGCCATGCCTTCGCCGACGTATGGCTCCATATGCTTATGCGTACCTGTATACATGTGGGGAAAGAGAATAGCATTGTCTTTCGCTGCGTTCAGGGTACCAAAAGTGTTGTAAGCAATCTTACAATCTCTCAGTTTGCCTCCCATTTCCAGTTCGAAATCACCGACTGAAAATAGTTCATAGGGACCATGGACTTCCTGCGAGTAAAACTTGTTCTCTATTGTCAAGATTGGCTCCTTTCTAGACCTCGCACACGTTTGTTGTGCAAACATGCGCTCTCAACTCTTCGCACAACATGAGATAACATAGAAATACTTCTACATAAATATTTTATAGAGATACTGCGAGAAAAGCAATGAAAAAGGCTGAGTTGCAAAAATTGGTCGAGGGCGGTATTATCTTGACCATCAGTGTTGGAATTGCAACGTATCCAGGTAATGGCGAGACAATACGTGAATTGATGGAGAAGGTCGATCAAGCAATGTATTGGGGTATCACGTTGAGAGGCCGAGTGGAGCCTTTCTGAGCGTAAAAATGGTCAATGAGCGTTTCTTAGAGGATGAAATATTATCAAACGCCTACATCACTACTCTTTGTAAGCGACAATCCGTAAGCGCCTATAGTCAGCAAACCAGTTGCCATCCTTGAAAAGGCGTTCACGGACTCTCTGTTCTGTGTGCTGTAGCACTTGTTGTTTGACCTCTTCTGAAACGTGTGTAAAGATATGGCCGCCAAACATTTGAATCCAATTCCTCAAACCTTGATCGCCCTCCTCTAACTTGGTTGGACGATCAAAGAGAAGGGCTACCTGTACCGCAAGCCCATGCTGCTCTAGCAAGGACGCGTACTCCCCTATCGAAGGAAAATACCAGCCAAAGTCCACCTTCGTGTACGCGATTTCCTCCATTGCTTGCTCGACAGTCGTTGTAATTGTTGCCACATTACCTTTACCGCCAAACTCCGCAACGAATCTCCCACCCAATTTTAAGGCAGCCCCGATACGCTTCACGACCTGTTCCGCATCTTGCACCCAATGGAGTGTTGCATTGGAAAAAATCGCGTCAAAGGGAAGAGGGAAAGTGAAGTCTTTGGCATCCGCCACAAAAAACTCAACATCAGTATAAGCTGCACCAGATGCTTCAATCATGCTAGCAGAACTATCAATTCCTATTACATGCGCTCCTGACTGCGCGATAGCGTGTGCAAGATGGCCTGAACCACATCCCAAATCTAAGATGGATTCTCCCGCCTTTGGTTCTAGCAAGGGGAGCAGACTCTTCCCATATTCAGATACAAAGGCGTGTTTTGAATCGTAAAGTGATGTATTCCACTCGTTGTCTGGCATAAAACAACTCCTTTTTGCAAAAGCAAATGTGGTTTTATAGAATCACAAAAATGAGTCAGTCAGGAGAGGATGCCTCATGAAAATCCCGCCCCAGATACTTGAGAAGGACTATAGCGGCATTGCGCCCCGGTTCTCAAATATCTGCACAATATCCCACCCCGCTCTCGGCCTGCACGAGGGGTGGCCTATCTGACCCCTCAGACACTGTAGGGGAAGCGCCTGTGGCACTCTGTTGGTACACAGCACGGCTTAGTCGTTCTCGAAGACGAAGGTCACGGCTTAGTCTGGATTCTGCATGCCCCGTCGCGCGCATTGCCGGGACAGAGGTAACAGGTTGGGTCGTAGGGCGAGCACTCCTCGGAGCTGCCTCCACCTGACCCTGCCATGAGCGCGCGGTGCGACTAGCAGCCACTCGCCGGAAAGCGGATTCCACTAGTGGTGGGGTACGGCTCAGAAGCTGGCATCACCCATCACGCCTTCCCTCGAATGCACTCGTACCCTTGCCCGGCACTGTCTTGGCAGTAATTCCTGCAACGGGTTCGGTATCGTGTGCAGGGTCCACCGGGCGCTGTAGCGGATTAAGCCGCCACCATAGCAGGAACAGCAGACCGACGATTAACATGCCGATCCCCATCCACAAATTGATGTTGATGCCGGATGCCTTCTGTATCTCCGCCGCACTGGCGAATATCCCGGCAAGAATCAGCACTACCCCATAAAAAGTGAACAGGCCGCCGATCAGCACTCGCAGGTCGAACAACTTGGCCGCCGCCGACTTCGGCGCACTCGTCTGGGCCGTTTGCTGGCTCATGGTGTACTCCTTTCGTATACAGTGGTTAGAGGAAGATCAAGGAGAGCACGAGCGTGATACCCAGCGCACCCCACCCAAGTACCGCTGGCGACTTCCACCACGGGGGCCTGGGTACCTTCGATAGGTCGGGTGCGTTGGGGTCCGGGACTCCCCAGACCAGACCGCCTAGCTCGGACAGCGGCTTTGGCTTGCCGAGGTAGGTCACGATGATGGTCACCACCGCGTCAGCCACGAAGGCGGCGATGGCCCCGTAGAAGTTCTGCATCTGGGCGTTGATGGTGGCGTGTGCCAGGTCGATGTGGCCACCGGGATAGAAGTACGGCAGATTGAACGCCACGTAGTGGAAGACCCCCGCGGCAATCGTGCCTGCGGCCAGCCCGAAGACACCCGCCATCGGCGAGACCCGCTTCCAGAACATCGCGATGATGAATGTCGCGAACAGCGGGGCGTTGAAGAACGAGAACAGCAACTGGATATAGTTCATAATGTTGCTGTAGCCGGCAGCAATGAAGGCGGTTAGGATTCCGATCAGCACCCCTGCGACGGTCACGATCTGGCCGACCTGTAGATAGTACTGGTCGGAGCGGCCACGACGAACGTAGGCCTGCCAGATGTCGTAGGTGAACACGGTATTGAATGCGGAGACGTTGGCCGCCATCCCTGCCATGAAGGCCGCTATCAGGCCGGCCATCGCCACGCCGAGTACCCCGTTGGGCAGGAACTGGTTCATCAGCAGCGGGATCGCGTCATTGTAGGGCAGGCCCCCGGTGCTACCCAGGTGCGGCACCGCGACCAGAGCAATCAGACCAGGGATGATAGTCAGGAAGGGGATGAAGATCTTGGGGTAGGCACCTATGAGCGGGGTGCGCTGTCCGGCGGAGAGATCCTTGGCCGAGAGAGCCCGCTGCACCTCGGCAAAGTTGGTCGTCCAGTAGCCAAACGAGAGCACGAAGCCAAGTCCAAAGATGATACCGACCCAATCGCCCAGCGGGTTGGACCACGGGATACCTGTGCCCTGCCACGAGTGGAAGGCATCATGACCCAGGGGTGTGTGAAGCACTGCGGTCTGCAGGCCAGCCCAGCCGCCGACGTGTGCCAGACCGACGATCACGATAGGGATGAGCCCGGCCAGGATCACGAAGAACTGCAGGACCTCGTTGTAGATCGCGCCGGAGAGGCCACCGAGCGTGATGTAGGCCAGCACAAAGCCCGCGGCGACGATGATAGAAAGCCACAACGGCCAGCCGAGCAGCGCCTCCAGGATGATCGCCAAGGCATAGAGGTTGACCCCGGCAATGAGCACGGTGGAGACAGCGAATGTAAGCGCATTGAAGAGGTGAGTCGGCGCGTTGAAGCGGCGGAGCAGGTACTCGGGGACGCTGCGCACCCGCGAGCCGTAGTAGAAGGGCATCATCACCAGACCGAGGAAGACCATGGCCGGGACGGCACCGATCCAGTAGAAGTGGACGGTCGACCAGCCGTACTGGGCACCGTTGGCAGCCATGCCGAGTATCTCTATGGCACCGAGGTTGGCGGAGATGAAGGCGAGGCCCGTGATCCAGGCGGGTAAGGAGCGTCCGGCCAGCAAAAAGTCCTCACTGGTGGCAATGGCACGCCGAGCGAGGAGGCCAATAACGATGACTAGGGCGAAGTAAATGATCAGGATGGCAAAGTCCAGGACATTGAGGTTCAATCGCAACGGGTTGGCCGCAAGCACTGCCAGAAGCATAACTTACTCCTCTTACTGATAGACGACTGCTGCTATACTCCAAAGACTTGGCTAGGCATCGTGGTAGGGATGGTAGCACAAATTATACCTGACCGGGCAGGTCGGGATCAGCGCTACCGTGCTCTTCCGTCTCGGGAGTGCTCAGCTTGAATGAGGCCGATGAGGCTCGCGCATGCAACTTACAATGCTAAGCAATTCCGAGCTGAGACCAGGGTGAATTTCAACATACGTACAGGCCGCCGCCCAAAGCCACTTTCTCCCAGATAATGATGCTTCTCTCTGAGAAATGAGCATTCTGGCACCAATTTGAGCGCCTCTCCCGCTTCTAATATGCAGAGAGAAACGTGAGAATATCTTGTACATGAAAAGTATAACATAGAATATGCTAAATAGCTATCCAATTAATTTAATCAGTAGACAGAGGACATTGATATTCTTCGGCTCAGATGCTACTCTTTTAGAAAGTGAGTATTCGTGTGAAAAAGCTATTTCACCGGTGAGAGCCCATGTCGGCTCCCATGCTGAGAGTGGAAAAAAGGAGAAATAATGACACAGAATGGCAATGATCACATTGATTGGAATCACCAAAATGCTTGGAATCGTCAAATTATTGAAGAATTTCATGCCAACAGGGGGAATGTGAGTGGACCAATGACTGGTGCGCCTCTACTTTTGCTCGAGACGACCGGAGCCAAAAGTGGGCAGCCGCGGACGAGCCCGTTAGTGTATTACCGTGAGCATGAGCGTCTTTTCATTTTCCGGTCTGCTCCAACCGCTCAATGATTTGCTCTTGCTTTTGAGCCTCATAAGTCGGTTTCCTACCACGTCCTCTTGCAATCACCAGGACGGTAGGACGGTCGGCTTTCGCTAGTTGAATGTTCTACCAGTTGGGAGACCCACACTCACTCCAGCCTGGGTAAAGGTCGTGTCATCGGCCTCGCAGAGCAGGGCTCTGGCTCGTTTGACAGTATCGACGCGTTTTCTGCTGGCTTTCCTTCTTCGGTTCGGTCTCTAAGTAAGAGGTTATCACTGCTCGCCCTTTTGCAAGTTAATTACAGATTGACCCGCTTATAGGTTAACAACCGGGTTCGACGGCACTCCTCGCTTGGTTATGTCAGTCCAGTAGTCTTTGAACAACTAAAGTGTAAATCCTCATATTCGAGGACTCCATAAAAGCGGGTCAAGCTCAACCTTTCTCCTGTCCGCAGGGAAATCTCGGTTGGTTCAAGTTAGCCTAAACGCCAATATATCTGATATAGTACAATTGGTGTATATTTATGGCAGAAAGTCAACTTCCCTTTACTGGTACAAGGAGTCTTTTATGCAAACGCAGACGAAAGTGTATCGAACCGATCTCACTCCACTCAGTTTCCTCTCCCGTAGTGCCTCTGTGTTTCCTGAGAAAGTAGCCATTGTACATGGCGATAGGCATTACACCTATCGCGAGTTTGCGGAACGGGTCTACCGTATGGCTTCACATTTGCGAGTTCATGGCCTTCAGAAGGGCGATAGAGTCGCATTCCTCGCTCCTAATATTCCATCGTTACTTGAAGCACACTACGGCGTCCCTGCAGCAGGAGGCATCTTAGTGGCGATTAATACGCGGCTGAACACGCAAGAGGTGGACTTCCTGCTTCAACATTCGGGTGCAAGATATCTCTTCGTGGATGCCGAACTCTACCCTCTGGTCGAGCCTCTCACCTTAGAAGGGATACACGTGGTACGCATCGACGACACAGGAGCAGCCGAAGACCCCTACGAAATATTTCTTGCTGCTGGCTCACCCGAACCAATCGAGAGTTGGTTAGAGGATGAAGAAGAAACTATCTCGATCAACTATACATCCGGTACAACAGGCAATCCCAAGGGGGTCATGTATACCTATCGTGGTGCTTACATCAATGCGCTTTCTGAGGTTATTGAGACGGAGATGAACAGCAGGAGTGTGTATCTCTGGACATTACCCATGTTCCATTGCAATGGATGGTGCTTTACCTGGGCTGTCACCGCAGTTGGAGGTACCCATGTGTGTTTGCGCAAGATCGATCCCGCCCAGATTTGGGACCTCTTCGAGAAAGAGGGGATAACGCACTTGAATGGCGCTCCCACCGTACAAATTTTCCTGGTCAATCATGCAAATGCACATCGTCTTGAGCAGCAAATCACTGTAACCATAGCAGGAGCACCTCCTTCACCCACGCTGCTTGGGCAGTTAAAGCACCTTAACTTCCGCCCAATTCATGTCTACGGTCTCACCGAAACGTACGGTCCCTACACCGTCTGCGAATGGCACAACGAGTGGAACCAGCTCCCCGAGGCAGAGCAGGCTCGTCTTCTCGCACGTCAAGGTCAGGGCAACGTCAATGCAGACCGTGCGCGTATCGTCGATGCGAACATGAACGATGTCCCTCGTGATGGTCAAACCATGGGTGAAGTGGTAATGCATGGCAACAATGTCGCGAAGGGCTACTATAACAATCCAAGTGCGACTGCGATTTCCTTCGAGGGCGGATGGTTCCACTCCGGGGATATTGGCATGTGCCATCCTGATGGATATATTGAACTTCGTGATCGTGCTAAAGACATTATTATCTCAGGCGGTGAAAATATCTCAACCATTGAGGTAGAGCAAATTATTGCCCAACATCCCTCTGTCATTGAATGTGCTGTTGTAGCTATCCCCGATGAGAAGTGGGGTGAGCGACCCAAAGCATTTGTGAGTTTAAAGCCGGATCAACATCTTACCGAGAAGGAGCTTATTGCTTACTGTCGCAAACACCTTGCACCGTTTAAGTGTCCTGCTGCGGTGGAGTTTGGTGATCTCCCGAAAACGTCCACGGGAAAGGTGCAGAAATTTGTATTACGTGACAGAGAATGGAGTGGACGCGGAAAACGCATCAATTAATCCTGCTCATCAAACATATTATCCTTTAACTTTGTGATAACAGCTTTTCATGACTGACACTGCATAGTCCGCCATTTTTTTGAAAGGAGGACGAAACATTGCCATCGTTTAAAGCCCTTGTATTTGTATTCTGTAATAGCGGAGTATCAAAGCAACAAAGAAGAGAGAGGCCAATCTAACCTCTCTCTTCTTTGTTGCTTTCCATGAATTGTTGGGATGAGATAGCTCAAGACTCCCTGCGATAACTACGAGGTGTGTGCTAGGTGCGAGAGAGCTTCCTGATTGTGAGAGAGCCACTCCAAGAAATGAAGGGTTTCTTGAGGCGTCATACTCAGACTTGAACCCATAGCCTGACCAACTTTATGACCATAGATATGAAGGGAGCCATTCTCGAGCCAAGCATTGTACGGTCCTATATGCGTTCTGTCCGTCTCGGCTTTCACATCATTGTTGAAAGGTTTCATAATCATACTTCCTGCTCCTTTGCTGGATGATGAACAAACACATCGACACCATTTTCTAGGGAATATGTTGTCTTGCAATCTATGATAACAGAAAATAGATACGTTTGTAAAGAGCATCTTGGACATATTGCCCAAAACGGACATCTATTTACTGGGCAACCTGCACATTAACAATGAGACCATCCAGTAAAAAATGCAAAACATTTTATTAGCCATCATCAATCAACATGAATGGTAGCACCTGCTGTGTATTTTACGACTGTATCCTGCTTTTGAGCAGTTTTATAATAAGTCACCTATAAGTTGTTTAGGACATCCTTCACCATGCAGGCGAAATGTACAAAACGTATGGATTAAGTGGAGTATTTACCTATCCAGCCTTTCGGAAATAGGGATATGGGTTGCACCTGGTTCAGTCAACCAAAGACTATATTGAGCATCGTACGTTAAAGCAGCTTGAGCTTGTTTACCTGACCCTCTACCTAGCCGTTGGAATACACAACGGAGAGTCCGGCGAGAACACCCTCTTTGTCTCGTTCAAGACCCTTTGCAAAACGTTGGACTTCGGGAAGTCCACTCTCAGCAACCTGCTTTTTTCACTCCTCTATTCGATGTCCTTCGCGTCTGCGCACAATTTATCCAAAGGCTTGGACCAGAGTATGGAGTGTCGAAAGTTGGGGGCTGACCTGACTCAACTCCAGGAGATCAGTACGTTCGTCTGCGTCCAGATCATCATAGGAGGTGTTGTCTTCATAAAGCGGTTGTATCACAGTGTTCAGCTCTACCGCTAAGTTGACAATACCCCCTTCTTTCTGCTGTTCACCTTCTCATCTTGCTCTATTCTTTCTTAGTAGCCAGAACAAGGCACCTCCAATCAGCATACCTGCGCTTATCATCAGTGCCATCCCTGACTTAGGCGTTGATTGTTGGGCGGTTTGTGCAATATATTCTGCTTCGGGAACCGCTCCTGCTTGTCCACTGCTCTCCTCATGCAGGGCCATCTGGAGAACCTGCGCCAGATGTAGTGGCTGGCGATCTGTTGTCTGAGTGATCTGTTCACGGCAACTGAAGCCATCGGTAATGATCAGCGTGTCTTGCTCGGCATCGCGCACGGCTGGAAGTAGGATGCGCTCACCGCACTTAATCGATACGTCGTAGTGAGATTTTTCAAAGCCGAAGGAGCCAGCCATACCACAACAACCCGAGTCAAGTAGCTTGAAATCCAGGCCGAGTTTTTTGAGCACTGCTTGTTCAGGACTCATGCCCATAATGGACTTGTGATGGCAGTGCCCATGTACCACCGCTTTGCGATGCAGTTGTGGAGGCTGGTAGTTTGGTACCTCTTTTTCGAGAAATTCACTTAACAGAAAGGCCTGTTTGCTGAGCCGGTGCGCATTTTCATCGTTGGGGAAGAGGTTAAGCAGTTCATCACGAAAGACCGCTACACAGCTAGGCTCCAAACCAACAATGGGAATGCCCTCACTAATCTGGGGTTCCAACGTGTTAAGAATTTGACGCAGCAGGCGCTCAGCTGTATCGAGCATACCGTGGTCATAGAGCGGACGCCCGCAGCACAATGATTGTTCAGGAACTTCGACCTGATATCCTGCGGCCTCAAGAACCTCTACAGCAGCAATGGCTATTTCCGGGTGGAAGTAGTTGTTGAAGGTGTCAGGCCAGAGAATCACCCTGGGTTGGCCCTGATTTAGTGTGCCACGCTGGCGAAACCACGCTTTGAAGGTTTGCGAGGCAAAGACCGGGAGCTTGCGCTGAAGAGACACCTGCATAACGAGCTTTGCGAGATCGCTGAGAAGTGGGGTTTGTGTAAAAAAGTTCACCATTGCGGGCATGTGGGAAGCTAGCCGTGCCCACCAATAGATCAGGCCCATCCCATAGGCACTCGTAGGACGTAGCCGACCCTGATAGTAATGGGAGAGAAATTCGGCCTTGTAGGTCGCCATGTCAACGTTGACCGGACACTCTCCCTTACATCCCTTACAAGCCAGGCACAGATCCAAGGCTTCCTTCACGTTCTCGTCACGCCACCCATCCGTGAGCACCTGTCGTTGCATCATCTCAAAAAGGATGTGGGCTCGCCCGCGCGTCGTATGTTTTTCTTCCAGTGTCGCCATGTAGCTGGGACACATTGTACCCTGTTCCGTCCTGCGACACTTACCTACACCAACACAGCGCAAGGTCGCGGTGGCAAGGCTTCCCCCATCCTCAGGAAACTTAAAGTGCGTGATGAGTTGAGGTGGATGATACTGCGTGCCCAGGCGAAGGTTTTCGTCCATGCGATATGGATCGACGACCTTATGAGGATTCATCTTTCCGTCGGGGTCCCAGATCGTCTTGAACTCGCGAAAAGCCTGTATCAGTTCGGGGCCGTACATCTTGGGCAGCAATTCAGCACGAGCCTGCCCATCGCCATGCTCTCCCGAGAAAGACCCACCATAGCCGACTACGAGGTCAGCAGCATCTTCCATGAAGGCGCGAAATTTTTTGATTCCATCCCGCGTGAACAAATCAAAGTTAATCCGGGTATGGACACAGCCTTGGCCAAAGTGCCCGTAGAGCGCAGTGTCATAGTCATAGCGGTCGAGCAATGTATGCAAGTCTCGCAGGTATCCTCCTAGTTTTGCTGGTGGCACGCCTGCATCTTCCCAGCCTTCCCAGTGGAGCGGCTCACCGGGCACGAAGACGGTGGCTGGCAAGCCAGCTTCGCGCACTGCCCAGATTCTGGCTACTTCCTCTGGCCTTGTGAAGAGCCTCATGGTCGGCGCGTCATTCTTGTGCTTCAGTTCCTCCATCAGTGCGCGTGCGCGGTCATCAGCCTCCTGCTTGCTGTCGCTCCCGAACTCAACGAGCAACCAACCGCCCCCAGCGGGCATGAGTGATAGATTGGCTGTTTGCAGGTGCTTTCTCCTCATGTTGTTGATCATGTGATCATCGAAACCTTCTAAGCCAATTGGCCCATGTGCCAGAATCTCCATGACATGGTCAGCGGCGTGGAAGGCATCGGGATATCCGAGGACCAGTAGCGAACGAGCGGGTGGACTATACACCAGGCGCGCGGTAGCTTCGAGTACTGTGACACAGGTGCCTTCGGAGCCGACGAGAGCACGTGCGACATGGAAACCGTTTTCAGGCAGCAATTGATTCAAGCTATAGCCTGAAACACGGCGGGGAATATCTGGAAAGCGTGTGCGAATCAGATCAGCATAACGATCCCGCAAGGATTTGAGCTGAGCGTAAATTTCGCCGCGCCGACCACCTTCATTGAGAATCCGTTCCAGTTCCTCATCGCTGGTCTTGCCTACCCGCATACGCACTCCATCGTAGGTCAGAATATCCAGTTCTTCCGTGTTATCGTCCATCTTGCCCGCCATCACAGAGTGCGTACCGCATGAATTGTTGCCAATCATGCCGCCTAATGTACACCAGGCGTGAGTGGCAGGATCAGGCCCAAAGGTAAGATGATAGTGCTCAGCTGCATTGCGTAGATGATCGAGAATGGTGCCAGGTTGCACTCTTGCCAGCTTTTTGTCCGCGTCGATCTCAATGACGTTGTGCATGTATTTAGACATGTCGATCACGACGGCCGCATTACAACCCTGTCCAGCCAAACTGGTCCCACCGCCGCGTGCAAGAATAGGCGCACCATAACGGTGGCACGCCGCTACCGTCTCGACTATATCCTCTACGTTCCTGGGCCGGATCACACCAATTGGCACTTGCCGATAATTGGAGCCATCCGTGGCATAGAGTGCTTTGGCCCCAGCATCAAAGAGGACTTCACCCCGAATTTTGGGGCGCAGTTCTTCTGCCAGCGCGTTGGCGTCGAAATGTATAGGTCTCACCCCATCAGTGCGAACTCTCTCTGGCCTTATACGCATAGTTTTCATTGGCCTCGCCCTTTCTTTTTAAGAGACGTCAAAGGATGCTTAGGGCTGTTGCCGCCGTTAGCGGCCTGGAAGAGGAGATTTGAAGCGGGAAACGAAGGACCTGGCAACGCATGCACTCTACAAGGGAACTGTCGTTCCCTTGTAGAGTGCATGCGTTGTGTCATTTTTCTTTCCACTATCTCACGTTGCTTCCTTAACCCATGCGCCAACTCTATTTTAGTGGGGTTGTACCGCACTTATGGATTATCGCGTAGAAATGTCTCGATTCGCTGAATTTCGTCCTGATTGAGACGGAAGTCGATAGCGTTGATGTTCCTTTCCACCTGATCGGGGTGACGACCACCTACAATCGCGGCAGTCACAGCGGGTTGACGCAGTGTCCAAGCGATTGCTACAACACCAGGAGATACATCGTGTTGTTTGCCTATCTCGCTGAGGAGGTTGACAAGTTTGAGGTTACGTGTGATACGGGGTTCGTTAAACTCTGAATTGCTGCGACGCCAGTCATCTTGAGGAAGACTTTTGACACGTTCAGGAACCATCGCACCAGTAAGCAGACCAGACTGCATGGGCGAGTAGACGATAACGCCAATGTTTTGCTCTAAGCAATAGGGGAGGATGTCTTTCTCAATATTGTGATTGATTAGAGAATAGGGCGGTTGTAGGCTACTGATTGGTGCAATCTTTTGAGCCCGTTGCATCTGCTCAACGCTGAAATTAGAGACACCGATGTAGCGCACCTTACCCTCTTCCTTGAAGCGAGCAAGCGTACTCCACCCCTCCTCTATATCGGGGTCGGGATTGGGCCAGTGAATTTGGTAGAGGTCAATTACATCAGTTTGTAACCGTCTCAGACTGTTTTCTACCTCTTTACGTAACGAGTCGGCTTTCAAACTCTGGCCCACCTCGCGCTTTTCATTCCAGACGGTTGAACACTTGGTGAAGACATACGGTTTATTTGTCACGCCTTTGAGGGCACGAGCAACAACCTCTTCTGAGTGTCCCAGACCATAGACAGCGGCTGTGTCAATCCAGTTAATGCCCAAGTCAAGTGCTTTGTGGATAGTGGCAACTGATGCCTGGTCATCTTGCGATCCCCAGCCGCCGATCCATTCCCCTCCACCAAGTGCCCAACTGCCAAAGCCGATGGGCGTCAGAGACATATCTGTATAACCAAGTTGTTTTGTCTGATGTGTAGTTTGCATCCGTACTATCCTTCTTTATAAACAAACGGGTAATCACAAGAGTCCCTTCGTTACAGATGTCACCCGTTTACCTTGTCAAGGCAAAAAACTATTAACCAGTAGTAACAGGCATTGGCTCAGGTCTGGTTGTTGGTCCTTGCACAACAGGGGCATCGTTGTTCCAGTTGATGCGGTCAAGCCACATGTAACGACTATCACCTTGACTACCATCTGGATTGACGTTCCAGGAGTGATAAAAAATCCATGTTTGATTGCCTATTTGTACCACGGATTGCCCCCCTGGACCGATGACAAATGGTTGCTTGTTCACTTTGCTAGCGAGAATGGGATTATTGCTCGCATCGGTACATGGTCCGATAACAGTCTGACAGGTGGCATAGCCAACAGCATAGTTGACACCAGCATAGTTATTGGCTGAGAAAAAGAGATAGTATTTGCTGTTATGTTTAAACATCTGTGGGGCCTCAACAACATTGCCTTCCCAGGATTGATCGTTGTGGGCAAGGCGAGTGGGTTGACCTGTGAGACTCAGACCATCGGCGGTAAGTTTTTGTGCATACAAGTAGGTGCTCAAGCCACAACAGTTGCCATCATTCTTAAAGTAGAGGTAGAGTGCCTTGCCATCATTAAATGGTCTAGGATCAATCGTACCACCTTGGTCGACTTGACAAACAAGGGCATGGCTGCTTGTATCTTTGAATCTTCCTTCCGGTTTGTCACTTGTGGCCACACCAACACACTGCTTGTCGGATTGTTGGTCCCTTGCGGTATAGTACATTACGTACTTATTTCCGATTTGAATAGCTTGAGCAGCCCAAACGTCTGAGCCACCAGGGTTCGCCCATGTAGGGAGTGCAGGCATAGCATCTGGTAGCACGTTCCAATGTACCAGATCACTTGAACGTGCTACCTGTACATTCTTGCCAAAAGCGTTGGTTGCGTATGCATAGTAGATATTGCCAGTTTGCAGAATGCGTGGGTCTGGAAAATTGGTTGCCAAGACAGGGTTTACAAAATCTCCTTTAGGCACAACCGTTGTGGTAGGAGTACTTGATGCTTTCTGCTGATTTTGTTGACTACAACCGATGACTAGCAAAAGTAGCGGACACAGTAGTAACCATCTCATTACACTTTCTCGCATTGTATCTTTTGGCTTCACGAATCGAAACCCATGCGATACATCGCGCCCGAGCGCTGTAAACGTGGTCCCTACAGAGTCACATGAAGGTTGACTATATACTACAGAATGCGTTGGTTTTGACATAACAAACCTCTGCCTCATGTTGACGTTAGCCTTTCAGTCCAGAACTGGCAACGCTTTGTACTATGTAGCGTTGAAGAGAAACATAGATGATAAGGACCGGTATTGCAACGATTACTGCACCAGCCATCATCAAGCCATATTCAGAGGTATAGGCACCCTGTAGTGTGCGCAATCCTATTGGGAGAGTTTGTAGGTTTACACCTTGCAGTATAAGCAGAGGCCAGAGAAAATCATTCCAACTCGCGAGAAATGTGATTACCGCAAGCGTTGAGAGTGCGGGCCTTGCGAGAGGCAACACTATTTGATAGAAGGTTTGGAACGCGTTCGCTCCATCCATACGGGCTGCTTCCTCTAACTCTCGTGGGAGTGACTCGAAGAATTGGCGCAGGAAAAAGACGCCGAACACACCAGCCAGATAGGGTAAGATAACACCTGCAAAGGTATCAAGCAAGGTCAGATTGTAAATCGTGATGAAGTTTGGAATCAAGAACATCAAACCAGGCATGAAGAGTGTTGCGAGCATCACTCTATAGAGCCATTTACTTCCTGGAAACTCCATGCGTGCATATGCGTATGCAGCAAGAGCATCGATGGTAAGAGTCAGTATCGTTGTGATGATGGCAATGCCCAAACTATTAATGAACCAGGTGACGATAGGAACACTTGGGTCAGTAAGTAAATTTTGATAATTTTGCGTAGTGATGCGCTTAGGTATCCAGTAAATTTCCGGTAGGAAGAGTTGCGACTTTAGTTTGAATGACGTAGAAAGCATCCAGGCGAGAGGCACTAATATGATGAGCGCAATGAGTATGAGTAATGCGTATATTAAGATGCGCTGCACAATTTTAGTCGCGTTACGTCTGCGTACTGCAGCTTGTACATCCTCGGCTGTCGTATTTCTAGTACGTGTTTGAGTTTGTGCTTTGGTAGATGTAGTAGCCATGCCGTTTTTCTCTTTCTAGTCCCGACTACTGAAGAATTTAAAATTGAGGTAGGAGAGAAGAATCATGATTGCAGCAACAACGAAGGACATTGCTGCTGCACTACCTACAAAGTGACGCGTGAAGGCGTCTATGTAGATGCGCATCATGATTGGTTCAGTAGAACCTCCGCCAGAGGGTTGAGAAGGACCACCATTGGTCATGATAAAAGGCTGACCAAAGAGATTGAATGACGAAATAATCGAGAGCGTGATGATAAGCAACATAACGGGGCGCAGCATGGGGAATGTTACTTGCCAGAATGTTTGCCAACTATTCGCTCCATCGACTCCAGCTGCCTCATGAATCTGCTCTGGAATATCTTGCAGTGCAGCCAACAGGATAATTATGTTGAAGCCCATTGTCCACCAGATCGTGGCAATGTCAATTGCAACCCAAGCCCAAGGCAATGAAGAGAGCCAGTCAGGTGTTGGAAGGTGCAAGACTGCAAGGTAGGAGTTGACTAAGCCACCCGCACTTTGGAAAATCCAGAACCAGAGTAGTCCAACGACCGCGACTGAAAGCACCCAGGGCGCGAAATAGATGGCCCGGAAAATGTTCCGCCCTGGTAGTTTCATGTTGAGCAATACAGCTAAGCCAAGTGGGATAAGAACTAAAAATGGCACGCTATAAAACACAAACTGGATAGTATTCCACAACGCGTTCCAAAACTCCGAAAATTCAACGGTTCCAGGCGTGAAGATATGAATGTAGTTTTGAAGGCCAACGAACACGTTGTTTGTCTGAAGGTAGTCGTATTGGAATAAGCTAATGAAGAGTCCGTTAAAAAAAGGATAGCCAACAAACAGCACAAAGAAAATTAGATGAGGTAGGATGAACGCATAGGGAACCCAGTTGAAGCGAGACTTCCGTTGCCTACCTACCTTGTTCAAAGCTGTACCTTGCTGCTGCACAATCATTGCCATTGATATCACCTTTCCACAGTAATCAGAGGAAACGCCATCCTTAGCGCACATACTTTTACCTCTGTTTTAGAGAGGAAAAGGCGCATCGAGTAGCATACTCGATGCGCCACAGAGTTTACGAGTTAGTAGGCGCTGTACCATACTTCTGTTTGTTTTGAGCGAGAATCTGGTCCGCTCGTGAAGCAGCCTTATCAAGAGTCCCTTTAATATCATTTGATGTTCCTGCCATTATTGCTCCAACAGCATCGCTAAGGGGAGCAAATGCGTCAGAAACACCGGGTATTGCGGGTGGGAAGACGGGATTTTCAACTGATGCTGCCAATGCACTCTGCAAAGGCAAGGACTTGAGTTGTGAACTATTGCGTGCCGTATTATAGGCTGGAATATTGCCAGCCTGTGACCAAGCCACTGCATTGGTTTCCAGGTATTTAATGAAGGTGATTGCCCCCTTGTCCTTACACTTGTCAATGCCTTTTTTGTGCACAGGCAAGGCAAGAGAGGCCATACCAGCCCAGGTGGCTGGCTGTGTACCAATTTGTGGAACGGCAGCAGCTTTTCCATTGAAATCGACACCTTGACCGGTCACATTGGTCGCCTGCCAGATACCATTCCAGATCATGCCAACAGTGCCGGATTTGAAGGAGTTGAGGTCAGCATCTACAGGCAGTTTCGGCGCAGAGTATTTACTCTGAGCATCCTTCATCCATTGCAATGCCTGAACTCCTGCTTGACTATTCCAGGTTGCCTGCATACCATCAGAACTAAACTCACTGCCACCATACTGGTGCAACAATTGCTGGAATATCTGTTGTACAGGGAAACCAGTTGTGATTTGGAAACCATGCTGACTATTACGCGTGGCAGCAGCAGCGGCGGCCGCAAAGTCTGATGCTGTCTTTGGAGGACTGCTAATGCCCGCTTTCTTCAAGAGGTCTGCATTGTAGTACATGGTCATGGGAACAATGCTCAGAGGAATAGCATAACGCTTACCCGCAATTTGACTGATATTCCAGGCCAGTGCTGGGAAATCATTGCTACTGTAACCTAGCTGAGAAAGATAATTGTCCATCGGACGGATAATGTGGCGGAATGCTTCGGTAGCGATCTGGTCTTCATTAATGATCGCAATGTCTGGTAAGGTGTCAGATGCTGCAGCAGTATCAAGTTTAGTGGGATATTCTGCTTGCGTCGTCATCTGAACCTTGACATTTGACTGAGAAGAGTTGAAGTTTGAAACCAAGCGACTCATGTATGGGCCATCAGGTCCGGTGAAGGGATTCCAATACGAGAGTTGCACATTACCACAATTTGCTCCGGTACTACCATTGCTGCTAGAATTCGTACCAGCACCAGTGCCACACGCAGCAAATGCCATGCCCACTAGACCTAGGAGCATGAAAATACTAAAGGATCGTTGTAATCGAGAGTGCATAGTGAGTATAACTCCTTTGACATCTATGCATAACAACATTGTTACACAGACACAGATAAAGAGATATTCCTCAACAGAGTTGAAGGAGTACGTAACATATGCTCTACATACGTTCTAATAAGTAGAAACGTTTCAAAGGGAAATTTGAATTTGGTAGTGTGAAATAGTTCACACCTATAACTCGTGTGGCTCACCGTTCATCTTACATAACGGAAATACCAATTGATAAACAGTACACAATTTTTCTAGCAAGATATTAGGAGAACATAGGTATGGACATACAAAAACACTTTAATCGACGTGACTTTTTGAAGGTTACAGGAATGGCAGGACTTGCTGGGATGGCTTTTGCAGGAGGTATTGCTTCACCTGCATTTGCCAGCACGCGGACAGATGTAGCGAGTCCTGCCATTACCGATCTCTTCTTTTATAATCAATCAATAGGACGTGGCGAGTTTTATGGTACAGATGGACTGGGCAACATCAATCATCTCAGCACATATAGTGCGCTCCCGAAAAGCTTGACACAGATTCTTTCAGGCAAATTCATCTTTGGTAGCCCTTTTGAAGGTATGCTCTTGTACGACAACGTTCAAGGTACTGGCACATTCTATGGTGCTGGTCGAAATGGTAGTCTCGACCTCATCAACCATCAAACAGGGTGGCGCAAGAGCTGGACACATATTGTAAATGGACATTTTGTGGATAATGGTATTGCCTACAAGTTCTTTGATGGCCTCCTCTTCTACGAAGGCAGCACGGGTGTTGGCGAGTTCTATAGCACCGATGGTTTGGGTCATATCCAACTTCTCAGACACGATATATGGAGCAAGAACTGGACAAAGATCATTCCTGGTCCGTTTACATTTGGGACGCCTCTCACTGGTTTGTTTTTCTACGATCAACCGCATGGTATCGGCGCGTTCTACGGTACTGATGGTTCAGGAGGCATCTTCTTGCTCAAACGTCACACGGGTTTACGCACCACCTGGACCACCATCATCACCACACCTTTCGGCTTACTCTTTTATGAAGCACATAGTGGCGTGAGTGAGTTTTACCGTACAGATGGTCAGGGCGGCCTTCACCTGCAAAAGCACGACATTTGGAGCAAGGGCTGGACACACATCGTCTCATCCATGAACTTCGTCTTCGGAAGTGAGATCGGCGGATTACTCTTCTATAATAGTAACACTGGTGTCAGTGCATTCTATCGCTACAACGATGCTGAGGGCAATATAAGCTTGATGCACCGTGCTACATGGAGTAAGGGCTGGACGCGTATCCTCGAAAATGCCACGATTCAATAAAATATATTATATGATGAGGTACGACCTACAAACCTACATTCACACTTTTTTCATGGGAGTCAGCCATACGCTGGTGGCGCACCACTCTGTATGAAAAAGGGTAGAATGAGTACGGACGCGTCAACGCCAAGAGATCGGTGATACACTGGTGCAACGCGCCTGAAGGGGAGTCCGATCCGGGTGCTGAAAGGCACCCCCATCTGTCGCTGTCCGAAGGTCGTTTCCATACACAGTAAACGCTCTTTGAAACGTCGAAGGCCTGACACATCCATTGTACGGGAAACTCCTGATGGATGCACCGTTTCGGCATTTCTAATGTAGAATGAATACTGCTACTATTCGAGACGTGGCCTGTCCTCGAATGCAATAAGTCGCGCACTACATTGAAAAAGCAAGTAGGATAGAGTCCATTGAAACATGACCATCAAACGATTCCGAAAGCCAATCAAGTAATAGATATGGACGACCAGCCAGATCATCCAGGCCAGGAAACCAGCCAGTTGAAAACCTGCAACATCTACAATGCCGAAAAAGCGCCCTACTGTCGCCAAATTTCCTTTATTTACATAATGAAATGGTTGCTGATGTGCTTTCCCTGCAACGACATCGGCAATCACGGCAGCTACGTAGCGACCTTCCTGCATTGCAACAGGAGCAATACCAGGGAGTGGTTTTCCATTCTGATTTGCACTAGCCGTATCGCCAATCACATACACATTTGGATGATTTGGGACGCTCAAGTCATGATTCACCTTGACTCGGCCTGCACGATCTGTCTCAGCTCCGAGCCATTTGCCTGCAGGCGAGGCGGCAACACCAGCCGTCCAAATGATGGTTCTGGCATCGAGACGCTTTCCTGCGATCACAACTCCATTTTCGTCGATTCCTTCAACCGGTGAATTCGTTCTGACCTCGACGCCTAGACGGGTGAGTGCAATGTGGGCTTTTTTCGCCAGGTGCTCTGGAAAGGCGGGCAATATTCTTGGCAGCACCTCAATGAGGAGAATACGAGCCGATGCAGGATTGATATGGTGAAAATCAGCGACCAGGGATTGGTGAGCAAGTTCTGCAATTGCCCCAGACAATTCAACTCCCGTTGGTCCAGCACCCACTAACACAAACGTTAAGAGTGCCTGGCGCTTTTCTGGGTCTGTTTCCAACTCAGCCATCTCAATGCCAGGAGTATCTTATCTCGAAGAGCGGCCGCTTGAGGAATCGACTTGAGGCCAGAACTGAATTGCTTCCAGTCATCATGACCAAAGTAGCTTTCATGTGCACCCGTTGCCAAAATCAAGTAATCATAGGACACGGAATGCTTGTGCATAAGTACACGCTGTTCTTGCACATCCACGCCGGTTACCTCGGTCATCAGTACTTCCGTGTTTTGTTGTTTCCTGAGTACTTCCGAATGGGTGCAGAGATATCATTCGTGGATAATACAGAGGTTGCCACCTAGTACAAGAGAGGTTGAAAAAGGTGATGATTGGTCCGGTCAATCACCGTCACATGGACGGGTACGTTTCGCAAGGCTTGTGCTGCCTGTAATCCACCGAAGCCAGCTCCGACAATCACAACACGAGGCATGACAGCAGAAGGAAGAGTGTCATGCACATGCTCAATGCTCTTTGATATGTCCAGCTTATCGCTGGCAATATTCGTTTCTTGTGCTTTACTCATGTCAATTCTCTTATCAGGCCTTCTTTGTGCAAGTCAAGCCTTTCTACTGGCTCACCTCAACATACTACACAGCTAAAAATCTTCTCTGACTAGACTATGGTAGATTATGGTAGAGGAACTGTATTTCTTTCGACGGAATGAACTTCTTGTTTTGAAAATCTTCCTACTGGGACAGTATGTAACTTTTTTTATTAACTACCGAGATAGTGCCTTGTCAAGTCGTAAACACTTCGTCAGCAGTCCAGGGCTTTGACCCTGCCCAGAATTGGTAAAGTCAGCAAGGCTGAGATATACTCTATCAAAGATGGAAAGGGATCATCATGGCCAAGGTTCAAAAAGTGTATACGCGAGAGTTCAAAGAGGAAGCCGTGCGGCTGGTCCAGACCAGTGGGAAGCCGATTGCACAGGTGGCTAGAGAGCTGGGCATTTCTGATACCTCGATCCATCAATGGCGCAAAGAGTTGACTGAGCACGGCAAAGAAGCGTTTCCAGGCAGTCGGAGGTCAGGGGCACCAGACGAAACTCGAAGAAGAAAACCGCCGCCTCAAACGGGAGTTAGAGGGAGTCCAGCAGGAGCGTGACATACTAAAAAAAGTCGTGAGCATCTTTTCACGGGAATCCAAATGAAATACCATTTTATTGAACAATACAAGCACGAATTTCCGGTGGTCATGTGCCAGGTGATAGGGGTCTGCGAGAGCGGCTATTACACCTGGCGCAAGCGTGCGGCCTGTCGACGCCAACGAGAAGATGCTCAGCTCACCGAAGAGATTTGACAGGTCTTTACAAGCCATCGAGAGAGGTATGGAGCCCGCGCATTCATACCGAGTTGAAAGATCAGGGGCGAAGTATCTCTCGCAAGTGGATCGCCCGGCTGATGCGGCAGGCGGGGATCACTGCCATACGCAAACGGCGGCAAGTGGTGACCACCAGAAGAAACACGTCCCATCCGCTAGCTCCCAACGTCTTAAATCGCGATTTTACGGCAACAGAGCCCAACACCAAATGAGCGACCGATATCACCTATATTCCGACAACCCAAGGATGGCTCTCCCTTGTCGTGATCCTGGATCTGTATTCACGGACGGTCCTGGGATGGGCCATGTCAGCCTGCTGCGACCAAGGGCTGGTGGAAAAGGCCTGGAAGATGGAGGTGGCCTGACGTCACCCCGAAGCAGGATGACTCCATCACAGTGATCGAGGCTGCCAATATACCAGCCAAGCCTATCACCATCAGCTTGAGCAAGTCGGAGTAGTGGTCAGCCTGTCACGCAAAGGCAATTGTTGGGACAATGCCGCTATGGAGTCGTTCTTCGGCTCGCTCAAAGAGGAGTGCGCGGGGAACACGATCTATCTGTCCCATGAGCATGCCACACTCTCGCTCTTTGAGTATCTAGAAATCTACGATAATCGTCAGAGAAGGCATTCGACGCTGGGATAGGTGAGTCCTCTCAGCTATGAACAACGCAGGAGGGAGCCGCTTGCAAGAACCTTTTGACGTAGTACGTTTACTATATTAGAATAGCAACGTAAAACGGTACGTTTCATAGAAACGTCTTCCATTCCCCTCAGCTCCAATCGGTGGAGGCTCTACGAAAACGGGTCAAGGTCAAAGCACATCTGCGTGAACTTGGCAGACAGGCACGAGAAGAGGACAGAGCAGTTGAGACCGAAGACGGCGGCTTGACTGTCTGTGAGAAGTAAACGCACAAAGCAGTTTCACAAGCTCTTTGCTCAACTTCCTTCGCAAGTACAACAAGATGCCATTGAAGCATACCAGATTTTCCGCTCTAATCCCTACCATCCATCTCTTCATTTCCTCATAACACTTGGTATAGAAGACGCGCTCTACGACCTCTTCTCAGCATCGGTATTACTTCGTCCAGACACAATCTCGTATCTCGGGCATATCTTCGAGATGGGCGCGTACAAAGGCCGTGTGCTGGGCAAGCAGATCATTACATTCAGCGATCAATGCCGGTGCTCGTTCTTGCACACGTGGTGCCCGGCGCAATGCCTCGATACAGAGATGGTAGCGGCTCATTTTATTGAGCACAACCATGTTGAAAGGCGTGGTCGTAGTTCCTTCTTCGATAAAACCACGAACATGGAAAAGCTGGACATTGAGTCGTCCATGCACAAGCTCGTGAACCGCTCGTGGATAGCCATGAAAGGCAAACACGACAGGTTTCAAGGTTGTAGCCGATTACACTTGCTCCTCTATCTCAATGGTGGAAGGAGAGGACTTGGTGCTTGTAGATAACCGGGGAACTGCACCGAGTTGCGCAAGAGGCTCTTCATAACATTATCAAACATGCTTCCGCGAACAAGGTCGAATTACGACTCTCCTCCGATTCGGAAGGAGTCACACTTGAAATACGCGACAACGGACGTGGGTTCAATACAACTGATGCATTTCCAGGACATTTGGGCTTACGCTCTATGGGTGAGTGTATGGGAAGGCTGGGCGGGCGGCTTCAGACCGAGAGTCAACCAGGAACCAGAACCATTATTCGCGCATGGATTCCCAGTAGGTAATGTGACGGTTCAGAAACGCTGCGTGTCCTATACTGCATACAAGATACGCAAGTAAATGTGTATCGCAACGTCTATATATAAATACCACTATATAGTGATATATGTTTTGAGTTGTTCCATCCAAATATGCTTGTTCAGTGCCGTATTGTCGTTATGTTCAACTAAAAAGAAAAAAGAATGGCTTCATAATGAACACACGACTAGCAACAGTCTTCAACTTTTCTCATAGAGGGAATACCGTACGCTATGCCATAGGGTTGACAATCGGAGTGGTGGGAGTGGCGGAAATATTGTCCAGCCTCATCCTCAAGCTCAATGTGGATATCCTGTTCGGTACATGGCCCGTAGACGTTCATCACGGCTTCCATGGACTAACCGTTGTCATCGGTTTCTTCTTGGTGATGCTCTCCTTTGGCCTGATGCGTGGAAAGCGTCATGTCTGGTGCATGACGCTTCTGCTCTTGCTTCTGTCCGCCCTCCTGCAGGTTATATACGGTAGTTACGTGCTTGTAAGTATTGTGGCGGTAGCACTCGCAGTGCTCCTTCTTGTCTGCTCTCGCAACTTTCAAGCACGGAGTGATCCACCTTCGCTCAGGCGTGGCTACTTCACCCTGCTCATAGGACTGGTGCTTGCAATATTTTACAGCAGTGGTTTTCTCCTGCTGTACAACCTATGCAAGCCATTCTTTCATCACTTCGGCATGCATACCGTCCCATTCCAACTTCTCACGCCTGTACACTTGCTGCTGTCGGCCAGTATACAAATGTTTTTCTTTGAGCGAGTACTGCCATTGCTCTGTTTGAGCATCGTTCTTTTGGGTATGCTTCAGATCTTGCACCCTGTAGTCGCAACATTGCTGCCTGACGAGCAGGAGCGACAGGACGTTTGCGCACTCATAAAGGGCTACGGCAAAAACTCCATCTCCTACTTCGCCCTTGGAGAGGAGAAATCCTACTTCTTCTCAACATCAGGCAAAGCCATTATCAGCTACGTTTTGGCAGGGAATGTGGCCGTTGTTGCAGGTGATCCCATTGGACCAGAGGAAGAGATACCCGCCATCACCAGGCAATTTCTTGCGTTCTGTCGCAAGCAGGATTGGGATCCTGTCTTCTGGCAGGTGCGTGATGACCTGGCTGACCTGTATCGCACAGTTGACCTTCACCTCCTGAAGATTGGCGAGGACGCTGTCATTCACACAGACACGTTCACGCTCAAAGGCGGTGCGATGGCCAATGTGCGCTCCAGTGCGAAACGCGCAGAAAAAGAGGGTATACGCATCGTGTTCTACCGGGGACTGATCGAGAATGCAGAACAGCTCTTTCAAATGGAGATGATTTCGCGTACATGGCTAGAGAACAAGAGCGGGTCGGAGATGGGGTTCAGCATGGGACATTTTGACACACGAATAGACGAGGAGCAAGTGACCGCACTGGCAGTAGATGGAACCAATCGGGTCCACGCCTTCGTCACCTTCGTGCCCATCTATGGTCGGCGCGGCTGGGGACTTGACCTTATGCGCCGTGCTGAGCAGTCTGCTCCTGGCACGATGGAATTTTTACTCGCCTGCTCCATTGACTACCTCAGAAGGAGTGGAGGCAAGATAGTCAGCCTTGGACTTGCTCCATTGGGCAATGTCAACGCTGATGATGCATCCTTCCTGGATAATAGTGTTGAATTCCTGACGCACCGTTTTGGCAATCTCCGTCAAAGCCAATCACTGTTCCAGTTTAAGCAGAAGTTTCAGCCCTGCTGGGAGAGTCGCTACCTTGCCTTCCCTCACACGCTGACACTGCCCAAGGTTGGTTGGGCCCTCTATGTGCTGTGCATCAGCGTGACACCTCGTGGCTAGCAATGGGATACAGGTCACTCAGTGCGTGGCGAAGGAATCATTCCACAGCACACACGAGGAGTGTCGGGTTGCAAAGCCTCATAACACATTCAGGGACAGGCCAACTCCGATGTAAAGAGGATGCACAGCAGAAAGATGAATGCAGAGTACATCAATGATTATACACAGAGAGGAGGCACCACGATGAAGGATATTACACCCCTTATCCTGCGATCAGCACGACACGTTCAAAAGGAAAATTTCACTTCTCTCCCCTACGCTTCCGAGAGCAGGACGGGTTCGACCATAGGCGTAGATATGGCTGTTTTCACACTGCGCTGGTATCTGCGAATAGTGGGCGTGGTACTCATCGGCTATGCCTGTCTTCTCATCTGGGAAAAGCATCCCTCTGCCGTAGAACTATGGATGAACGAAGGACCCCTTCTCCTGCTGAGCGGAACTGGAATCCTCGGTTCTTTCGGGATGAGGGGCGCATGGGTGATGAGTCTCATTTCCCTCTTCATCTCCCTTTGTGGAGGTACAGTGCTCTTTGGCGGCAGCATAAGTACTAGCCTGATTTCTACTATCATCGCTACTGGGCTCGACCAACAGCGGGCGCAGTTGATTGCCGCGTTACTGCTGACAGCGGCTACCGCTTTTCTTGGCGCGACGGGGGGACAGCGGAAGTTTGGTGCAAGTGTAGGAGCGGGCATTGTCTTCTGGTTTGGCTACCTCGACAGCTTTATCCAACTTGAGTTGCAGCCCACGCATGATCCTGGCGGCAATCTAGAACCTCTCAATAGTGGAGCACTGGTACACATGTCATGTGTCATGCTGGCTCTCGCGTTACTCAGTGCCTTTCTTGGTGCAGCAGTTGGTATAGCATTTGGACAGGTGATCTTCACTCCTCTCTCTCACCTTGGACAGATCACCTGGCATCGTCTTGCTCATAATAGTGTAGCTTCAATCTCCCAGCGCAATGGAGTAGCAGAACAACTCCCAATTCACTCAAGGTCAGTTGTAGGTAGTATGGTCATTTCCTGGCTGAGTGCCGCAATGATGATCGTGCTGCTGATACTTGCCAGTAGTTCCAGTGACCTCTTCATGTTCTCTCCAGATGTCGGTCTGCATTCAGTACCAACTATCTACCATGGACAGAGTATGCCAACACATGGCACAGTCGTACACGAGAGCATGGTCAGTTTAGCTCTTGGCGGACAAAGCAAATCTTTTTTAGTCTATCTACCGCCCTCATATAACACATCACAAGGGCAGAACAAACGCTATCCCACTCTCTATCTGTTACATGGCTCACCAGGGAGCGCGAGAGATTGGTTCATAGCAGGAAAGGCTGATCAATCTGCTGATACATTGATTGCTCTTGGCAAAATCCCTGAACTCATTTTGATCTCGCCTGATGGTAATGGACGTGCAGGGGAGACAAGTGAATGGGGCAATAGCTTCGATCAACGCCAGCGTATAGAGTCCTACATCACCGTCGACCTGGTGAAGTATGTCGATCAGAAATATCGTACACATGGTCAGTCAGTGTACCGAGGTATTGGAGGTCTTTCCATGGGTGGATTCGGGGCTATGAATATCGCTGTTCGTCATCCTGATGTCTTTGGGACGGTTATCTCGCTCGGTGGCTACTATCATGCGGAAGGCAGCATTTGGGGAGGGAATGCCATCTACATGCGAGCGAATAGCCCCGCTGACGTTTTTCATGATGCTCGGCAAGCCTGGAAACTGCATATGTATCTCGGAGCGGCAATGAATGATGAGCCGTACTACACGTACACCAAACAATTTGCACAGGAACTGGATACCCTTGCTCTACAGTATCACCTCGATGCCCAGAAAGGGTATCACGCGTGGACCGTGTGGCAGACACAGATGTATAATGCCCTTCTCTGGCTCCACTGGGGATGAAAGGCGAACTTTTTTGCTAGGAAATAGGCTGATTGTAAAAGTTTTTGAGAGGATAAAAAGGTTATGCTCGGAGCAACCTAGTAAATAGGGTTGTGTTGCAGCAAATAAGCTGATCTGTTATAGTGAGTGGAAAAGAGGACTTCCTATGACCGAGCAGCATCCCTTCAAATGGCGTCATTTCCAGGCCGAGATCATTCTCTTGTGCGTGAGATGGTATCTGCGCTATCCGTTGAGTTATCGCCAG
>JAABUZ0100000983.1_pt1 | contig 59048 bp, 62 predicted proteins | sample 5562091 | NCBI WGS metagenome assembly JAABUZ01 (sample SAMN12813069, study PRJNA571459) | rock metagenome | isolation source: Antarctica rocks | place: Antarctica: Victoria Land, Linnaeus Terrace sud | collected 2015-12-21 | reverse complement strand
CCCCCCCCCAAACCAAGCTTAATTCCACAACAGCCAAAACCTCAGAAGCGAAAATCAAGCTCAAAACTCCCCCACAAAACGCTCTCATCACCCTCACAACTCCCATCAACCCTTCTCATCTTCTCGATCTTCCTCACAGAACAACCACTCTGCCCCCCGCAACATGATACCCTTCGTATGCCAGCTTCTCAGAAAGGAAAGAGTAAAAAAGTCCGAAAACCGGGCATACAGATTACACTTTCTACTCCATGTACAACCTAGCAATCTACTGCGATGAAGGAACTGCAGTCTTGGAGGAGGGCTGGATCATGTCGGGTATTTTCGTTTGTTTGCTTGCATCCTCACATGTTTCGTAACCAGCGGCGATAAATACATTTCCGCCCCTTTGAGTGGTCGCATACCATCCTTCTCGGTGGGTGCATATTCACGCCGACACAATAACCTCGGTCCTCTCGTAGGCTTCTCCATCCATCTATCTTTCAATACTCACTCTATCCACTTAGTCCAGTGTGCTATACTCATTCCCCCATTCCCATCCCAACCCTACGCCGGGGTACCCATCACCCCCCTCTATCGACCCCCTTTAGCCATGCTCGCCTTTCCCCCCCACCTTGACACCCCAAACCTACCTGTATAGCTCCCACTCCGTCCAGCCCATCTTCCCTCCAAGAGAATACCAACCCACCGCCCCGCTCCAACCCTTCCTCCTCCCTGGGTATGCGTGGAGGCGAGGGGAAGGGTGGGGGGTCTGCGGCTGCTGGGCCGGAGGTGTTGGGGTGGTATGAGGGGGGAGGAAGTGAATGGCTATAAGGCGAGGGGCATAAACGGAAGGTGTAAGCCCCCTTGTTTCGAGTCCTGAGCTCGTCGGTCCTGCAGTGTGGTGTCTGGAAAGCGAGATAGTTGTTTCAGAGGGAAATTTTTCTGGCCTGATGTCCTAGCGAGCGGTGGAAGGGGTATGGGGAGGGCGGGGAGAAGGTTCGGAGGAGATGCTGGTGTTGATGGGTGGATGGAAGGAGGTGGATGAATGACGATGTGCGCAGAGGTGCTTTATGGACTGAGAGGGGGTATGTTGTGGAGCTGAATGGGGTTTATAATTCTATTGATTTCGGGGTGTCCACCTTTGGTGCTAAGAAGTACCAAAGAGAAGATATGTACGAGAGAGAAGGGGGATCAGAAGGGAGATGAGAAGAGAGATTAGAAGAGAGATGAGAGAAGCGCAATGAGAAGCGCTATGAGGCGGCAATTGGGCTTCTTTTGAGCTGGTGAACAAATGAGCGGTGACATGGGAATAAAGATGGTGCACTGTTTGGATAAGGGCAGTAGTACTATAATGTGCAGAACGAGTCTTGAGCATAAAGTAGGCTTGGGTTTGATAGTGGAGATGAGAGAAGGAGACGAAAGGCTGCCTTTGTCATTTCTACTGAGGATGGAGTTATCGGTGCGTGACGTGCGAGATCTGCTCTGGAAAAGGCTGAAAGTAAAGTTTCGGGGTGTACGATTCACGAGTGGCTTAGCCTAGCTGTCGTCATGGGTTTGGGGGTACGTTGGCAGTGGTCTTGCGAGAGAGATGGTGTAATTGGGGATCAGAGGGACATTCAATGCGTTCATGGGCAAAGGGCGTTCCAGGCTCGAAGCACATGTTCTGCACTGGAAAGTACTTTATATCTTATGCTAGAAGGTCAATTTCCGTGCTAGAAGCCGTGTTCTGTCCTAAAAGGGCACTTGCTGCGCTAGAGCGTCTGGATCAGTGGATACAGTAGCGATGGAAGAATGATATGATGTGCTAGGTATCGACAGAGCAAGCTTAGTGTGGACAGTTTTTGAAGGCTAGTTGGCACGTGCCCTTAAACGCATCCAGCATATGTCACGCTCGATAGTCCTGGACAGTGGATAGCTGGGATGTGCATAGGGAAACGCCATTGACGGGTTGAGCTGGTATGCCTTGATTTTGTGTGGGGAGTACTGTGGTACGGCCATCAGATCCGGCATGCGGTCTATTCTTCCCCCGAAGATCAAGAGAAAACTCTCCTGGAGCGTTCAGAGGAGGCATTCCTATGAATGAGGGCCCGGCTTAGCAGGGTCCTCGACTGAATACTCTCGGGAGGATGAATAGACTGCTTCCTCTCGGCCTCGGCCGCGAGCCTCGAGAAGCTAGACACGTGGGAAAGAAAAATGCTATGGCTGATTGGCGTGGAACTAGAATGTTCAAGAAGAGCGGTGAATGACCGATGATTGACAAGTATTCCTACTTTATCTTTGGTCCAAGAAGCTGCCCAGCTGGATTGCATTAGCTCTCGAATTTCAAGCGCTAGTGACACCAAATGAGGTCGGATGCGTCTGCAAGCTGTTCAAAGGGCATCAAGGCCAAGGGTGAAGAAGACGGCTGGAGATCATTTGCAAACGGGGTGAAACACGGCAGGACCAACGATTGATTAGACACTAAATCTTGGGGGTACATAGTGGGGGTATCTGGTATCCGCAAGCCATCTCCAACAATATGATACAATGACAGCTGTATAGCGCGCTTAAAGCTCGAGATTAGACGCTGCGAAAAGACTGGAGCCAATTACGACTGGTAAAACCCCCTGTTTCAGGACTCGAATCGTGATCGCCCGAAACAGCACTAGAATGCAGCTGCAGACTGCAAGCCGTCATCCCGGAGCGCTGACCTCGTGGCATAGGAGAAAGTGTGCGAATGAAGGCCTGTCTGGTCCCGGTCGTGCGGTCAGTCTCCACCCTGGTGAAGCTCGGACTATGGGGTGACATTTGGCGGTTGCGCACGTGGCATGCTAGGTTGACGTTGGACTTGCAAGGGGACAGCGGTGTTGGCGATGGTTCGAAGGATAAAGGTGCTCGGATGCACTAAGGCAGAGAGAAGCGCCTGCATGCCTCTGCTTCGAAAGGAAGTCGAGACGGGAATAATGCAGCTGTCATCGGCAGTATGGACATGTCCCCGCGACGACAATATAGCGTTCATGAGGACCTTTGCCGCATCGGACTTGACTGCTGCCATCCGTGGAGGTCTTGAAGAAATGTAGACCCCGGTCCGTGCAGTTGGGGAATACGTAGTAGTTCTTGACCCATTCACACATGGCGGCGGAAAGGCGATGTCGAGACAATGACGACTTTATGATCTTTTCGAAGTTCCCTGTAGTGGTCAGCATAAGTAGTTCAGAACGGGAATGACAGTCGCTTGCCAGAGTCGGACGGGCAAATCCTGTATGAGAGGTCTCTAGTAATTATATAGTCCGATGGCTTTGAGCGAGTGTGATGCTATTGCACTGGCCGACGGAAGTACTTTATATTCCTGTCGCATCTCACACCCCTTGCATTGGCATACATACCTTTTCTGCGGCCATGCCAATATGGATGATTGCTTTCAGGGTAGTCAATGTGCCGTGTTTGGACGACCGTGATGTGACAGCCTGAAGGGTAGGGGCATGAAAATTTAATCCATAACATAGCCATAGTTTTACGTTCGCCTCGGAGTACAGAGGCCAGAGCCCCATTCCGTGCCCGTGTGGCGGGTAGTGCTATTCGCGCCGAATTATCATATGGTATCCTGGTCTAGACGATCGAGAATTGGCGTGGAGCAAACATCGAAGGTAGCTCAGACGGTCTGTGTGCTGAAGGCCGCGAGGGCCACAGCGGTGGGGCGGTCAAAGCACCTTCAAAGCTCCAACAGCAACCGGAACGAGGACCTTGTGCCCACTAAGGCTGCCGCTGCTAGCCTAATGCAGATTTGACAGTTGGGGACTGCTGGGGCTTTGGTCACCCTTGGAGCGTTCAGAGCGTTCGAATTGGAGCGGAAGAAGCGACGTTGGTTTTCAAAGAAGGTTGGAAGCTTCACCGCTTAGCCGAAGATAGCAATGAGAGAGCATGGTTGAAGATGCTATGCGTGGTCATTACATTAGTATGGGGGTCCACCGCCTGTAAGCCTTGACGTTGCGTCGACACTCGACCATTTCGAAGGCCAGGCATGAAGTTAGCTGTTCCTAATCGTGTCCGTCATCGTCTCAGAAATCTGATATGCGCGAGAGAGAAAGGAAATTCGGATTTTCGCCTGGCGGAAACTCAATTGCAGGCTACCGAATACCGCTTGCAGGCCAGGACTGGCCATGTGACTTGACTTCTCGACGAAATACTTCCAGCCGCCGGCTCATCTGCTAGCAGACAGCGTGCGATCAGGCGACATAGCGTTGATTCAAGCGATGAGAACCTCTTGTCACCCCATCAGCAGTGGCGAATTTGACATTTCCCTTGCCGCAAAGCCCCAGCGGTGGTGGTTTCGTGCATCTGAAGAACGCACTGATCAAGTTCTCAGGTAGACGCCAGATCCGCTGCAGACAACGGCTGCGGGATTCCGCCGTCCGGTGGATGGAGGACTTCCTGGATATGTCAAATGACTCACGTGGGTTCATCTGCTGCGTCGCATGTCGCATATGGCCTTATGGCCTTATTGAGCGAACGGCGTGGGGATTCGACCCAATTAGCGTCCTCTACCATGGAGATCATGCAGACGTCAGATCGACGAGATCGAAGGAAGCTCCCGTCCGGATGGTTGTTCCAGCCAAGAGGAAGACTGCTGCTTCCAGACGTCAAGTAGAAGCGACGACTGTTCAATCTCCAAAAAGCAAGGTATCTTTTGGCGTAGAGCTATGCCTCAGGGGCGACGATGGAACGGGTCACCCTAGTAGACGGGAACGTCGAACATCGAATGCTGCGAAACACAACAGGTCCATGAAGGGATGGCCCGCGAAAGGTCGTCATCGAGGGCGATCCTCTGATTGATCTGATCAGTATCACAGTTTATTCACAAAGTTCCCGCTATTGGCGGTATCTAGAAGTACTGCTAGAGTATTTCTAACAATCGAAAGATTCGTGAGACTGCCTCGGCAACATAGGCCAAACGTTTCCCCACCGACCGGGCTTGGCTCGTTCGAGCACTAGTCTCTACATCTACGAAGATACGAAGTACTTCGTCCTCCACTGCTCTATCGTTAACTTATACACACACAACATGCCTAATTGAAACCTGACTATTCCGCCTCTCGCTCTCTCGTCTTGTCATCCACCCACGCTCGTTCCTCTGTTCCGTCCTGACTCGACCCTTTCATCCTTCCCCAACGCGAAACCCCTTCGTATCGTCGGCGAGCCCGCAACTACCATGGGCTTCGGCGACTTCGAGAAAATATGTCACCAAAGCGCCCTCCCACTATGCTCCATCGTCGGCCCCCAATCACCCATCTCCAGCCGCCCTGGCATCCAGGCAGACTGCTACGCCCGCAGCGTTGAGCTGGCCAACACCATCATCTTCGAAGCCGCCACAGACTTCATGCACATCCTTGCCCTCGGCATGACCGCCATCATGATACTCCACGTCCGCTCCAAATTCACCGCCGTCGGTAAGCCTCAAGCCCACCCTTCCTTCTCCCAAGCCCTTCGAGACTCAAAAGCACCCCTCGCTGACATTTTCCCTCCCCTATTCCTAAAAATAGGCCGCAAGGAAATCACCACCTTCTTCTACATCTACATGCTCCTAACCATAACCTCCCTCATCCTTGACGCCGGCGTCATCCCCCCCGGCTCCGCCGCCTACCCCTACTTCGCCGCCGTGCAAAACGGCCTCACCTCCGCGCTCTGCACCTGCCTGCTGATCAACGGCTTCGTCGGCTTCCAGCTCTACGAGGACGGCACGCGGCAATCCGTCTGGCTCCTGCGCGGCTGCTCCGCCGGCGCCTTCATCATCTCCCTCGCCGTCTCCCTCTTCACCTTCAAGAACCTCGCCGGGCTGGGCCCCACCAACACCGTGGGGCTGTTCGTGGTGCTCTACCTCCTCAACGGCATCTGCCTGCTCATCTACACCATCATGCAGATCATCCTCGTCGCGAACACGCTGCAGGACCGCTGGCCGCTGGGGCACATCTCCTTCGGCGTCTTCTTCCTCGTCATCGGGCAGGTGATCCTCTACCTCTTCAGCCGCCCGATCTGCGAAGCCGCGCAGCACTACCTCGACGGACTGTTCCTCGCCACGGTCTGCAACCTGCTGGCGGTGATGATGGTGTACAAGTACTGGGACTCGATCACAAGGGAGGATCTGGAGTTCAGTGTCGGCACGAAGCAGGGGAGTTGGGAGGTTAAGGAGTTGCTGCCTGAGGACGATAAGAGAGGCACGATCTATCAGGATGGGGGCAGTGAGTATGCGAGTAGCATGTATCACCAGCCGATGCAGAGGGCTTCGACGTATGGGCTGTAGGCCTGCGTGTGTAGGAGAACTAAGCGAATCAATGTTTTGGCATAGCGATGAGTGGGTGAGGGGCGTTGATGCATTAGGGCTTTGGATCGCATGGGGAAAAGCTCTGTATAGCATAGCCTTCGAAAAGCCAGTCCGGCGCCAGGTAGCCACGTAAACATAATGTGCCTCGGATAAGTTCTCAGAATCTTATCTAGAGACTGAATGGGAAATCAGCACACACCATATGATTGCACCTCAAAAACAACATCAATGCACAAGACAAAGATGTCGCATTGGTATTTCGAAGCATTCACATAGCAAACCTATCCACACTATACCCTGATCCCTAAATTCAAACCACCCAGACAGACAAGACTTGTGGTGAGGCGTATACACCGCTATCCATTCCTCGTACAGAAAGCCAACGCACCCCCGCCCGGTCCCCAAGCGCCCCAAGCTACTACCCACATTCAGATAACTCACATCCCCCTAAAACAGCAACAACAACACCACCTTAGCAATAGCTACCTCACCGGCGTCACCCTCCCCCTCTTCCTCCGCTCCAAAACCTTCCCCAACATGCCATCCAGCTTCCTCTCCATCTCGCCGAGCCGCCTGTTCTCTTCCTTGAACAAGGATTTCGCAACCGGATGATCTGGCGGCGCGGGTTTGATATCCGACTTATCATGCACCAGGAGGAGGAGATCGCGGATGTCGCTGTCGTCCTCGAGATAGGCGCGCAGGCTGGCGTCGCTCCATGCAGGTGCGGTTGAGGACTGGGTGGTTGAGGCGGGGGTTTCCTCGCGAATGGAGGGTGGAATGTCGGGTTCTTGGGGGGCTTCGATGGGGGATGGTGAGGAGGGGGGGGAGGTGGGCGAGGGGGAGGCGTCTTCGGCGGAGGAGGTGTCGTTCACTAAGGGGGGTGGGTGAGTGGGTGCGGTTCGCTGGTTCTGGAACTGCTGTTGGAGGTTGTAGGATCGATCTAGTGGTGAGGGTTGGGCATTACGCTGCTGTTGCTGGTTGAGTGGCCTGTCCTGTGGCGACTGCTGGGAGTATGCCTGCTGCTGTTGGTTGTATGTCTTATCCTGGGGAGACTCCTGGGCGTAAGGCTGCGGTTGCTGGCCGAATGATTTTTCCTGCGGTGTTTGGTTGAAATATGATTGTTCTTGTGAGTGTGAGGGTTCTGGGGCTGTTACTTCGACAGGAGACTCGGAGAGGCGCTCTCTGATAGCGTCCTGAGGTACAGTGTGTTCTCCTTCAAGTTCCTGCTGAATGATTGGCTCTGGCCGTCTCAGGATGGGATCGGGTTGCTCTTCAGCGTCAGGAGAAGAATCGGAGTCGAACTCATCCATTGGCATGCGCTGTTTGGCCTTTTTGACCTTTTCAGGCTTGGCCTCCGAAAATGATGGTGACGAGGATGAAAGAATGTCTTTGATGGGCGAGAACATGCCACGCCGCGATTCTTTGGGCGACTCAATCTGGAAAGAGTCCTCGGCTGTAGGCTCCGAGTTTACCTCAGCAGTCTGTTGAGTCCTACTAAATAGATCCTGCTGTGGCTCCTCGAAGGCTCTTGGTATGCTGATCTGAGCGACCGATGGCGGGGCTCTGTTGACCGGGGAAACAGTCCGGCTTTGCTGTTCGGGAATACTGGGTTTCGGCGAAACCACGTCTCGTCGGCCTGTGGGCGAAATGACATCCCGCGGACCAGGGGGGGACATGATTCTAGGCGCCATGCCTGGTGGAGGGGCCTTCTGAAGCTTGCTAGTCTGTCTCTGGGGTCGACTTTGTGGTGGAGACCGAGCATTCTGTTGTTCAAGAGGCAAGGACTCTGACGAGCCTTTACCTTGTGGCGAGCCCCGAAGTAGCTCGTCTGAGAGCTTCTCGCTGTCGTCAACATCCTCACCCTGACCTCTACCTCTCCTGTCCTTTCGTTTGAACAACCCACCAAGCATGCCCTTCTTCTCCCTACGTCTCCTGTCCTCCTTGGCCTTGTCTTGAGGCGAGGCTGACTTCTCAAGAGAATCGAGGCTGGGTCTCGTCTTGAGCGGCTGCTGACTTGTTAGTAGACTGGGTAGTGAAAATAGTATTGTCTACCTACCTCTCTCGGCTCAACTGATCTGATGGTTGTAATAGTTGAGCTACTATCATCTCGCAGTAAGCTGGGAGTTAGGTTGATTTTTCGTGTCTCCACATTATCGTCCTTGAAGAATGAATCGGTATTTCGTAGAGTACCCTTTCTCGACTTGGCGAAAGCAGCTTCATCTGTAATCGTAAGCGCCGCTACGATTGTCACTTAATCCATACACATACCGGTCTGTTCATTTGCTTCTTCAAGAGATTGGGTTACGTCGGCTACATGGTTCTTGGCAGGAGCATCCACTCGAGGATCTATAGCTGCTTGTGGATCAATTGGAGTTTGGCCGGAAGACTTAAGCGGCTCGACTGCTGCGCTCTTGTCGATCATTAATTCCTGCTCCTGACCCTGTCTATCTGCTACCTCTTCCTCCTGGCCTTGGCTAAAGTAGTCACCTTCAGGTTCGTCTTCCTCTTCGGATGAGTATTCCACCTCTGAAGCTTCGAAATACGTTGGCGCAGCGAATTGCACGGTTTTGGCGTTTCGCCGTCGCATGGCTTTCTTTAAAGGATTTTTTGACTTCTCCGGATTGTCCCCGAGCATAGTCTGTGATAACTGCATTTTCGTTAGCCAAAGATGGTTTAGACTACACCTTGCTTGAACCTACATCTATGTTTCTGTGTTTGTTCAATCTTGCAAGTCGTTCCGTAGGTGTTTCAATGTGCTCGGCGGGAAGGTAGCCTACCACCATCAGCAAACGCTCGGATGAAAGTCTGAGACTAAAGTTACCAATGCTACTGTCTTTCACAACTCGAACAAGCCACCAATAGCTGTTGCTGTCGTCGAGCAGGACCATTGTGTCACCTTTCGTAGCATTCGCTTGCCCTTCGACGGTCGCGACGAAGGTGTGGAGGGCGTAGACGAACTCGAAATCGATATCCTCTGCTTCACGTAAGCACTCTCCGCCCCATCCAGAGTCCACGAAACGGTCATCATCAGAAAAGGAGATAGTTTCGGTATCCTCATCGGTTTCTCCTGGTTCCTCTGGAAATGCGTGCTCCAGTGGTGATTGTGGCTCATGCGGCAATGCAATTAGCGAAGGTGAAGAAAATGGTTCGTCGTCGAAGCTGTTGTCCAAAAGCGGGTCGTCTGCTGGCAGCAGAAGATGACGGAAATCCTCAGGGTCAAAGTCCCCATCATAGGAATCCTCCAAATCATGAAAGTCCTCGTGGAAGCAGCTCCTGGAACTTTCACCGGGAAGCGGGCTCAACCGGTCGCGGCTCTCGGACTCGAGCTCTTCTTCCGGAGATAGCAGGCCAGATTTGGTAGACGGATACACACTTCTGTGAGGACGATCTTCGGAAGACCTGAGATTTGCTTCATCCTTGGGGTAAAAGAGAGGGAGATGAGCTGGAGCGGTAAGGAAAGGAGAAGAAGACCTATCATGCTCGGGTGGAGCAGGTGGAACGTCTTCTTCTGCTGTGTGAAAAGAGACGAGGGAATCCCCTCGGTCGGGCCAAGGCAGAGGTAAATGATACCCACCATCATCGATAGACGGCGAACTTGATATTTTGTCCATCATGTCATCGTCCATGCCGTCATCCCCCTCCACGTCGCCAGCTTCTCCTTCTGCTCCAGCTGATCCGCCATTGCGTCCAAGACCAAACGGTTCATCCCCATCGTGAGTGTTGTATGAATCGCCTTCGTCAACGTCATGCAATAGTTGCAACTCTTTGCCTGAGAGATCTTGCGAGACTCTTGGGCTTCTTAGGTGAAGATCTGACGCTTCTTGCTCGGCATGCCTGAGTGTGACTGCTTGATGTGGGGCTGGAGGTCCATCCCCTAATGGCGCCGGATGAGCCGGTTGACGTGTATGGTCTTTCGCAGACGGGGCATCCTGGCTTTGTAGGTCAATCGTATCTGCAAGAGGTTGTGTTAGTGATGTTGCAGAGAGCCGCTTTCTTTGAAGCTTGCGCCGCTTTTGAGCCATTTCTGAACGTGGAAGGTGAGCGACTAGACTTACCAGCTCGAATGATGTTGGGCCTCGTCATGTTGACAGCTGCAGCGCTCGGCGTTGCTCACTTCCACCTGGACTTGGGCAGGAGCTGGCGGGAAAGATCGCTATCGCAATGGAAGTCGCGGTAAGCGAGAAATACCCTCTGAGTGGGGAGAGCTCCTCATTTGCTGCCTTCCTATTCTTGCGTGCTAGAATCTCAAGTCTGAGTTTGTGCTTTCCACCAAGGCCGGGTCTTTGTCACATTTATCTTGGCAAAAAGAGAGCTGTGAGATCTTCAGTGCGCGGAAGACCTGATCAGAGTGTAGATGTTTGCGGAGCAGTTAAATTCATGATAATGATGCCCCGGGCCCATGCAAAGCTACAGGCAGGTAGATGGCGATGAGTGCGGACTGCGGAGTGTTGCGGCGGTACTTTAAGTTGGAAAGTTGTCAATGCTGGGGGTAAAAATAAGGTTCAGGAACGACGATGGAGCACGGTGTTTCACACCAGCCTTATCTAAGATACCGAACATGTGCTCTGGCAATCGTGCCACAAGTACATACAACGCGGACTTATCGCACATGAGGCACCATTGATCATGTATCATTATGGCAAGGCCAAGTAACATACTCTCCCACTTGCCGACAAAGCGTGCACACTTGATGCTGGGCATCGACTAAAGAGCGTGATCAGGCATGTCGAATGTCGATAGGCTCAAGAATCGGAAGGCCTAAAGGCAGCGATGGAGATAGGCGATATTCTATGAGGCCAGGAAGTGCACCATGCCAGGGCACAGGGCATAGAATAGGAGAAGGCAAGAATATCGCTACAATGGTATTTAAATCCCAATATACCACCGTGCGCTCATGCCATCATAACGCCACGCTCCCCAATCTTGCAAAGTGACAAATCAACAGCTCAGTGAGGCACCTCAGCACCGTTCGTCACCCCGTCATACTTGTCAAGCTCGCTACCATCCTTAGAGTAGCCAATGCGGTCTCGATTGTCGTCGACAATTCGCGCATACTCGAGCAGGAGTCGGAACATATATACCTAGCAACAAGTCAGCTTCGGCAGACATCACCAATTGATCGACAGAGAGATACCTCGATGTCTTCCCGCCTCAAGACCTTCTTCGCCCATTCTTTGCCTTGATCCGCTATTCGCTTGGCCTCAGCATCATGCCTCGCCACATAAGCCTTCTCATCCGAGTGCTCAGAGCCAGGTGCGTTCCCCACGCCGAGGAAATATGTAAGAATACTGTACACATCGTCATATCGGTTGTCCATCGGCACAAAGTGACGCCATGCAAACAGTCTAGAATCGTGCCATTCTCGGAAGATGGTGGCCTTGATGCCCAGGGACTTGCTCTCGAGGAAAGCTCGCCATCGTCCCGAGAACGAGTGACCATCTACATCGACAAGAAATTTGTACTTGAACTGTTCCGGAAGAGGAACCTGTTCCTTGAGTGTCCAGACATCGTCGTAGAAGCCGCAGTCAGGGACACAACCCCATGTTTCCGTGAAACCAACATCGGTATGGTTTCGGGCAAATGGAGAAGCGTGAAACTGGCGGTAATTCTCATATTCTCCCCTTTGCTCAGGCTGCTCCGTCAGTATGCGGACTTCTTGGCCCTCCATTTCAGTGCTGTTTAGGTACATGACGAGCCTTTGACGGTGCATCCGACGCCAGTTCTCCGCAATTTGCGTACCACCAGATGTGACCCCTCGCCAGAGCATGATATCTTGCTTCTTGTCCCAACGCACGTCGTGCTTGGGACTGTAGTCATAACGGTCGTCATGTTTCCAGTACATATTGGCAGGAAATAGAATATCGCTGTTCACGTTCACTTTGCACTCTCCGAAGATGGGTACAAGCCTTTTCGTAGCAATGATAGTCGAGCCTGAGAAGAGGAAGCCATGTTTGTCCTGAATCTCCGGACCAACAGTGCACAAGTCCGACGAGCGGTTGAAGTTAGTAATGATGCCGCCCTGACGGTTCTTGTAGGTGCTTTCAGCGTGTGCTGTATCTGTATCCATCTTGGCAGCGTGTGATTCCGGAGAGCAGGCAGTCCGTGCGATGTCCATGTATTGCTTTCCATGAGCAGGATACCATTCGGGATCTTCCTCCACACTCGCATCTTCACCACTGGTCACGTTGTGAAGGTCAGACATCTCCGTCGAGAATTCGTCGATTGCTTCCGGAGGAGTTCTGCGCGTCTCAAATTCCTTTTTCAGGTGCTCCTGCATCGTCTCCCACTCTACGACAACACGCGGTTGGTCTAGTCTATTCAGAGGGATATCCAGATTCGGCAGAAATTTTATGAACCTGTTGATCAAAGTGACCAATGTCTCCGACCTCCATGAACCGTTACTCTCCTTGACCACTTCGTGATTGCGGATATGGATTGTTGCAACCCCTTGGTCTTCTTTCTTAGCCATATTTGCCGCTAAATTACGCAGTACCCGAGGCTCGATGGCCCAAAATGGACGCAAATCGTCCATGATTTGTTCGAAATCGTCGATGTTATGAACGTTCTTCTTCCGGGCGAATCGATACCAATCCTTGAAGCCTGGGGGCGGGTGTCTCCCGTATTTGTTTCTGTACTTGCTGACTGTTTGTCTAAATGTCGTTGAGCGAGTGTTTTCGTAAGCGCGCCATGTCTTGTCCGCCTCCGTCATTAACAGCGATATGGGGTGGGCGTCGGCGGGTCCTGGCGAATCCTCGTATTTGTCCCCAGAGTGCCATGGTTTCTTCGGAAGCCCGGGCAGGTGTAGATCCTCGATGCGCGTGGTGATGCCGGTGTCTGACAGTGCGACAAGATTTGAGATGATTAAAAACAGAGAAAATGCTGCGATGGCCAGGAACAGACGCCGCTTGGTGAAGCCAAAAGAGATCATTCTTCGTACGGTATAACAATCAAGACTTGGACGCACTCAAGTCTGCGCATGCCACCGCAGCCACATGCTATCAGCGTCGCCATAACCTTGTGTCTTCCAGTTGCATGCTGTTTCACGGCCCGCTGCGCTTCAGTGTCATCGAGTCCTCAGGGAAATTCCCGTAGAGGCCGGAATTTATTCCGCCGAGCTGCCAAGATAGAGGGCGTCGCTTCAGATTCACGACAATCCCTTGTCTCCGACCTCAGTGTTTACTGCTAATGAAAGTTGAGGAAGGCAATTATCATGTCGTCAAGACTACTGTCGACGATACGACCAACTGCTTTTCCTCCTTCGTCTGCCATTGCGCCATTCCTTCTGCCCTTCGTCTACCCGCAACGACGATCTGCATCTATCCTTGCGAACCTTTCCGATACACCTGGCGCTTACCATAAGAAAATTAGAAGAGGTCGAGGGCCGTCGTCAGGCAAAGGAAAGACCGCTGGTCGTGGTTATAACGGCCAGAAATCGAAAGGAAAAGTACCGCGCGGTCTTAATGGAGGGCAGACGCCAGTAGAAGTCAGCCATGGCCTACGTGGTTTCAACAACGTGTAGGCGCCAAGATCGGACGGAAAAATTGCGAATGCTGACCATATGGGTCTGTAGCTTCTCTGAGGATTTCGTTCCGCTCAATCTAGACCGTCTTCAGTCATGGGTCGACCAGGGTCGGATAGACCCCTTACGACCGATTACAATCAAAGAACTAGGCCAATCTCGTTGCGTCTGCAACATCACAGAAGGAGTCAAGCTACTTTCAAGGGGTTCCGAGCAGCTACGAAGCCCGTTGAATGTCATTGTATCGAAGGCGTCCGCCTCAGCTATAGCAGCTATTGAGAAGGCGGGTGGCTCGGTCACCACACGATTCTACACACCGTTTTCCATCCAGAGGATACTGCGAGGAAAGACAGATCCCATCAACTCATTGAAGTCGCTTAAGGTCGAAGGTCAAGAGCCCGTCAAAACAGCGGGGTTTATGGCCCGCTTGCCAGACCCTACGAGCCGGAAAGACCTCGAATATTACAGGGATCATGCGCACCGAGGCTACCTTAGCTACCAGGTCGCTGAAGGACACGGGCCTAGTTTATTCTTCAAGACCCCAGGAACGGGCACGACTGGCAAGCGGAAGACGAAGGGAAAACGTGCAGTGGCTGGCGAAAATCGGATATTCTAAGAGGACGAACAAGAACCGGGACTCGAATAATACCATGCGGTTTCGAGAGGCTGAGCTGTCAGCATGCCTTCACGACAGATCTCAAGGTCGAAGCATAAGCATGCAGCATAGGGCGTGCTATCGCGATCAATCTCGAACGCAAAGTCCTGATGACGATCACCAAAGCCCGGTCCGCGCGGGTCACCAATCTTACCGCAGGAGCTGGCGATGTAGGAAATTGTGCGGAGTGGCCGTTATCTAGTCTGTGGTACAGAGGGAGCTGACCAATACAGGATTGTTGAGGACCACAACTTGTTCTCTGTGGAAGTAGCAGTCTGATCTGTAATGCGCCTTTGGAAATATGTGTGTACGATGCTCAGGTGTTCAAGGTGTATCCGGCCATACATCGCGTAGACAGCATATGAAAGTAGCTATCAATTCATAGGTCACGCGCAAGCGTATGTCAATGAGTGTCGATTCCACAATAGTATGACTCGGCTAATGTTTCGGCGACCGCCGAGTTCTTCTTCTTCCCGTGACTGATAAGAATTACCGTCAATGAGTACTTTACATTCTCTATTCCTTGGACGATAAGCGTTTGATACATAAAGCCGACAACAATCTATGCCATCTTCACTCTATGCGTGAATACGTAAAGGTCGCTTCGCTCAAGTGGACCAGCCGTGATCGACATATGGATCTGAAAGCAGCGACGACGACAGTAATTATGCACACTGGTAGCGGAGAATTGTAAGGTAATTGGCATATTGAGCTTGCCACAAGAACGGGAGGTCTATCAGTCTCTTTCCGCTTGTTGTCAGTCATGTCGTATTTCCTAGCAGGTCCATACTCGTTGCATGACATCACGAGAAGCCGCGAAGCCGAGTCTCATTTCCGTTTGGTAAAGGTAAAATCTGCGTAAAGAAGCCAAGAGGCACTGCATAACGTAATGATTATTGGCAACATTTCACTATGTGGCTGGACATCATTCTATCATTGATTTTAACTCTATAAGCTTCCCGTATTTTTTCTCGCTATTCTAGCTGACACGATGAGCATGTCCAATGGAGCTGCGCACTCCTCCGGTAATGCCTCGACCCTGAAGACTAGAGACACTGTATTCTGGTTTACTGACATTTTGATAGAGAAGTCGCAGTCTTCATCGGTCCTCCTGAAATTGATTGAACAATGTACCACGCAAATTTTCTTGATATCTCAAAGCACCGGCATCTTGGCAGTCATTCTCTACAACCTCCATTACCAGTTCAGCGGCCTCAAGATTATCGCTATCATAGTCTGGCTCCTGACCATCGTGCTCGCGATACTCTTTAGTCTTACATATGTTGTCAAAGCATGCATGTTCTCCAAGACTACCCGGCAAGAGCTCACTTCCAATATCGTTGAGGTGTGTTGCCTGGCTAGTGCGTCTATCACCTTTAGCAGTGTAAGTTGTTATTCCTGAGCGATTTTGACCCCGTTTGGGTGTATCAAGAGACTCTGACCTGTCTATTTGATGGACTAAGAAGGGGAACACTGAATTTGAAAACTTATAGATCGTCGACATGGTTGCTCTAGTGTGTCCCCATTCCTTTGGACCAGGGTGGGGGACGGCTGCTTATACCCTGGGCTGGATAGCCGTTGGAGTTGCCTTCATTGCCACCGTTGGCATACCGTACGTCTATATGTGGTACCACGCTCCAGGGATCGACAGCATGCCTCCGACTGTAATTTTACCAGCTATAGCTGCTCTCGCTTCCGCGGCAACCTGCGGAGTTATTTCATTCGCCGCGAATATCACAGCCCGTATGCAGGTACCAATGATTATTGTTGGCTACATCATGATCGGCTTGGGTCTGCCATTTGCTCTGTCCCTGATAGTTGTATACATAGCTCGCCTGCTCAATGGTAGCTGGCCTCCTCGCTCGAAGGCACCTCTGACTTATGTCATCATCGGGCCCTTGGGTCAAGCATCGTATGCCGCGATGGTTCTGGGTACTAGCGCAGCATCGCCAGGCATTGCATCTTTCGGAGTTTACAACAAAGGTCGCTTTATTACGGGGAATGATGGCAACATCGTCGAAGCAGCCAGTATCCTATTCGCTCTTGTGCTTTGGGGCTACGGAGCGTTTTGGGTTGCCTTCGCTTTGGTCGAGTCTATTCACTTAGGTTTGTTCAAGGGTGGAGGGATCAAGAATCTGGGCCACGATATCTCGATGTGGAGTCCGATCTTTCCAATCGTATGGTTCTCCTCTCAATCGTCGAATCGCTTATTGATGTGTTGTTAGGGAGTCTGGACTTTGGCGACTCTCGAGTTTGGGAAGCTGATGAATGCTCCCGCTTGGGATGTTTTGTCCGAAGCGTACGTTTTCCAAGGCTTGATTCGAATTTCCCCTACGTAGCTAATTTTTGAAACAAGATTTACCATTATGCTCGTCTGTGTATGGGTCTCCAACGCCGTCCTTTCCGTGGGCTTGCTCTTCAGGAAAGTCACACGTGATTGGCGCCAGCAACCGATTACGAAGGATCGCTTGAGTGAGAGGTAGCATGGTCTAAATGCACAAGTCGAATGGAGTTGGAACTGTGCTTATGTTCAGTTTCTGAGCGTACAATAGGACATGAGGACATACCAAGGGCTTTAAATGAGGATCTATTATGATTGCCAATCGAGTTGATTTGGATGATCAAGGCGGGCAAGAGGTCACACGGCAGTACTTCTATGAGTACTACATCAAAGATGTTTTAGCTTACTTCTTCCTCGTTCGCCCCTGTTAGCGCTGTAGATCAGCCCTAAGGCTCCCTTCTAGGACTCGAGGGTAAGTACTTCTGCTTCACCAGACAGTCCCTTAGGTTAAAGTGTTCCAATCTCCCCCTCTCCTCAACCCACCATTGAAAACGACAAGCAATGGCATCCACGAAACCCACCACCAACTTCCCCAGCACTCAAACCCAACAACCCACCCCACCTCCCTCACGCCCCGCCTCTCAAGCACCTCCCTCACGCCCCGCCTCTCAAGCACCTCCCTCACGCCCCGCTTCTCAAGCACTTAGCTCTCGCCCCGCCTCCTCTCAAGCACCTCCCACCCGCCCCGCTTCCCAAGCCGGCCCCACCGGCCTGCGCTACCCCTCCAACCGCAAAAGCATCTACGACCGCAACCTGAACCGCACACGGACCGCCGAGCTCAGCCGCGCCAGCTTCGCCTACCTCTTCGCCGAGATGGTAAGCTACGCTCAGAAACGCGTGACCGGGATCCAAGACCTTGAGAGACGGTACCATCCCCCCCCCCTGGGCATCCTCTCCGTGATTATCCACGCCAGCGCTAATCGACCACAGACTCTCCATCCAAGGCTTCCCCCTCGGCCAGCGCCTCCTCCCGCTCCTCCTCCACCGCCCCCCAACCCTCTCCTCCTCCTCCACCTCCCCCCCCCAACCGCGCCCCACGCGCATCCTCCCCCTCCTGCAATTCATCGCCCGCCCGCTCTGGATGCATCTCTTCGCGCGCCCCGCCGACGCCATCGAGGCGAGCTCTACGAACCCCACGGAGTACATGATCACGGACAACGAGCCGTTGGTGAACCAGTACATCAGCGTGCCGAAGGAGATGAGCCAGCTGAATTGCGCGGCGTTCGTGGCGGGCATTGTGGAGGGGGTGTGTGCGGGGCTGGGGATGCGGGCGGGGGTCAGTGCGCATTGGGTGGGGAATGAGGGGGGAGGGGCGGAGGGGGAGATGTGGCCTGGGAAGACGGTGTTTTTGATTAGGTTTGAGGAGGGGGTTGTGGAGAGGGAGAAGTTGTTGGGGGGGTGATGGGGGTGGGTTGATAGGGAGGGGGCGGGGAGAGCGATATTGCATGATGAGGATTCAAGGGCATATGCATAGCGGAGGAGTTTTGGATGGTATATGATTTTTTTGGTGGATGTTTAGGAGCTGGAGCTGCTACCTAGCATCTACTCTTTGCCGCTTGTCGGAACAGCGGTCATTGTATGGAGAGGGACTCCGTTTCCTTCTGCTTCGATCGTCCCTGTCCCGATATCGATCTCTTCGCGGTGAAGGTGACCGTGACCTCGAATACGACTTTGAGTATGAGTGTCTTCGCGGAGGGCTACGGCGACTTGTCCGATCATCTCTGTATCGATGTCGATCATCTCCGTCACCTCGACCTCTTGTATGGGAGTAGTCTCGGCCCCTGTCGTCTCTTCTTCGCTCGAAATCATCCCCTCGGCTCTTCGGACCATCAGGAGCGCCCTCAGGCGCTTTCCTCCTCTCACCGACAGGCATGGTATTGGCACCAGAAGCTCCTCTCCCTCCACCATCCCTATCAGGCATGAACCTCTCATCCAAACCTCCATCAGCCCGGCTCGGACCTCTCCCCTCAAACATACCCCATCTCCCCGTATCCTCGCTCTTCAAATCCTTATACTTCGTTCTGCCCTTCCTCCCCAGCTTCGTCATATCCCTGATCTGCATATACTGCGGCAGCAGCTCCCTATTCGACACATCGTCTTGATACCGACTGCCCATGATATCCCTCCGATCCAACCCCTCCGCTTTAGCATCATCCTGGAAGAACGCTCCCTTGTGGAAATACTTCTGCATGTAGCCCATCTTGCCTTTGCCCTCCCTCTCCTCCTTCTGTCGCTCCAGATGTTCCGCATCCTCAGCCTCTCGCTCTTCCTTGCTGAGGTTCCGTCGGCGCTCCACCTCCTCGCGCTCCTTCTCCGCAAGCTCAATCGCCTCCCGAGCTCTCTTCACCCGCTTCAGCTCCCGCAGCTTCCACGCCGCGCGCTCCATTTCCAGGTCAAGCCCGTCGGTGTCGTCCACGTGGTCGGCTTCTTCATCTTCGTCGTCGTCCCAGTACTTCTTGCCTGCAGCCTTCGCAGCGGCGTTTTTCTCTAGCTGCTCTTGCACCAGAAGATCAGCTTTCTCTTTCCGCCGAGTTTCTTCTTCCGCCCAATGCTCCTCTTCTGTCTTCGTAGGCGCTGCCGCAACTGTGTCCTCCTTCCGCTGCCCCTTCTTGATAAAGGTAGGCCGTATCAGCTTCTGAGGAGCTTCGTCCTCACTACTGCTCTCTTCACTGGCGCTCTCTCCTCCATCTTCACTTTCGTCCTCCTCCTCCTCACTCTCTTCAGTCTCGAATCCCTCTTCCTCCTTAGCTCTAGCAGCTTGCTCTGCTTCTTGTCTTAAAGCTTCTCTAGCAGCCGCTTGCTTGCGGCGTTCGTTGAGATCGACTTTCTTGAGGTTGCTGGCTATGCGCGTGGCATCTGAGGGGAAGGACGTTACTTTTGGTGGTGGGGCTTTGGTCTGTGGGGCGGATTGCTCGACTTCCTCGTCTTGAGAGTCTTCTGCTTCTTCTTCGGACGAGGAGTGTTCCTCAGCGACGGGCTTGCCGGGGCGGTAGCGGGCGGGCTTAATGGGGTTTGCAGTCATGCGTTTGGAGGCCATGTTGGGGAAGACGAGAGGACAAACCTAGAAGGGAGAAGAAGGCTGAAGTACGCCACATGCAACAGCTAATGCATCGCAAACAACTATACCGCAAAGTAATTCTGAGGAGTAAGAATTCAAGTGATGCGAGGTAAAGCACAAGCCCCACCCACGCAGTATCAAACTTCAATTTATCAAGTCCCTAGCGCGCTCCCAGTTTCACCCTCCCCGCTACCCGGCCCGCTCTAGTTAAGTACATAAACCCTCTCAACCTTTACATCCTATTCCCTCCGCATACTTACCTTGGCCTACCTGGCGGGATCATAAAGCCGCTTCGGTATAATTCAAACCCTGCATTGCACATCGCGGCGGTACGAGCTATTAAGTTCACTTCGGTGACCTTTAGGCCGCAATTTTTGATGGTCTTCAATCTTCTTTTCATCATGCTTGCTCGCCTTGTGCGAGGGCTTGGAGAAGAGACTTGGTCGTCGTAGTAAAGCCTTAATAGAGGTAACTGTCTGTTGGTGGTGATGAGACTGGACTCTGATACTTGCGTTGTAATTTGTCGCCCTATGGGTTGATGCTGGCCTGTTGTAGAGTATCTGTCAAGGCGTTGCATCGGTCCAAATCTCGTATAGGCTTTTGATTGTGGCACTCTAGTAGGAGCATCGCGGGCTGTGTCTCCCAGCTGCAACATGCTGCTGTATCACACATAGCACTCTACGATCCCAATAAGCCAGTGAACCTGTAGACCAACGCCATTCAACAGAACATCGCGAAATCTTGGAGTTTTTGCCCGCAGATCTCGCACTCAAAAAAACTTACACCCCGTTCGAAAACTTTCCTTTCCTCAACAGCCCACACCCACCAACCCACCTTCCACAATACTGAACCTTCCCTGAAACCCTACTATCCCTCACACCACATCTTCCACATCCCAACATCCCACTTCCTACCTCCCACCTCCATCAACGCCCCAAAAACCCCCGAAACCCCCAAAACAACAATGGCCAAAGTCCCCCACCCCAAGCCCAAACCCACCTCCAAAGGTTTCTCCCCTCCATCCCCTTCCCCCATCCCCCTCCCCCTCGACCATACAACCCTTATTCCGCACACCCCACCTCACCACCAACTAACCTCCCACCCCACAGCCCTCCCCCCCCGCTCCCGCCTCTCCCGCCGCGCCGCCTCCCCTCCCGTTCCAACCCACACGCCCGACCACCGCCCCGCCCCCACCTCCACACACACAACCCTCTCCGGCAGCATCTCCAAAAAGCGCCCACGCGTCAAACCTCTATCCCGAACGCAGCGCCTCCGGAAAGAGAAAGGGATCGAGAGGGCAGAGACGGTGATTGAGCGTATGGGGCGGAAAGTGGAGCTGAGGGTTGGGAGGGAGGGAGTGAGGAGGGGGAGGAGGAGGGGGTGGGGGGATGTTAATCTGGGGTTGAAGGGGGGGATGGAGGGGAAGGGTGGTGGTGAGGGGGGAGGGGGGGGAGGGGAGAAAGAGAAGAAGGGCGAAGAAGGGAGGAAGGGCGAAGAAGGGAGGAAGGGCGAAGAGGATAAGAGTAAAGAGGGTAAGGGCGAAGAAGATGGGGATCAGGGAGAGGAAAAAGATGGGAAGGAGTGGGTTGATGAGGAGAGCGAGGATGGGGATGAGATTGATAAGAGGATACGCGGGGCGCGTGTGGTTGTGGACAAGAGGGATGGGGTGGGAGTGGGGTTGGAGGATGGTGGAGGGGTTGGGGAGAAGGAGGAGGAGGAGTTATGATGAGGGGAATTGTTGAGCTTGGGTTGTGCTTGTGATACCCCTAGTGTAATTTTGCATTGTCCGCGTGTCGACGTCAAGAAACGAGTTGACGGAATATGGCTCCCGTGCATACATATTCACAACATAGAAGGTCATGGCAACATAGTTTCCGGAAGGTCTTGATGATACGCTAGAAGAGAAGGAATGCTAATCATTGGACCACTCCTTGAAGCTCTTCTGACGCTGTCTCGAGTTCCAGTTCAGCTTCTGCGAGATGCTGCTCACCCAGTCCTCGCTCCTTTTTCCCTGAGGCATGACATTTGCGAAGGGATATCTGGAAGCCGAGATCGTGACATAGTCGCCGGGGTTGAGTTCGACCCTGCCTTTCATCAGTCCCGCTAGCAGCTATGAAAAATAAAGAAACGCCATACCTTTCCCGCCCGTCGAAGCTGGCCCAGGATGACGTTCGAGCGTCGTAGGGAACGCCGATCCGCAAAACGATCGTGTCTGGTAGTATGATGGGTCTGAAGGACAGGGTGTGTGCACATATCGCTGTCACCAAGATCACGGGGTTCTCTGGGTGACACAAAGAGCCTCCTGCTGCAAGGTTGTAGGCTGTCGAGCCCGTGGGCGTGGCTGCGCAGACGCCGTCCGCTTGGACGGTCGTGAAGTGTTCGTCGTCTCCGAAGATCTCAATAGAGGACATTGCTGGTGGGATGTTAGCATGTTAGGGCTGTATATGGGTGTCCTTCGGACGGCGAAATACTAGGATTCGGCCCTCTATCCACGACAATATCGTTCAAGATCTCGTACGTCGAGTGCGGCTTGTGTGTAAACTCATTGTCGGACTCTTCTCCTATCAACTCGTCTACCAGGTCTCTCCCTTCACCACGATCTCTATTCTGCGTTCTCATGATCGTGCCCTCAAATCGAAGCCTCAGGCTCACAGTAATGCCGTCTCGGAATGCAGTGGTCAGTGTCTCTCGAAAACCACTGTAGTCGAATTTGGTAAGGAAACCTAGAGAGCCAAGCGATAACGAGAGCACGGGAGGGACCGTACGCTGGAACAGCCAGCTTGCGTAGAGAAGCGTTCCATCACCTCCAAGCTGTAATACGTTAAAGATCGTATTTCCCTAGGATTAGCTATCGGACTCACGGTAACCGCAAAATCGAAGGTGTGTGGGTGCTTGGCACAAAGATCATTATCCCAATATCTCAAGCGACCTTCTCGAGACGGGTCTGCGGCCAGAAGACCATGCGCATCGAAGATCTTATTATGTTCTAACGTGTTTTCCACATATCTTAATTCCATTAGCCCTCGACCCAGGCTAGGCCAGCATGCCAAACTTACACTATGTATGGAGTATCCCGATCTTTCGACAAGAGCCACTCTGCCACGTCTCTGGTCTTGTCAATGAGTGTCTCATCATGTGCTTTGGTCAACAAGAAGACTGTCTTCACATGTAACTTGAGCCGCAATTTGCCCAGCCGTTTTGAAAGATCCCGAATCTCGCTCGCCATTGCGAGCAATTGGCGTTTGGTCAAGAGCCTCGAATGTACCCCATTACGGCCACTTGGTGCCTTGTCCACTTGTTCGTCCATGCCGACATCTGTCATGGACGCAATCTTGCTCTTCCCACTCATTCGCTGCCTTTCCAGCAATTGATGCAGGAAACATGAATTCACCTCCATCTTCTCGGATCTCTTCTCCAACTGCGGATTCTCGGATGTGGCCATGGAAGACTTGCGGCGGTGTACTCTGTCGGCGTCGAAGACTACCTGCACTCATGGCTTCAGCGCGAGCATACGGCCGCGAAGGAGTAAAGCAACCTCGAGGGCGTGCTGGTATTCTGATTCGCTGGCGCTCGAGTCTCTTCGTCTCTGGGGTAAGATGAGTCGGCCGATGATACTTGATGACTAGAGTCGGACCTACAACATTGTAGGATTCACCCCGGAGAAGGTCTGGCAAGTGCGCCATGTTCGCCTGTTGCTGAGGGGCATCCCGTTCTTCGGCCGCCATGGCGTCGACTGAGACTCCCACTAGGAGCTCAAGAGCCTGCAATATTGAGCTTCCAAACCTGGATGTCGTCCGACAGTCCTGCTACTTGGAGTGACCCGTAGTATTGGTCTATATCATCTGAAACGAATCCCCTCGCGGGTTTCCATGAGGCGAAGAATTCAGCTCGTAGAAAGCTGCGCTGATACGTACTTCGATCCTGTCCTGATCGGCAATACGGTCCGAGGCCCGATGGACGCTCGGATTTAGGAGTTAGGGGTTCACCTTTACATCGCTTGAACACATGGAGTGCTGATAATTTTACGACACGCCGTTGAAGTAGATGTCAATATAGGTATCACGTCGAGACTCGTTCGAGTACTACAACACTGATACAATAAGAAAACAGTTGTGTCAACCAAAGTCCCTTGTCGTGTATGATATCACGCACCCCAGTTGTGAAACAGTAGTGGATTATTGGATCACTTATGCCCTTTTCTTCCAAGAAATCGTCGTTCAATGAGAACCTTACCTCTGCGGTGACTCGTTGCTATCTATCCTCGTTTTTGGATCCAAATTCGCCTGAGATGTACTCGGGCACAACCCAATTGCCAATCCCAATCGGCCTTTGTTCAAACGACTGCAATCCCGAAGCTTAGCGAGAATTGTTCCGTTCGGCGGCTCATGGGCGACTTTATATATTTCCTTAGGCAGTGGGAAGTAACATGCCCCGCATTGATCGAGCAACCAGACGGTCCTCAATGGTTCGAGAGAGGGAGAAACATACCATTCCCTCCCAGCAAATCCGGACCGACAACGCCCGGCTGGAAGCTTCCAGCTTGAGCATCGAGCCGCATAACTTTCACACTTCCTCCATAGTTCTTCGGCGTCCGTACTTTATGGCAATCAAGGAAAAGAGCAATTCCTTAAAATTCTTCCAACAATTCAAGTACGACAAAGGATCTCGCAAGCGGTGATCGATCCGGAACATGTTCAGGGTTGTATGTGGAAGGCCAGAGTACGTGTATCCCCCTATGGTAGGTGCGTTACGATTGATTCTCAGAGGCCCAATATCGAGCAGATAGCGAGCCAGATTTATCGCACTGACGTGGACCGATCGAAGGAGTAACGCGCATGGCTTCCGGCCTATTCTGGGTACGATTGCCGTCTATGGCAGCAATTGCAGGAGAGTACCCACGTATATCGAGTCCTCCTCGATACGGAGATAGCGCACAGATCGCGTTTCCAAACCATCTAGATGTCATAGTTGCAGACGGAATAGCACGGATGTATAAAAAGGCAACCTTTGATTGCCTTGACTTGGGTGGCCCTCTCTCACTGCAGTAGTACGCCCAGTAGGCTCAAGCATTGATGAAGGGAGTAAAAGAAGCATTACGATAGACCATCGCTCAGATGGTCCACAGCCGTAGCCTGGACGTTACGCTTGCAGATATCAAAGCGACGAGATCAACGCCTGCGTCAGCCATTCGCAAAAGCACACAGTAGCTTACCCGTAGCCAACGCCTTAAACGGATCATGCATTGACATTGGCTGCGCATGGTGCATGCATGATACCTTCATCCGGTGGATCGCTCACAATATTTGGCAGCGGTGGCTGGATTTTGTGGAGCGGTACCTAAAGTATGACGGTAAAGAGGTGCAAGACGAGGTTTGTTGAGTGAGATTTCGTGTCTGATCCTCGGGTTTTGGCCTTGTGTAAGAAATTCGGCAGATGCTCCGTACAAAAAGTCGTGTGTTCACCCCGAAGAAGCTTCGACCCTTGAGTGGGTGTGACGCGTCAAGTTCGAATTGTGAAGAGCATCCCACAGCCAGGCCGCCCATACTTTATGATCTGACCGCTGCGAGCCGTGAGATATGTGGCGAAGCCTAGGTTCTCTGCTCTCGTTTACGGACTAAAGTACCCAAAGTTTCTTTATGTCATGAGGACAGCCGTCTAAGTCGTACATGATTCGGATCTGTTGGAGTCAGCCTACTGAATTCGAGCAGAAGACAATAATCATCAAGGCTGGCTTGTGCCAAGTCTACTTAGGTACTTCTAGAGATTGCGCAACCCGGAGGCAACATCCACTAGTAGTCTGATGGCTGTGGAGACTCTCCATGCGATTGGTATCTCTTGTTTAGTCTTGAGGTTAATCGGATACAGTGCAGCAAGGCGGGGAAGGGGGGTTGGAGTGGTAGGATGTGATTGGAGGCCTGGGCGCATCTTTGGCTTCCATGTTCTCGGAAATGCGTCGACTCGACATGGATGATGGAACGTGCTTACGGCGTGCAGAGGCAGTTTCGAAGATGCAAATGGATGACGCATCCTAGAACGTCGCAGCTTGTCGCAAAAGAGCAAGGCGTCTCAACCCGAGAGGTGATAATTCCCCATGCAGCAAAGCGCTCAGGCGGCTCCAGACCAGCATCTACTCTGCACAGTGCTTTCGTTGGCGCTGATAAAGCCGATCATCAAACGGAAGCTACAGCAGGAGGTCGGGATCCTTGAGTTGGAAGACTTTGCTGGTGGCGTGGTGTCGTATCGTCTCATGCAGTTCGCAACCATAAGCCCGGATTTGTCGTCGTGCCACCTGTCGGCAGCATTGGGAAAATCGGGTCGACGTAGTACATGTGGTGGTTGTCGCGAGGCCAGAGCCTTGCAGCGATCGACATGTGCCAACTTCTGACCGGCTGTCCATCAATCCGTCAACTCCTTTGGGGTGGCAGCATAGGCGGCTGTATCTGGCAGTACGAAAATGTGGAAGCCAATCGCCAACAAGGACGAAACCCCGTCCCACGTTCCTCATCTAAATCCGACGTGGGTGCGAGTCCGTCATGCGTTCAAGCGGTTATCGTCCATGCAGTAGTGACGGCCGAGGCAATCTAAGCTGAGAGATTTTGGGGCGGCGCTCCTTCCTACACTTGCTAGAGCGACGAACTCGCACGTTGTAATCAGCCGCTGAAACCAACCAGCAGGCTATGGTCCCGAGTCAAGATGCCGGGAGACTGCACGTGCAGATGAGGCCACTGGTTTAGGAAGTTGAAGGTGTTCCGAAGTGGATTTCTTGGATCACGAAAAGCATTAGCCTTGCCGGATTGGCGATTGAATTGGGAGAAGGAATGATTGGAGGCCGTAGCCAGTAGCCACGTATGTATGAGTAAGGATTGATAGACAAAGCGGAAGACAGCGCAGCCTAGTAAGCGAAAGATGCGGCTTGATGGCCTAGTTACAGACCGCTTCTCATGAGACTTCAGGCCCGATGGACAATTAGCGGCGCGGTACGAATGTTCGTCGGTCGGTCGGTTCGTACAGGTGCCACTACCGGCACACGCTTACTCCAAGCGTGTGATGGAACTGATGGTTCCCCCCCTTTCCCATGCTCCTCCATGCTTCCATGGCTCATGCTCGAGCAGAGTTCAGCCTATGCTCCAAGGATGCTGTTTTACATTTGTGACCACACCCCCACAACAAGCCCTAAAACATCCTTCTCCAACCGCGGGTCACCGGTCAATCCTCGCATGGGCGCAGGCATGGATGATGGAACAAGGGCCAGTCCGCTTTCTTTATTGGCGTTTCCAGCCTACACTTCCAATTTAAACTATGCTCCTCTGCATTCCCGCCGGTCGTCCTGCCGCGAGGCCTTTGAAGTAGCCATGGACACAACCAGTAGGATGCCGGACACTCACAGGCCCTACAGCAATGATGCTGCCTCCTTGCCTCTTTTGCGCTGCCATACTTTCCCCCCATTGCCTCAATACATCTCCTTATCATTTTCGAAAGACACCCGGTTGTTAGATACTTGATATATGTCCTGCTCCTCTACGGACTGGCTATGATTACACCTTAAGCGTCAGACTCACATACGAAGCATCTCCTGGGCTCACGCAACACTTACATACATCCATTGGCATGACCTCAGGCGTCATATAATGGAGTCTGCTATCTGTTACGACGCTCCATGCTGGTCAACGAGGACCCAGTTGGTACCACGCCTTTCCAGACAACCGCACAACGGATCTCCGGGGAGCAAGAGGGGATCGACAAGGATAGCAAAAGCGAACTCTAGCATCCGCAGTCCGCACAGCATGCAGCGAAGGCGAACAACTGCATCACAGTCAGCACGGACGAGTCATGTATTGCCGCGAGACCATGCTTTCCCTGTACAAGAGCCTTGCTCACAGGATTACGGCGACGCCGTAAGATCGGTACAGTCCATGAGGCCCATGAGCTGGCACCCTGGTTTCGGTGCGGCCAGAAAGCAAGCTCTTCCAGACAACAGCGGAAACCCATACCGCACCGAAATTAATCAGCAAAACCACCACTTCACGGCTCGCGGCCCCGCCTCAGACGTATCTACTGGTATGCATCCTTCATCGAACCGTGGGAGCATAGTATCGTCCAGGGCGGGATATCAACTGTCTGCGAATGTCGAGGCTTCGAACACCGACTGGACACTGGGGAATACTATTGCAGGTTTCGAGACGTTGGCGGTCTCCGGGTCCAGTCGACAATCCTTCGAGGGTGGCGTGCAAAACGGGGCTAGCCAGAGCCAGCACCCCTTCAGTCAATCACACGCCTACTGTCAACAGTCCGGTGCGGCAGGCTCGGACTGGAACTATTTTGAGCCGGACTCAGCTATCTCTTTCGTGCCATTCCCTTATTACCACGTTGCAAATGATTATCAGACCCAGACCATGCAACAATACTCCTCTTACAATAGCGATACGCTTGCTCAGGGTTCGATGTTCCCCTCAAACGAACATACAAACTACGCTATGCCTACATCCCCCGATTTTCTACCTATCCAATACCCAGCGAACACTCCGCACAATGCAAACGTTACCATACCGCCACAAGTGACGGCAAAGAAAAGCAGAGAGCTAGTCGGGATGGGTCTGTATGACGACAAGAATGGTAGCATGTTCGCATCCCTAGATCATGTCGGCGACCGCGCATCAGGCCTGGGAGCTTCGCTTGGCAGAGGGCTCAAGCTTGAAGAGACATGGAAACCCCTTAGCAGCGCCAATGTTGAAGATGACGGAGCTGATGAAGGCTATTCGACTGACGATGCCGAAGAGGTCCTTCCAACTGTCCCCGCCCCTCGAGAGGCACAGGCCCACATACTGCCTATGGACGACAACCTTTTGCACCGAACATTCTTTTTCGACAGCGACGAGCAATACAACAGTTCTTATACACTCGATCAAGGATTGTCGGCATACCAGTCGAAGCATTTGGACCCAGCCACTGATAATCTTCTGTGGTTTTGACCATGCCAAGTAGTCGCATTCTCTATAAAGCGTTCAAGCGTTGCATGATAAATAGCAAGGTGTTGGGGTCAGCGTTCTCCATGGTTGGGTTCACTGTGATACGTTTTCTTTACGAGCTGGACTCAGACGCATTGTTCGGGATCCAACACAAGCGCCAGAAGCAGGTTGATGGAGACCTGCTATAGAGGGCTTCGACCCGGGATATACATAAATATAGAATACCCTAGACCTCTATAGACAATACTCGAAAGCATACGCCAAGTTCCTCGAGAGTTATGCATCTGATCTTCGCCGCTCCCAAAAAGAGCGAAGCGCTTGACAGAATTTCAGGAGAAGGGAACCTAACGGTTGGCTGCAGTGCCGCCAAGTGCTGTGCCCTGCATTGCGGCTAGAGAACGACGACCACGGTCAGAGAAGTTTCTCCTCCTTCATTATTGGACCTTATCCCATGTAAATGCACGTCGTTCCAGCCTATACAAAGGCAATAAAGCCTTTCAATGATGCCATTTAATTGCTCGCTTGTGTAGTCGTTTGACCACTATCGAGTGTAATTGAAGGCCCCAGCAAAGGAACCGAATGCAGTCCCTTGTGACTGCAGTATAGTCACCGGGAAGGCCAGAGCGGACTGCATTGTAAGTGCTTTTGGGTATGCTTCGACCTTTGTGTTATGTGAAGATCGCATTGAGTCACGACCGCAAAGCTATCGTGTGGGTTTGTTGAGAAACTGCCTGTTCCAGAACTATGCGGTGAAATTTCCAGATTGAGCAGAGTCTAGTTGGTTTTCCTGATGATCGCATACAATTGCAGAGGTCCTATGATCAAATGCTCTCTGTTTGCGTCTCTTATATTGGTGTTCATAATGTTAATTGGAGTGATATTCAGTATCTCCGGACATGTGGCGCAGGATTTCCTGATCCACATTTAAGGCCTCCGGGCGTCCATGAATGCAATGAGCGAAGGAGTGGGTTCGAACCCGTTGGTTCGCAATCCTGTACTTCCGCAAGTGCCCCCCATAGCAGCTCAACTTGCAATAGAAAACTACACCGGGTGGATTTCATAGGTTCCGAATGCGGAATTGAACTTTTTGTTATTTCTTCGCAGGTGTGCTCCTTGTTTCGCTTGTCCCAGGTCTACTTTTGTAATAGGCTTCTCTACAGGACCTTTTCTTGGACGTCGAATCATACATGGACACTTTCTTCAATCGCTTATTTGTAGCCAAGCGTTGATGCATGGCAACAATCTCCTAATCTAAATTTGGTTTATATTAACGTGGTCCTCTCGTTACACACCCTTGATCTTCGTTATCGTGCTCCCGAGCGTGGATGGTAAAGCAACAAGCTAACAGACTTAGGAAAAACGCTTTCACTACACCAATATAATGCCAAAGATCGCTAGTGGCATCGCCAAGGCGCGACGGATACTAGACGCGGTGCTTGGCTAACACGGATCTCTCCAGATTCAATTGCAATTGCAACTCTCAACGTCGCCGAATCAATGCACAGCTAACGAGCGATGGAAGCCTATGAGTTTACGCCTTGGCGTGATCGAAAAGAGTTGCTGAACATTCGCCAACGGCTGTACTGGATCCCTTGGACTAAAGAGCCTGATCGTAGAAAGCAAGCTTGTTCTATTGTCTTTGCCTGGAAACTCCTTGGCCACCTACCTCACGCCGTCGAGTCAACAGCGCTTCTTACTGAAGCAATCCTTGCGGATAAACCAGATGTCGTCAGTAGTTACGCTATCCAATTATCCTACGTCAGCGCTTTCTGCCGGTAATCTACCTGAAGCGGGCACAAGAGCTAGGTTGATTGAAAAATCCTAGGTTTGTCACTGGTCTCGTGGACTCTGATCAGGGTGCGAGACATCGAATTTCAATGTATGACAAGGCGAAGCAGATAGGCCTGCCTTCGTCCTTCGTTGAATTGCGCCATCAGGCCACACACGAGGAATTTCCGCCTTTAGTGGTCCTTCGACGAGCAGTCGAAAAATCGCTACGTTGGCTCGTAAGTTTCATCTTCTAAGCACTTTTCCTATACCATTTGGGTGTGTACAGCCCTGAGGCATGGCTCAGAAGCATCCGCTTCAAGACGTACTGACTGGTCCAATAAATTGACGCAAAGACGGAATGCTGACCCCAAAACTCTGTAGTGGCATGATTACTGGGTGAAATTAACGCCGAATAAGCTTCCTTATGAGAACGAAGCCTTGCAAGATGGATTTGCTAAGCTCAAAGAGCGTTTCAAGACAATTCTGGCCACATATAAAGATCATGCTCTCAAAGCTCGTGGCAAAGATCTACAAACCCGGGCCGTGGGTGGTACATGGTCCGAAGAGGCGTGCAAAGACTTGGTCAAGATATGCAAGAACGACAAAGCTTCTCTCACAGAGTTGGCTGTGGTACTCATTGAACCAAGGGTAATGATACCCAAGCTCAGAGAGTCAGTAATAAGCATTCAACGTTCTAACAGCATTGCAAGAAAGCCTATTGCTAAACTTGGTAGGCTACACTCATCTATGGACGACTACTTCCCTTTGTGGGATCCCTTAATCAAGAAGGTTTCGGCCCATCAGCTGGATTTCCTTGAGGTGCTGACCGACCAATTGGCAATCCAAATGATCCTGCCAACATGCTTGGATGTCAGCATTGATCCGTATCGACAAGCCGTAATGTTGTGGCTTGAGCGTATATTCACGAGCAAACTCTATGCTACGCCAATCATTCGAGCCAAAATCGACTACAACGATATCCTGTCAACGTGCATGAATTGTCAAAACCACTGGAGCGTCCGCTTAGCACAGTCTATTGTGGAAGCACCCAGACGCACATTTGAAAAGGCTATATATGGTGAGAGACTCGAAAAAGCGATTCAGGACCTGGCAGAGCCGCGCTGGGTACCGATCGTACAGCATGATGCAAAATCGATTTCACGAGAAGACAAGGCCCTTGCGGAGTCGGGGTCGACTTTGCAGTCTGGTGCGGACAAGACGTCTAACAGCGACGGTATAATGGAGCCAAGCCTTGATGCTAAGGATGATGACGGCGATGCTGCTGTAGGAGGTTGGCAAAGATGGAAAGGCAAATGGCATCCTAAGGATATCGGCATGGTCTAGCACACAAGTCGATAAATCTGAGATAGTGTCCAAGCAATTGACGGGTCATTCATCAAGATTACAGAATGACATTCACCATCCGGTAACCGTAGGTTATTTCATCTAATGTCCTGGCGTGGTGCATATGTCAAAGGGTCTAATGAGTCTCCTATAGCCATTGGATTGAACAATGTACATGCTTTAAGGGTTTGCCTCTTGTCTATGGGTATTCGATGGTCGTTTCTAACAGTTGACACTTTTCTGTCGTTGCGTTTTTTGATCAATGTCGAGAACCTCCGTACACTATTTCTTACTAGTAGTCGCGTTAAGATGATGAGGAAGTTGATTGGTCCGCAAAGCGAGCCAATCGAAGGAGGCAAACACCCCACGCCAAGACCCCAATTTTCACATGCCAATTCAGTTTCACCCAACTGGATCTCTGTGACTTGAGATTTTTCCATGTCCCACACACGACGTCGTACGGTATCTCAGTGGCAGAGGCGACGAAGAACACAATCGCTTTCGGGCCCCCATCATGCCCTAGGGCCAGTCTAGGGTGTTGTCTTAGCCCAACAGCAACTTTGACGTGTTGAGAGCGGGGAGCTCGGCGTGGGAGCCCGGCCATTTGTCGCCAAAGGCCGTTCTGCGCCATTCAACCGGAGGCTTAAAGGGAAGTAGAAAAGGCATGACTAGCTTGCCAGGGAATCCAGGTCACGAGGGCTTTGTTACACCAGCATCGTACCTGCGACCGCATCCAATGACTCCAGCCGCCCCAGAGACTGCCATAGACCGCGATCAACGCGTTGGGCTGGTACGTTGATAGTCACTTTTGATATTGCTGTTTCTGCTGCCCACAAGCATACCCGTCATGCGCCGTCTGGATAGCCTACCAACCAACATCAAAGCGCTGTGCTGACGTAACACCTTCGATCGCACAGCAAAGAATCCGAGATTTTCTCAAAGTACGGACCAGCTACGACGTGCTTCCTCTGAGTTTCCGGTTGATCATCTTCGACACCTCGCTACTGGTCAAGAGCAGTCTTAATATCCTGACACAGAATGGTAATTCAAGCTTTGCCGGACTGCCCCTTGTTGCTGACGTCCATTTCGAAGGCATTGTCTCCGCACCACTCTGGGACTCGAAGTCGTCGACATTTGCCGGCTTGCTCACAACCTCCGACTACCTCAACCTCATCCAATATTACTGGCAGAACCCTGAGGCCGTTAACCGGATCGACCAGTTCAAGCTGAATAACCTACGAGGTGGGTCTGCCAATTTGTGTTGGGTCTGCGTAGAGCGAATTGATAATGGCCTTTTTCAGAGATCGAAAAGGCCATTGGCGTCGCCCCTTTGGAGACGGTGTCCATACATCCACTTCGGCCACTTTACGAAGCATGTCGCCGAATGCTGGAAACTCGTGCCCGTCGGATACCGCTCGTTGACATCGACGACGAGACCAGACGTGCTATGGTCGTCAGTGTTGTGACACAATATCGGATCCTCAAGTTTGTTGCGGTCAATGTGAGCGAAACGCAGCTGCTTCGGAAGCCTCTCCGGAGCCTCAATCTCGGCACCTACAAGAATCTTGAGACCGCGAAGATGGAGACGCCCGTTTTCGATATCATTCATCAGCTTGTCAACTTCAACATTTCTAGTATACCCATATGCAACAGCGACGGTTGGCCAGCCTTGTTCAATACTGTTGATATGCAGCTGATATTTATAGGCGTCGTCACTAATGTCTTTGAAGCAATCGATGTCATTACTCTAATCAGGGGCGGTACTTACGATGACCTAAACCTGAATGTTGGTGAGGCGCTCCAGAAGCGCGCTGAAGTGGGTAATATGCATACGATATTTCTGATGTGGTACTGATAGGCCTCCAGGATTTCCCTGGCATCTACACTTGCTCTATCGATGATCGCCTGGACATCATATTTGACACTATTCGGAAATCTAGAGTGCACCGTCTCATAGTCATCGACGACGAAAATCGCTTGGTTGGTATCCTAACCTTGAGTGACATTCTCGAGTACATACTCCTTCAGGGGGAAACAGATGACGGGAGGCCTGAGTGAAGTAGTAGGGGTTTCACAAATTTGCGCATAGGTCTGGTGTTGTATATCCACGGCATGAGTTACGAAGGGAGGTTTGCGGCATATCAGTTCGCGCGATGGCGTCTTAAGAGAAGAAATTAGAGGTGATCTGGATAAGGATCAAATTTTGCAATAAGTATTGAACAAGCACTAGAGCTCTCGTATTGTCTCTCTGCTTTTCCTATTGTATGCAACAATAAGCCCCTTTGTCAAAGGGTGGTGAATGCTAAATTGTGACATGTTCACATATTCACAATGCAGGCGCAGGAGCGACCTGTATACCACGGCTAACAGGTCGCGATGATGACCGGGCAAGAACGCTTGACACAACTCCTTTAACCTCTGCTTCTGCTCACTAACCCTCTCTTGCTCTACGTACCTTGAACATGCATACTTCGCACAAGCATCAATATGCGGATGTCAAAGAGCTTCGCTGCACTGACGTCGAATAGTGAAGCTGTATCACCAGACCGGAATAGGCCACCGAGAAGGAGGTCTTCACTTGATACGTTTGTGATCCCAGGAAGAACTCGGCTTCCTTCCAGTAGAGTCAGTCACCCAGAGCCCATGGATCTCAAGATCGCACAGTCCCTCTTGAACGCAGAGTCCGGTGTCCTTCCCAGAAAGTCATCATACCCAGGGAAAGTAGACGCTCTCAATCCGCCAAAACGTCGAAGATCGAATGCACCGCTCCAGAGGATCGAGGATAGCAAAGATCTGATATCAGATTCACCATCCAAATATCACCTGGACATTCCAGGTCCAAGATCGGATGATCCTCTGAACATCGGATCACAAGATCACCAAGTGGACGGCATTGATGAGCACCCTTTCCCACATCACACTTCCCACATAGGTAGTGGCTCCGGAAGTCAAGACCTTGGAAATTATGATCTGCCGATATCGCATGATGCCCCAAATGACGTTTCGAGCAACGGATCTCGAAACACAACATCGACGTGGACGACGGTCAGTGGGAGGAACTTTACCAGCTCATCTGCGGGGTCTCAGCGTCTCGATTCCGGGCCGTCCATCAAGGAATTTAATCGTTTGGCAACGGAGCATGGGCTTTCAGAACTCGTTGAGGCACCTGATTGCTTCGAGAACGGTGAGTTGGTTGCTGTAATTCATTAGCCAGCACTGATTAATTTGCAGAGAGTCGTCACTCGCTTGCAAGTATTCCAAGCACCCGCGCTCACCACCATAGTTGGCTTGTTCGTAAGCTGCTACGCCGAACATCTTCAACTTTCAACATGAAGGCCAAGGTTGGTACCCTAGAACTGCGACGGAAACGAAGTGCCTACACACTGTCCGGCATCCAGCCGCGGCCACGCAAAGACATCTTAAAAGATCGAAGCTTGGAAGAGATTAGCCGACTTGGGGGTCTGAGCATCTTGATACTTCCGCGTGATTTTGCTGCTATTGACAAACTTGTGTTACCCTCTTGTGTATCCGCAACGGTTCATTATTTGGTTCATAATGGTTAGTGTTTACCCTTAGACCCGTGACTAATATAGTGTCACCACTAATATTAGTGCAGGAAGTAGAGCACCAGGCATCTTCCGTGTTCCTGGGCAGCTCAGCACAGTCAACGCCTTATACGACTATTACTCTAATCGGTTTCTAAACTACTCTAACGTCGACGACCCCAACACAATCCAGTCTACCGTGGGATCTCGGGACCTTCCGGCCCATATCGAGTACACCGTCCACGATGTCGCTTCTTTGCTTAAGAAGATCCTACTGGGTTTTCCAGGTGGACTGCTCGGTTCGCTATCTCTCTTGAAAGCAATCTCCGGCATTGCTACAAATGGCCAGCGCGGCCCAGATCAGCCGGAAGCAGATTTCGTCGCGCTCAAGGCTCGGCTCATAGCTCTCGCCATATCTTCCGTCACTTCAGATCATCGCTTCTCTTTGATCTGTGCAATACTGGGTCTTGCGGCCTTGATTGGTCACGAGTCCGAGAAAGCCGCGCATGGTAAACCGAATGCAGTATCATCGGAACTCATGAGCTACCATGCTCTCAGTCTCGTACTCGGGCCCCTGCTGTTAGGAGACGCGCTCAACGATGTTTTCGGTAGTGAAAGCCTTGGGGGACAGCGCAACCCGATAACGGAGAGTCCCAAAAGGTATCGGAAGCAGAAGCGGGAGTCAGTTGTCGAGCAGAAGCTGCTGCAAAGCGAAGCTCTAGTCGCACATGTCAACACGGCGAAGAGTACAGCAAAGGCCTGCGAGATGCTCATTAGTAATTGGAAGGATGTCGTGAAACAGCTTCGCGATCTAGCCGTCAATGGCACCTCGGGCTCACAGTATAGAGACAATGGACAACAACTGGCAAGCGGAAAGAGCAGGTTCACCCTCTCATCGTCGGAAGATGGCTTTGTCGGGGTTACCCATCCTTCCGACGTTTTCCTCGGACCCTTCGAATTAGCTAACAAAGTGAGGCATTCGAACAGCCGTTCAAGACCATCACGAAGCCCTAAACGTTCTAGCAGCCACAAAGGTCCTGATTGGCTCCATGACGCTTGTGTGACCAACAGTAGCGAGGGGGCGCCGCTTCTGCCATCAAGTGGGAAAAAGGACTCAAAACCTAGGCAATTACACCTGCCTCGTACAAATGGACGGCAAGTCAGCAAAGTACACTTTGCAGGCCATCCTGGTAGAAGTAGCGATCGCCAGAGCTTGCTGCAGCATGGAACAGACGCGCCGATACCAGATGAACTTATCCTGAGGCATCCGTTCATCACTGCAGACATGACTCGTGTCACAAAACCACTGTACGAAACTCAAGAGCAATTCGATAATACACCGGCCAATGAGGATCATACCAGCGGTCATGAAAGCCGTCGCGATTCGCAATTGTCCACGTCGGAGGCATCAGCATCACTAGATCGAATCTATCTAGGCTCTTCTCTATCGAGCAATATCGTTCCATATCATGCTGCACGCTCGTCTACCAATGCCAGACTTGCTGACGACGATGGTGCTAACGCTACAGGTGAGCCCGGACGGGCAGACCTGATTGACCCAAATGTCCAGCTATCTGCCGAGGGTCCTCCAGAGGATGCACAGCTAATGGCAGATTCATTCGCTTGGTCAAGAGGATTTGACGTCGACCCAGATGAGGGACTCATGATTGCCAATTCGAGAACACTTGGGAGACCCCCTGCCAGGAGCGAAGCATCGTCCTACTGTTACGCTTCGTCTAATAGCTCTCACTACAACAATGTCAGGCTTCTTGCTCAACGCTTCTCACAGCCATCGCAGGGCCACTATGTTCCGGAAACCCCCCGTGACGTTCTGGCTCCAATGGTCTACGCAGATGTGTATGCGGCGGCCATCGAGACACGGCCTTCTGTACCCAAGAAGGATACTCCTACGGTCGTCACAGGACCCACAGAAACACAATCCCCTCCACTTCAGGTACCCGAAAAGGAATGTTGCTCATCTCTAAAACACTCGAAGAGCGACCTTGGCCGTGGTAAGGAGTCACTTATTCCAAGACCGGTACATGAGCTTGGTCGAGCACGGAGAAAAGGTGCATCTCGCTCGCCCTCACCGAGCAAAGAAACCACTCCGGTGGCACAGGTCCGCCAGCGGCCTTCCATACTCAACGTACTGCCCGACGACCATTTGTCCATTGCCGTTTCTGAAGGATCCAATGGTTATGGGGCTGATAATAGCCCTAAGGATGTGCACGTGGAAAGCTTCGCAACCAATCCGGCGTCGACACAGTCGCAATTAGCACCAAGAGTTCCGTTTGTTCGTAAAGCTCTCACTACATCGTCGATGAAGGCATCCTCGCCTCTGGACGCGTTTATCAAAAACGCTAGCCCTGCCCGGCTACCCTCGTCTTCCATCTCGCACGTGCCAACGGAGTCCGATTCGGCGCAGCGCGATCGTAGCCCAAGCGTTTCCCAGAACAGCGAAACAGGATCCATCCGGCATCTCTCCCCGGCATCTAGGAGCAACACAACTAATACATCTGCTCTTTTCGCTGAGATCCGCCGTTTACATCGTGAGCTAGAGAGGAAAAGCGATGAGGTCAATCAGGTGAGGAGGAGTCTGGATGTGGTGAGGGAGACGGGAAGCTCAAGGGAACGAAGCTGCTCGCGTGAAGAAAGCAGTAACGAAAACGACACGAGGAAGCAGCTGAAAGCCTGGAAGAGAAGGGCAGAAGAAGCCGAGAGAAAGCTCAGGCAGGAATCAGATCACGGTGAAGTGGGGCAAAGACAGACGTCGGAGGACGCGGTTGAAAGCCCAGAGGAATATCCGAAAGCGGAGCGAACTGCAAGTAAGGCCCTTGCGGGAAGCGAGCAGAGCCCAGCAAAGGCGCCCCAGGTCGCCATTCAAACATCGCCAGGAATTTCAAGCACCGAAAAGCTCGAAGCAGAGCAGACTCCAAGAAAGGGGCTAGTGGGGGGCGAGAAGAGCCCAGAGAACGCTTCACAGGTCCGTTTCACTGCATCACCAGCAGTCTCAACCACCGCAAGACGTGAGACAGAGCAGACTCCCACGAAGGCATCAGCGGGAAGTGAGCAGACCCCAAGGAAGGCCTCGCAGTTAGCTGAAGGAAGATCGCCCGGAGCATCAAGCACATCCAGACTTAGAGGGGATCGCACTCCCATGGAAGGGCCAGGAGAAGGCGTGCACAGCCCGAGAAACGGACCACATGTCACCTTCCAGCCACCGCCAGGAGGCTTAAGCATCGAAAGACGGACGCAGCAGAGACTCGAGATCCCTTCTGGCGCTGGCGCGTTCTGGAAAAATATTTGATGATGTCCATGGGGAGAAGGAAGAGCTGAGCGAGGATTCAAGTACGCGGCTATTCTTACAGCATCTCTTCTAGTGTATCATGGGGGACGAGGATTGATGCGTGGTATTGGGTTACGAAGTGTGAAAGCAGGTTGGAAAGACCGAAGAGCATGGGGGTTGTATGATAGCTGTGTACAACTAGCATCCGCATAGCTTAGCTTAGCATACAAGTACCTAGCAATCGAGATGCTCGAGGTTTTTCAACGCCGCTTTGACTCTCCAAGGACTGGCGATATCGGCGGTGCTGAGTCTTTCTACATGCTTTAGAGCCTATCTCGTTCGAGATGCACAGTCCGAGCGAGTCCGAACATTATGTTCCCTCGCTCTACAGATGGTTTAATTAGAAGCTGCACTGCTTGAGATTCCCTGTGCGACGTCGAAGTCGTTGCTGTCCCTTCAATTACTCATGATCACATGTTTCCAAAGTACATGTATCACTCGGAATCTATCAGGCTTGAGTAGGCATCGGTGGTCACATGGCATCCAAATGCTGGCAACATCCCACGCGAGCTACGTCTCGTTTCTAGAGTGGATATTCGTATCCCCCGTATCTTAGCTGCTGCTCTGGCCGAATCAGCGCGAGAGGTCGTCCACGATTGAGGCGAATGGGTGTGCATGGATCATCCCGGGCCTACGTCGGGCCCCGGCAAACTCCCAAAGCTTAACTAAAGAATAAAGATGCTTCCAAGAAATCTTATCGAGCAGATGTCTGCTTGGCGACACTTTTCACTTATTCCCTCTCGTTCCGCCCCGCTCCTTCCGTCGTTCTTTCAATTCTACTCGACCGGCCTCTTCACAGCATATTAGAAGCTGCAAGGTATACAGACACTGATCCTTCTGGCTGACTCACGGAAGCACACGGCACAACGCCTCCAAACCGAACACGGCCCGTGACAAGGCCTTCGAGCAGTGCCAGATACTCTGCTCTGCCATTGTTCCGGAAACACAATCCTTTCAAATCTTTCGTTTCCTCACTCTTAACTTGGAATTCTGTAGCTCGCTTTACACAGTCACTGTCTCTTGACCACCCTCCTCTCAAGTTCTGCCCAACCCAAACACGGCGCCGACGACGAGCCGGCGGCGGCGACTGGGCCCCACCAGATACTGTATGCTTTTGAGACCCTCGCACGAAGTCTTCGCTAGAGAAACAAACGATTGGGGCATAGGGCCATGAGAGCGCTTCAGCAGCCTGAAGTCTACGCAAGGAGCAATATTGGTACATAGGAGACATTGCAAGAAGGGGCATCAATATGGTGTGGGACCAGTTGTCGATCAACAAGCCGCATTTGGCGTATCTGATCCTTGGAGGCTTCACCAGTCTCTTCATGCTATGTTCATTATATGTCAAAGAGAAGTTGTACATTGGCGAGGCCACCGTTGCAACAATATGTGGTATCATTTTCGGACCACATGCGGCGAATTTATTCAACCCAGCGTCGTGGGGAAATGTGGACCAGATAACGCTCGAATGCTCGCGCGTTGTGCTGGTGGTACAATGTTTCGCTGTCGGTGTCGAACTGCCCAAAGCATACATGGAACGACACTGGAAATCGGTGGTATTCCTCCTGGTACCGGTAATGACGTTTGGCTGGCTGATCACCAGTCTCTTCATTTGGTGGATGATCGAGCCATTGACTTGGCTGGAGAGCCTTGCATGTGCGGCTTGTGTCACCGCTACTGACCCGGTGCTGGCGTCGTCTGTCGTGGGAAAAGGCAAGTTTGCCAAACGCGTACCTAAACATCTCCGAGACATCCTCTCTGCTGAGTCTGGCTGTAATGATGGCATGGCTTTTCCCTTCATCTATCTTGCTTTCTACATCATACATTACAAAGCAGATGGCAAGCAAGCTGCCTTCCACTGGTTTTGCAATACGATCTTGTACGAATGTGTCTTCGGGGCTATCTATGGGGTCCTCATCGGCTATCTTGGGAGACATGCGATTAAGTGGGCTGATCGAAAGGGTCTCATTGATAGAGAAAGTTTTCTTGTGTTCTACTTTACGTTGGCTTTGTTTTGTGCTGGTACCGGAGCTGCCCTTGGGACCGACGACTTGCTCGTTGGCTTTGCTGCTGGGGTCGGCTTCAGTAACGATGGCTGGTTTACGCATAGAACGGAAGAATCTCATGTTTCCAACGTCATCGATCTGCTACTGAATTTGGCCTACTTTGTCTATTTCGGATCCATCATACCGTGGGAGCAATACAACGCACCACAATTCGGACTTACGCCCTGGAGGCTTGTTGTCATTGCCCTCCTCGTCATTTTCTTCCGCCGCATACCCATCATGTTGGCTCTGAAGCCGATCATCCCGGACATCAAGACTTGGAGAGAAGCTCTATTTGCTGGCCATTTTGGTCCAATCGGCGTAGGCGCCATCTTCGCAGCTATCTTGGCGAGAGCAGAGCTGGAGACAGACACCACAGTGCCGCTGGCTGAGCTGCCAACTGATCCACATACTGAGAATTATGCTATCGTTCATGTAATCTGGCCCCTGACGACATTTTTGGTCGTCACATCGATCATAGTCCATGGATCGTCTATCGCTGTTTTTACGCTCGGGAAGCGGATCAATACCCTGACATTGACGATGTCATATACTCAGGCGAATGAAGATGGTCCCTCTTGGATGAATCGATTGCCAAGAATACAGTCTACTGCGAAGTCTATGTCCAAAGCGAAGAGCGATATCAGCACCGATTCATCGGAAGAGAAGCTACCAGAGTTCCCCCCAGGGACTTTACCGCCTGTTGGTGTGCCTGGCAATTTCTTACGTCGGCAGAAGGAAGAAGACACACCGATCGAAGGAAGACGCTCGATAGCGCGACGCAAGAGCAAATGGGACTTTGGCATGGGTCCCGGTGGGCCAATTAGCCAGTCTGCCATTACTCCCTTACGTGAAAAGTTTGATTCGAACCCTGAAGACAGTGTGTCGGATACGTTAAATGAGAAGGCTACTTCGTCTCCGGAAAGTCCGGAGGAAGGAGAACCGCCAGACCAACTAGAACAAGAAGAAAAGGATGCCAAGCGCAAGAGGAAGCAGGAGCACGACCCCCGCAAGCATGTTGAGGAGCCCACGGTTGAAGCTTACGAAGAGGGTCACGATCTGGTGGTCGAGGATGAAGAAGGTAACGTCCTCAGCATTTCCGATACGCGTGGCGAGACAGAGGATGAGAAGAAGCAACATGCCTACGATGCCGAGAGGAGACTAGAAAGAGAGACGAGCGGAGAGCATGCAAAGGGTAAGTATCACCCTCATGAAAAGAATGAGGGCGAGGAAATCGAGAAGAGGATCGCAGAAGGCCTTGGCCATCCCGAACAAGCTGCACGAAAGTGGCGGCAGAAATTGGGTGATTGGAGATCGGGAGACAAGGGCAAAAATGACGATCCCTTACAATCTAAACCACCGAAACCTGTAGAACACAAAAGCGGCCCAGCTCACGCCTATCAATTCGGCAACACCATTATCGTCGAAGATGAGGATGGTGAGGTCGTCAAGAAGTATGAGATCCCGCACGGTCGAGGACGACAAGGTCGAGGTGGCTATCAAGACGGTCCCAGCAACGTCGGCCAACCCGTCCGACAAGGTCTGAAACGCATGGGCACCTGGGCACACCTCACCAAAGACGCTCCGGCCCCCAGCGCCGATGACCCAGCAGTCGAAAGCAGTACCCAATCCGAGAAAAAGGAACCGCCTCGCTGGCGTCGCAAGTTCTCCCACCTTCCCGCAGCCGACGATCCAGACGACGATAATATTCGCTTCACAGTCGACACCGGCAGCCGCCGCATGACCAAAGAGGACTTCATAGCCTCCATGCGCCAACTCGACCCCAAAGCCCGCATCGAAGCCGTCAAAGACAGCGACGCCCCCACCGGCCTCAAACAAGCTGTGCAAGCCGAAGCCGCTTCCGAGCACCGACGCGCCAGCCAGCCATTTCCCCCAGAAGCCCCACGAACAGGCACAAGCGCCTCACGACACTTCCCCTTCCCCAGCCAGCAAGCCCATCTCTCCACCCAGCAAGAAGAAGCCGAACCTCCCGACCAGGGAGAAGCCGCGATCCACAAATTACCCTCGCATGAAGGTCGCCCTGCCGGGGACGAAGGGCTGACCCTCGTGGACAGCAACAACGAAGACATCCCCTTCCACTCCGTCCCCCAATCCATCTCCAAACACAGCAAGGGCAAACCCGAATCCGCAGCCGCGGCCCGCCGACGCCGCGCCGCGCTCGAGCACCCCGACGACTCCGACGACGACGGCACGGAGCGTGTCCCTCCGCACCATAGCCATCCCAAACAACCAGCCTCAACATCCCGCTTGTCCTCCGACTCGCACCGTACCGCAGCAGTGGATGTGGGCGAAACGGCAGCGGAGAAGCGCAGGCGGCTGGCGGCGCTGAGGGAGGGGAGCGAGGGGCAGGAGAGCAGTGATTCCGAGGACGATAATACGGAGAGGAAGCCCACGGGCGGGCATGAGCCTGTTGCGGAACCGGGGAGGGAGAGCGAGGGTGGGAGGGTGAGGGGGATCAGGTTCGCGGATAGTCCGGCGGAGAATGTGGGGAGGGTGCAGTGGGGGGATGGGGTCGGGACGCGGAGGGGGCGGTAGATGAGTAGGCAGGGGGTTTTGGTTTTGGGGGGGGGCTGTTTTGCTGGGTAGGATGCATAGCATGGATTCGTTGTCGCGCATGGCGGGTTAGGGATGAATGTTATGAAGTCTGCTTTTCTAGATCGTAGATACTGTGTGTCGGATACTATGTTATAGCAGTATCACGATAGAGCTCAGACTTTATATAGGATTCTGCATTAGGGCTCCCCTGCCGCATAACCTTTTGGATTCCTTTGTTTGCGGACCGTTCTTCATGATTGGTGAATTGAGTAGTAGGGGGTTCTGTTGAAGGGGATTGTTGAGGTTATATGGTTGATGAATGTGTGCGCAGATGTAGGTTGTTGGGGAGGGGGCAATTCGGAAGTTGGGTTGCTCTTTGTATTGGGGAAATGGACGCAGGGATGGATGGATGGGTGGAAGTGAGTTGATGAGGAGGGTGTAGGAGGGGGGTTAGGGAAGCTTTAGTGCTGGGAGGAGAAGAAGGAGAAGGATGAAGGAGGTGGAGAGGGGAGAGGTGGTACTCGTGTTCGAAGTCGGTTGGCTGTAGGGATATGAGGCGTGGTGACTCTTTCTCTCTAGGAAGATATAGAGGGGATATTCAACAGAGTTGCAGAACTATAACCTGCCAATTGGAGTTGTGGAGTTGTGGAAGGTTATTAGAGGTGGGCGATGGAATTGACGGCAATAACGAATGATGAGCACGCATGGTGCTTGACTGGGGACTTGGAGCATATGAGAGCCTGGAGAAGAGAAGTGGAAGGGTATCAGAGGGGACAGTTTAATCTGGAGCTGAAAACCTGCGTGTCAGGATCGCTAGGATTGATGCGTGGAAGGGCTCACCAAGTGTCGTAGACATGCAGAGAAAAAGGACTTCGAATGATGGTGCAGAAGTTGCAATGCATCTGTGCTCTACTTGCTTCCAATTGTATGCTCTTCGTGACGTAATTCTTTTCTCATGCCGCTGGGTATCGTGATACATTCAAATCGTTAAACCGTTCCAGTACCTTAGTCCAAGATATACTGTCTCCGACAATCATGCGATAGCATTTTTCCTCGTCCACTCCTCCCTCCTCTTCATCAGCTGGCTCTTGAGTGCGCCGAGCCACTTCGCCAATCCTTCCTCGCTAGGTGCGCAGAAGCGGTAACTGCGGTCTTCGGCGATGATCTGCATGCAATGCGCTTTGCTCTTCGATACTGGGTCGACTTCCCCAGCGCTGATGATGTTGGAGAGTGGGATCAGTAAGAGGGCAGCGTATTCCTCCTCATTCTTGTAGAAGGTGAGGTTTTTGGGCCGCAGGACTGTCCACAGCCGTTTCCATTGACGGACTCCACTGCGAGATTTCAGGCAGAGGAGATATCCATGCCATAGGACACGTTCTTCGTCAGGAGGTCGGTTGGAGATGCTCTGCTGGCTGGCGTTCGGGGCGTGTTCTGGGCCGGCGGACTTCAAAGGTGCGGGAACAGTGCGGTAGGGGGACGTCTTGTGGGGTTTATGGGACGAGGGCGCGGCTTCACTGAAATCAGAGTACGAGCCCATCTCATTGCCGGAGTAATCGAGATCGTGGGTCGACGGCCTGCGGATCTTTACGCCGGCGGGAAGCGATGAGGATGGGGGAGGCGGGGCTTCGAAAGGCTCGGGGGAGCTGGAGCCGTAGCGTTCCTGCTCCCATTGCTCTTGCTGCGTTGAAGGGAGGGTGGGGAACCTGTGTGGATCTGCTTCGTACTGCGTCGGGCTCCCGAGTATAACGCCCTGCTCTTCCTCATCGATCCTCGCCTCTTTCTTGATCAGCTCCACCCATGATTTAGTCTCCGCTTCGCTCTCGGTCTGAAGATGAAAGTTGCGCGAGGGGGAGAATAGACCAAAGACGTGTTGGCGTTTGCCCTTAGGATCTTTCAGGTACGCGACGGCCGTGAGGTCAGAGAGGGTCAGTTGTTTCAGGAGGCGTTCTTCGGAGGGGGATTTGTAGATTGAGAGGAGGTTGGGGCGGAGGACAAGGTAGTGTGACTTCCATTGCTACGAGCAAGTTCGTAAGCCTCTGTAGAGTTCATAAACGCGACAGTGAACCCAATGATATGCAGTACTTTGGTTTTCCGTGTCCGTTTGCGGACAACTCCGCTCATAAGTACGCGATCGAATTCGAAATGCCCTTTCTGGTTAACTGGGGAGAAGGGATGGAGATCGAGATGACCGCTTTTAAGAGCGGAAGATGGCTGTGGTATCGTGACATTCTGTTGGGGTGGTGGAGGTTTTGTTTGGATCGTGTGTGGAATACTTGAAGGTTCGATGGTCAACGGTTGTTGATTTGAGGTAAGCATGTCGGCCATGGTTGGAGGGAGGAAAGACGTCGACATTGAAGGAAATTATCAAAGTCTATGATCTAGGAGAGATCACAACACGAGATATGTGGGTCACATGCCTGTTCGTTGGCCCATAGCAGTCATATTGGGAAACCTTTTGAGGTTTGATGTTGATCGAGTAGCAAAACTGGGACAGTCTTATGCCTTAACGAAGTCGGTTGATCGGGTGCCCCGCGCACGAGCTTTGTGGGGCTTGGACGGCGCCTTGGTAGGTGCAGGTCCGGGTAGATCAGCACCTGAAACCAGCAATGATCGCCCTGGAACCGGCCAGACGCTCTAGGCGCTTATGCCGGGCAGAAACACCAACATCAACACTTTTCTTCATGCCGTATGGTCTCCGCTTCAGTGACTTCAACGGTGTATGCAGGAATCATCAGTCCTAGCCTGCACATACTGCACTGCTTAAGCGCCACGCAGTCAATACTGTAGACCGTCAAAGTAGTGAATCCTCAGAAACGTTGGTCGGTTGTCCACCAAGCTCGCGGATGTTGCAGTCAAAGATTTCGAGCCTTTGGCGCTATTAACCATCAACCACGCAACTCATTTTCTTCGCCCTGAATGAAGTAGCCCGAAGAAAGCATATACTAGCATGAATCCATTGTGCACTGCCAATCATGCCCGTCATAAGCCCTGAGAAACTCATCAGCTTACAACATAGTTCTGTTGACATAAGAAACGTGCGTCTTCAGGCGATTGATAATTCGAGATACCATACTGATCAACACAGATCTGTATTCTTGCACACGTCGTCAGTAGTGTACCTCTTGATCCAGTACGTTTCTGATAGTTTAAGGATCATGGCAAAACATCTCTCACGGATGGGCTTATTGCCACCAATGGCATCATTTCTCCCAAGCTCGCTGGAAAGATCCGCTACCTCGATTCCAGGCCAGATGAGCAACTCCGGGGTATCACTATGGAGTCATCAGCCATTTCTCTCTACTTCTCAATGTCGAGGCGCCTCGAGCCCGAAGGCCCACCAATCCAGAAAGAATACTTGATCAATCTTATTGATTCTCCAGGCCATATCGATTTCAGTAGCGAGGTCTCAACGGCTTCAAGGTTGTGTGACGGTGCTTTAGTGCTAGTTGATGCTGTCGAGGGCGTATGTAGCCAGACGGTCACTGTTCTCCGACAGACATGGATAGAGCACATGAAATCTATACTGGTAATCAACAAGATGGATAGGCTCATAATAGAGCTTAAGATGTCTCCAGGAGAGGCGTATAGCCATCTGAACAAGCTCCTAGAGCAGGTCAATGCAGTCATCGGGAGTTTCTTTCAAGGGGAGCGGATGGAGGAGGACCTGCAATGGAGAGAAAGGGTCGAGGAACGAGTAGCAGCGGCCGCAGCCAAGGAGCAGCAGAGATACGAGCGTAAAGCTGCAAAGACAGCCAATGGCCCATCAACCGAGGAATCGGAAAGCATAGCCCCAACTAGCACAGCTGGGGAGTTTGAAGAGAGGGATGACGAAGACCTCTACTTTGCTCCCGAAAAGCATAATGTGATCTTCAGCAGCGCTACTGATGGGTGGGCTTTCACGATCCGGCAATTCGCGCATCTTTATGAGAAAAAGCTTGGCCTGAAGCGCTCAGTCCTGGAGAAGGTATTATGGGGGGACTTCTACCTTGAACCTAAGACCAAAAGAGTTCTGGGCTCGAAGCACCTGAAAGGCCGAGCGCTCAAGCCGATGTTTGTGCAATTGGTACTGGACAATATCTGGGCTGTTTATGAAGCAACTACGGGCGGCAATAAAGGGAAAGGGTGCGTGGACATCTCTACCCGTGGATTGTATATACACGCTGCTCACAAAGTATTCCTGTGCCCAGTGATCCTGCAATGGTTGAGAAGATTACAAAGTCGCTTTCCTTGGCCATACCACCCCATGTGTTACGCTCAAGAGATCCCCGAGCAATCCTGACGACTCTCTTTTCCTCATGGCTTCCATTATCTACTGCTACTCTCGTTTCGGTCATAGAGAATCTTCCTAGCCCTCCAGTCGCACAAGCTAGTCGGTTGCCAGCACTGATAGATGCTTCTCCCGGTGCAGAACATGTTGATGGGACGATCCGGAATGCCATGGTTGCTTTTAGCGCTTCTGAAACGGATCCAATCGTAGCCTATGTCAGTAAGATGGTCGCTGTTCGGGCCAGCGAGCTACCACAGAACAAACGGAAAGGCGGTGGGATCTTGACCGGCGAAGAAGCTCGAGATCTGGCACGTCAAAAGCGTGCAGAGATAGAGAAGCAGCGAGCAGCTCTGGAAGGCGAAACAGCGAAAGAGCCGAATGACGTGACAGAAGCCTTGAGTGAAACCAATCTTGGAAAAATTGGGGACCTAGATACCGAACAGGAAGAAGATCCGGAGCATCTAATTGGTTTTGCTCGACTTTATTCCGGAACTTTGTCCGTAGGAGATTCGATCTATGTTCTGCCTCCCAAATTCTCTCCGGCAAACCCGCATGCGCCACCGGAACCTCAGAGAGTGACAGTGACTGGCTTGTATTTGTTGATGGGACGTGGTCTTGAGAGTTTAGGATCTGTACCGGCAGGTTGCGTCTTCGGCATTGCAGGACTTGCAGGACATATCTTGAAGTCGGGCACCCTCTGCAGTCAACTGGAGGGCAGTGTCAACCTGGCTGGTATTAATATGGGTAGCCAGCCCATCGTCCGTGTGGCATTAGAGCCAGTCAATCCAGGAGATCTCGACAAGATGATCATCGGTATGCGCTTGCTTGAACAAAGCGACCCTTGTGCGCAGTACGAAGTTCTTGAGAGCGGCGAGCATGTCATACTGACCGCTGGGGAGCTTCACCTCGAGCGATGTCTAAAGGACCTAAGAGAACGATTCGCAAAGTGCGATATCCAAGCAGGAAAACCTATCGTGCCGTACCGGGAGAGCATTGTCAATGCCGCAGAGATGGCGGCACCGAGGGAGAAGGACCTTCCGAGAGGTACTGTCATCAGTGTCACGACATCGAAGCATATCACTATGCGATTGCGTGTACGGCCATTACCGACTACGGTAGTAGACTTTCTAGAGAAGCATGCGGAACTACTGAGGCGACTATATTCGAGACAAGAAGCTGAAGCTGAAGGCAGGCTTACGCAGGGAATTATAGATGACGGGGAGGACGAGACAGAGGATGCTGATGTCGCCATGGATAGTGATGGCGACATGCTCTCAATGGTTGACTTCAAGAATGAGATGAATTCTCTATTTGTAGAAGACAAGGGTCAATCAGATGTATGGGCTGGGGTGGCCGAGAAAGTGGCCGCGTTTGGGCCCAGAAGAGTAGGCCCAAACATCCTCATCGATAACACCAAGCAAGATGTGTGCCAGAGATTGTAAGTCAACCGAAACCCTCCAGAATTCTCGAGTCGCTCATTGTACGGCAGTCTTCAAGAGAAGCAAGAACCACACCTTCCAGGCGCACCGACGGACCCAGATGCCAAGCAGCACTCGGAGGAGCTGACTGCCCGAGACTTTTCGGACAAGATATCCTATGCTTTCCAGCTAGCGACTGCTCAAGGACCGCTGTGTCACGAGCCTGTACGGGGCATTGCGGTGTTCCTCGAAGAGGTCACAGTTACATCAGCTTCTGAAGACGATTCATCGCCACGGGAGATGCTTGGCCGACTGACAGGTGAGGTTATCAAGACGGTACGAGACTCGATTCGACAGGGCTTTCTGGACTGGAGCCCGCGACTTCTCCTTGCCATGTACAGTTGCGAGATTCAGGCGTCTAGTAGGTGACCCGCCATATTGAAGGTGGGCAATAGAAGCTGATTCTTCTTCCAGCCGAAGTCCTAGGTCGCGTGTACAGTGTTATAACCCGTCGCCGCGGCCGAATAGTCTCCGAATCCCTCAAGGAAGGGACTCCTTTCTTCACGATTCTATCTGTACTGCCGGTAGCTGAGTCGTTTGGTTTTAGCGAGGAGATCCGCAAACGAACATCAGGTGCAGCATCTCCTCAGCTGGTGTTCCAGGGTTTCGAAATGCTGGATGAAGATCCGTTCTGGGTCCCGTTTACCGAGGATGAGTTAGAGGATCTTGGGGAGCTGGCGGACAGAGAGAACGTGGCGAAGAGATACATGGACGCTGTGAGGGTGCGAAAAGGTCTGGCAGTGAAGGGGCAGAAGCTCGTTAAGGATGCTGAAAAGCAGAAGACGCTGAAACGATGATCATGGCATATCAGAAAAGTCAAAACAAGCTTGCGAACTCAGTGCTGAGCATGTAATGCTTTGGTAATCTTTGAGCCTTGAACTCCGGCCGCTATGCAAAAACCACCAGATCACAAGTCTGCCGCTCAGGGATCTTCTTCAGGCTGCTGTAGTGTATTTTCAAACCATCTCATATCTCTCAACGGCAGCACCTTCGCGGTAACTTTTCCCTTGATAAGGGCCAACGGCAGAGGGCCATAGAATCTTGAATCCCTTGAAGCCTCCACATTGTCCCCAATACACCAGAAATGGCCTTCAGGAACCTATATCACCCGTCAGTGATCACCCAGAATCAACTGACCATGCGTACCCTACCTGTATCATCATCCCCCTCCCTCCCTCCACATCCGGGGTATCCCTCATCACAAAGTCCCCCGGCATCCCCAGCACCCTCTTGATAGCCCCCTCTTCAGGCATCAGCGGATGCTTCATGCTCACAACATCCCCGACTTTGATCCATCGGCCTCTTCTATACGACTTGTCGATCCATACCCAGTCGCCTCTGACGGCGATTGTGGGCAGCATGGACGGACCGGCGGTTGCGCGTGGTTGCCCGACATATTCGAAGATGAAGTGGATCAGGAAGCCCAATTTTGTGACCTGGATTACGCTCCATCTTAATTCGGAGAGGGAAGGCGGCGCGAAATAGATCAGAAGCCGGTTAAAGAGGGGGTGCCGTGGCATTCAGGGACACATTGTTGCGCTTGAGGTTTCCAGAGCTTCGAGCAATCATCTCACGGCGTGTCGGCCACTAGATAGCCGATGTTAGCGCCGCAAGCGAAGATATCAAGTGGACTTGGTAGTCTAGCAAGTCACAAAATCGATAACAATATGCATAGGTATTTTACATTGATACTTTCTCTGATGGTGTCATATTGATCATTTAAAGGCAGGCATTGATAGAGCCATTCCACATGGTGGCATGGTGCACCAAGGCTTGGCATTTTTCGCTTGTGGTCCGTGCCGCCGCATGGAATAGGAAATTTTGAAGATATCTTGGCTACAGTCCGTCTTGTCCTTGTCGGTTGAACAACTTACAGAGCAGAGATGCTTGTAGCGACACTCCGCAGAACGACGTTCGATGCTCTTGCTTCATCGATTGTAGTATACGAACGTTACCGTCTCCTCCGTCGACCTCTTGAAGCCTTTGTCGATTCTAGCATTGGACGGCTCCCGTTTGTCTAGCATTTTGAAGGATTGCAATAACATATGTACAATCAAGATGTATATCACTGGCCTGCCATCCTTGAGGATTCTCGTAGCCCGCGCCAATGCGTGTATACCTGAACGTCCCAATGAAAGAATGTATCGAGCTCGACACCCATGACCCGGTATCAACGCTGCAGTATTATACTCTGCATCAAGTATCTATTCCAAAGCTCCACCTTTACGGACGGCTGGGGTACCTTGCAGACGATCTGGCAGCAGACCTGGGATTATCTGAGAAAGTGAGCAATGTCATTGGGCGTGGTTGCTAGATCCTAAATCGTCTGGGAGTCTACGTTGATGGCAGATTTGACAGAGTAGTTCTGGGCCACCGTGCTAAGGTTTTTCGAGAGAAGGTCTCCTTTCTAGGTCTTCGCAAGGTGCTTACACTCCACTGCACGGTGTAAAGAGAAGGAAGAGATTATAATGTGACGATAGCATATCGTGAAAAGAAATGGATTGAATCGGCGCAACCTTTATGCCATGTTTGCCTCTAAAGCTAGTAAGGGCCTAAGATGAAGCAGAGTTACAGAACTCTACCAGCAGGTCAACATCCTCTAGTGTCTTTCCATCTTGTTATCCCCTAGGTAAGTCCAAAAGGTATGCAGACTATTACAACAGTCGTCACGCCTGAAGTCGACAGCAGTGAGATCATAGTCTGGAGGGAGAGAATGAGAATGTCAAATTTGATGCTTGGTCGATACTAAACAATGGTCTTTGTTGCGTAGTGTTGTTGCAAAGGGTAAAAAGCACAAGCTTTTTGCCCAGCTCTTTGTTGTTGTGATCTTCTTTGCTGAAGTGTTGTTATATGTCAATCTTATTACAATCTTGCCAATCAAAACTCCCATTTGTCTTGTGCCGCTTTTGTCCATCATTCTTATCTTCTTATCTCTGCTGCCATTTTCTCTCTCTCGGTATTGCTCAGCTCGTAAGGCAGCGTGTGGGCTAAAACATGGCCCGACAACAGGAGCATTCAGCTCCTCCCGGAACACAGATCATACCCGGAACCATAGAAGAGACTTGCGAGAGTATTCTTCGGGGAAAGCTGCACAACGAAGAAGACTTCCCAGATATCGTCGATCAACTGAAAAGCATGTTAGTCAGAAGATCCGAGTTCGAATGCGTGCAGGCAAAGGTGGAGACGCTTGAAGTCGAAGTCAAGACGCTGCAAGCAGATTCGGAAAAACTAATGAAGGAACATCAGACGCTGCAAGCAGATTCGGAAAAACTGATGAAGGAACATCAGACGCTGCAAGCAGATTCGGAAAAACTGATGAAGGAACATCAGACGCTGCAAGCAGACTTAGAAACACGAATGAAGGAACGTCGTGGAATCAGCACAAGAGACTTTATACAAGGTGTGATTCGACAAACGAGTGGTGTCGACCAACGAGAGCTCGTTCTTGAGCCTGGTACGTAAAAGTGACACATCACCCATTTCTTAAGTCTCTAATGATATTGTCAACTTGAAGGAATTCTAGGAAAATTGGCTTCTTATACCAATTCAGAAACTAGCAAGTCAGAGTCTTCTAATAAACTAGAAGCTTTCTCTAGTCAGGCCATTCAGATTTCGAAACTTACTGTGGAGCACTTTGCGCCTTTGTGGGCTTGTTACAACAAGAGCGCGCACGATTATTCAATAGAGGAAGCCCATGCGATCATCGACGAGTCGCTTTGGAGCTACGAATTTTTTCAGGAGTGGATATATCAAAGATCCAGGGCGAAGATACCTTGCACCAAAAACCAATTCAAGGAATACGCAACTTCCGTATCGCCATCGGATCTGAAGCACATGCTTGAACTGGGAGAAAAGGACTCACCATATGCTCTTCTAGTGGCGACCTATTACATGCGTATAAAATACTCCCTTCCACACAATGATGCGAAAACACGAAGACCCTTCGAGATGCTCGAAAATTCCTGGTCGGACATATATCAAAAAGCTTTGGCTCTCGAATTGGACAAGACTAGCAATCTACGCGACTTCTGTCGCAGTGTTCGTTACAAGCTTTTCACGATACCATCCGATATACAACATTATCGCCAAGCTGTTTCCTTGTTGCATCTCTTCGCCGCGAGAACAAAATATCCTCAGGATCTACCGAGGTCATTCCGAGCTATTGAAAGAAAATACAACATCGGTACACGGGCGAGCCCATCGATCTCAAGGAGCTTCCATACTCGGCTTGATCGAGAACCCCGCCTAGGATCAGCAATGCTCTTCTGCCGTCCAAGAAAGTCAGCTTCCTTGTCATCGGTCATTCGTCGTCCGAGTGCTCGAGGACCATGGCCAAATCTTACATTGATTGGTCCCGCTCAATCAACAATCCGATTCTTGTCCGTTCTGGGGTTGAGTTTGCTATGAATGTGACCTTCTACGTCACCGTCTACCAGCTATTCTTCACCTGTCTCCCCTCCACCTATCTGTCGCTTGTTGTCGCTTCTCCTGCGTCCTATCGATCAGCTTCACCGTCACCTCCGCCGCGTCATCAAAGCACTCTATGGCCCGCGCCGCCTTGATGGACATGGGGGGTGATATTGAAAGCTTCGAGAATCGTCATACACCAGGTTGTTTCCTTCCGCATGCATAGCCCTGGCGCCTTTCCTTAGAAATTCTGGCGCTCGATACCCCTACACGGATGCATGTATTGCTTTCCTCGCCGCGCCTCCCTATCGCTACACAGGCGGGACCACGAGGGAGGGGTCTTTTCAGAGAAATGTGGGCGCCTGTTCTGAATTCTTCCTCTCTCAAGGCCTGCCTCGGGCTTGCCCATCAGGCTAGCACCGGGCTTAGGCTCAGCGTATCCGGTCCAGCGTGCTTTAATGAATCTAGATAGCTACAAGCCACTCACTTCACCCACCGTCCATTACTGTGCATACAAGCCGGATAAGATGACTACAAATGAGGCACTTCATTAGTGGAAACGCTCATTCTCATATGTTTTGCGGCTGGCTCATAGAATATCGTAACAACGAAATTATCTAAACAATGCTGCGTGAGGTGTAGCCTGCATAACAGGCTTCATAAGCAGGCCTAGTGACCCTCCAGCGACCATTGGCTTTCGGCCATAAGCCAGTCCGACGGCGACGGAGGTGTGAGCGAGTGGGCTGGTGGCCCAAAACCTACTATATTCGTAGACTTACCCTCCGGGCCTCCGGAGTCAGGAAAGTAGTAGCCAATGTGACAGGTGAGAAAAATGAAAATCGACAATCATGTCGGATATTTGTAGAAGAAATTGGGGGGGACAGAAACTGAAGTTTTGCTGCTCTTCCGATCTAGCTGGTTCTGGGTAGAGAGGTTGGGGTGCTTAGCGACCTCAAGACCTATCTCATCGGAGCGAGCGAACATTCACGATTCACAACTCGTAACGAAAGCTGCTTGAAGCGTACAAGAAGCCAGACCATGAGACACTGTAGCCATCTCAGCTCCACTGCCGAGGCTCTGCAGAGAGTGTTCTTTCCCACCCTCCGTACCATCGTCAACCCTTCCCGAGCATCTTCAGCCCCCTTCCAAAATCCACCCAACGCCTTCCTAAAGCGATGCTATGCAAGCGCCCCTCCCGATGGCGCATTCAATATGGCCGGTCGTTTTGTCCGAGCCAACAAATTTTCCAAGGCCGAGGACCAGCGCAAACGCGACGAAGGCATCCACTCCCAAGAGGTCTGCCTGGTCCAGCCAAACGGCAAGCTTGGCAGACCTCAATCGCTCTCGTGGGTGCTTAGTCGGATTGACCGGAAAGCCGAGTTTGTAGAGCAATACGATGAGGTTGATGGTATACCTGTGTGCAAGATCATCAACAAGAAGGAGGCGCGGGAAGCTGCCAAATCGCGCAAGAAGCAGAAACAGCCGGCTGCGGTTACGAAGTATCTGGAACTCAATTGGGCCATTGATCACAATGATCTCGCGCACCGGTTAGGGAAGTTGAAGGAGTTTTTGGAGCGGGGGCACAGGGTGGAGGTTCTGCTGCTGAAGAAGAAGAAGAGGATGAGGGATGCGACGGCGGAGGAGGGCAAGCAGACATTGGAGAGTCTAAGCAAGTATGTCAAGGGCGTTGAAGGCGCGAAGGAAATCAGACCTATGGAGGGGGACTTCTTGGGGAGAGCTACGTTGTACTATGAGGGAAAAGTCAAAGCGAACAAGGACGCAAGTGGAAGACTACGAGCCGATGCTGTGGAAGAGGAGTCAAAGTCTGAGCCTGCACCGCCAGAGGAACCACCTGGGAGGCAAGCTGCGTATGGTTGAGGTTCAGATTGGAGGTTCATAACGAAATACATCGAATCTTCTGCTCGAAACCAGGCCAACCCCTTTCGCTACCTTAATACCCTTAAAGCATGAAGGTATGTACGAAATGTGAACGATTATAGAACCTATAGATATGCGTCTATTTCCAAATGAAATGTGTGCGACGTATACTGCACGCTTGCATCAGATGTTGGAAAGCATCTGGTTTTCAACAGAATAATACGAAAGAAAAGTTGGAAGGAAAGGAATTTAGTATTTATAATTGCTCCCGACCTCGATAAAGCTCTATGATAACCTCGATTGAGGTTGGCCACCGATTAGGTTCGCGCGCCGAGAGTGCCGCGTCCGCCAAGACAATTTTTCTGGTGACGAGAACGACTTGTAGCAACTCGTACGCAGTGAGAAGCCTTCGTTCGCTTTCATCTCTCTTTTGATTTGGATCGGGTAGCCTGCTGGGTCACGATGGCTGCGTTCGCCCGGTCGTTAAGGCCTTTCTTAGGTGCTACCGTCAGCGCTACACGGCAGCAGAAGTCCATCAACCCCATACAGCGAGTATTTGGCAAGGAGGCCATTGGAGTCAGAGGACTCGCTACGGTCTTCGAGCGCTCAAAGCCACATGTCAATATCGGTACGGAAGCTGAGGCGAATGTGAAGGATGTCACTGATCGAACATAGGTACAATCGGTCACGTTGACCATGGCAAGGTTCGAGAAACGCCCACTATCCTATTCGTACTCTCCTAAAATTACTATCAGACAACTCTCACCGCTGCCATAACGAAACGCCAGGCGGAGAAGGGCTTCGCAAATTTCCTTGAGTACGGCGCAATTGACAAGGCTCCTGAAGAGCGAAAGCGTGGTATTACCATCTCTTCGGCGCATATCGAATATTCAACCGAAGCACGGCATTACTCTCACGTCGACTGTCCCGGTCACGCAGATTACGTCAAAAACATGATCACTGGTGCTTCAAGCATGGATGGAGGTATCATTGTAGTAGCAGCTTCAGACGGCCAAATGTAGGAGGGAGTATTCTTACCAGCGAACGCATGATTGACAGGTCCTAGGCCCCAAACCCGTGAACATCTTCTACTCGCCCGTCAGGTCGGTGTACAAAAGCTTGTTGTGTTCGTCAACAAGGTCGACGCAATCGAGGACAAAGAAATGCTGGAACTGGTTGAGATGGAGATGAGGGAACTCCTGACCACCTACGGCTTCGAAGGCGACGAAACCCCCATTATTCTCGGTTCAGCCCTCTGTGCTCTCGAAGGTCGACAACCAGAAATTGGCGCGCAGAAGATTGACGAGCTGTTGACCGCAGTTGATACCTGGATACCTACCCCTGAGCGCGACGTCGAGCAACCCTTCCTCATGTCCGTCGAAGATGTCTTCTCCATACCAGGTCGTGGCACGGTAGCGTCCGGGCGTGTAGAGCGCGGTACTCTAAAACGGGACGCGGAAGTTGAGCTCGTCGGAATCGTGCCGAATCCGATCAAGACAAAAGTCACCGATATCGAGACCTTCAAGAAGTCTTGTGACGAATCTAGAGCAGGCGACAACTCTGGGCTACTACTTCGGGGTGTCAAGCGTGAAGACGTAAAGCGAGGCATGGTAGTCGCAAAGCCAGGCTCCGTGAAGCCGCACCAACGCTTTCTGACTTCGATGTACATTCTTACAAAAGAGGAGGGTGGCCGGCATACTGGCTTCCATGACAATTACCGACCACAGATATTCATGAGAACTGCTGGTAATGTCCCCATCTTTTCTAATATTTCTCTATATTCCCAAGAGTCATGGGCACAGTGTTAACAAAATCCTCAGACGAAGCTGTTGCCTTCCACTGGCCAGAAGGAACAGAGGATGCTTCCAACAAGATGGCTATGCCGGGCGACAACGTCGAGATGGTCTGCGAAACGCACAATCCCGTCGCCGTTGACCAAGGTCAGCGTTTCAACGTTCGAGAGGGAGGTCGGACGGTTGCAACCGGTCTGATCACTCGAGTCATCAAGTAGCATTAATGTACTTTGGGAAAAGCTAAGGAAGGTCGTGGCCGATAGATGAGACAGGAGCACCGCGGTATGGTGTGGAAGCAAAGAGATGCATATTGTACAAAGGAATACAAAAGATATGGGCATTGCTTGCAGGATGGGTATCAATATCTTTTCATCTGAATTTGTCACCTCTTTGTACCTTTACATGTACATACAAACCTACCAATCTTCTCTCAAAAGTACCCTACTTTAATTCGGGTTATAGGAGCTGCTAAAGCCAATCCACAATTCATTGCTATGTCACGTGAAACGTGAAACGTTAAGCGAGAATTAATAATTAGGGCAGGTCGCGTTCAACTGATAGAATTCTGTGAGTTTCCGCCGAGCAACTACCCCCGCTCGCTTCATGGACTTATATTATATAGGTTCACCACCTTCGACACCCTCCCTCCCTCTTTCCATCTTCCATCACCATCTACGACCCTTTCCAAGTGAAGCAGTGAGTTCTTTGCAGCTTCTGCTGGCTTTCTTGTGACATAGGCTGATATTGAGTCACTAAGATACCACACAATATCTCCTCGCACCACCAGCTACTGGTAAGTCCTCCTCTGTGGGTTGACAGCCTCACTACTCATATTGCACGGCCTTCTTCCTTCTTCTTGATTTTACCATTTGAAGCTCCAAGGCTTTGTGGCCCAGCAGCATTTCCACACCTCACACCCCCAATGACAACACCAAAGCACCCTCCCCCTCTTTCCACGCTTTCACGTCTTCCCCGTGGGCTCTCCCAATTCCAGCCCATCGTGCAAACGCGAAACCATCTCTCCATCCTCCTAACCTCTTCCCAGCAACCAAGCAAAGATGTGTGTCGTCCTAATGATTCACTACGCATGCAGCCACCACCGCCCCAGTAAGTTCCCCACCTGAAGCCCCTCAAGCCGTCCACCTCCAAGCCCCCTTAACCCTCCAAGAAGGCTAACCACGTTCTCACAAAGTGCCCGCCCCAATCGTCAATACCTGCGAGCCCAAACAGACCATCTCCCGCATCCGCGGCCAGCAGGCGCGCTGCCTTCCCGAAGCCACCGTCACGTGGGACATCGCCAGCAACAACGTCTGCCCCATGTGTAGCGGCTCCATCTACCGCTACGAGAAGCGCTTCGAGCTTGTCCGGAAATTGGCGGCGATGGGCTATGCCGACCGTGTATGTTTCTTGGCCCCCCCCCCGTCTCTTCCTTTGGTATCCTGGATGCTTACTTATGGAATAGCTCTCACCCATGTCAGCGCTCGATGCCGACCAGATCCGCATGTGGAAGATCTGGGTCGCGGACCGTGAGCGTTTCCGACAGATTGGCGTGCGGGGCGGCAAGGATGGGGAGTTGGGACAGGGGGTGTGGAGCTTGAGGCCGTGGGGCAAGGGCGGCGGGTTTGAGGAGTGGTACAATTTCGATGGGTTCTTGGGGGTGATGGGGCCGTTTAAGAGGGGGGAGGTGAAGGGGTTGGAGGCGCTGTATGGGACCTTGCATCGTGATGAGGGGGGAGATGGAGATGCGGGGGAGGGAGAGGGAGATGGAGAGGGGGTGGCTGCGGCCCGCGAGCCTGGAGAGGG
>JAABUZ0100000982.1_pt1 | contig 59126 bp, 56 predicted proteins | sample 5562091 | NCBI WGS metagenome assembly JAABUZ01 (sample SAMN12813069, study PRJNA571459) | rock metagenome | isolation source: Antarctica rocks | place: Antarctica: Victoria Land, Linnaeus Terrace sud | collected 2015-12-21 | reverse complement strand
TGACCTGCGCGTTTGCTTGCTCCCGCGACTGGACTTGAACCAGTAACCCTGCGATTAACAGTCGCATGCTCTGCCAATTGAGCTACGCGGGACCACCGCCACCGTTGGTTCGGCGCCCAGTGAGGCTACCGCATGCAAGTGACGGAACCAGCCTACCCAGGGTCGGCGCTAATGTGACAACGACGGTCCGCCCACCCCAGCCAGCCAACCCAGGGAGCTTTCGTGAGCCGCATCGCGTTCGCCTCCGGCTTTGCCGCCGGGTATGTGCTCGGTGCCCGAGCGGGACGGACCCGCTACGAGTCCATCCGCCGGGGTGCGCGCACCTTGGCGGATCGGCCGGAGGTACAGAGCGCGGCGGGAATGCTGCAGGCTCAGGCCGCGGCCGCCGCCCGCTCCGCATTAGGCAGAATCCGCTCGGGACCCCACGCAGCGACGCGGAACTGACCTGCGCGCGACCAGTGCCGGACACGCCGCTTTTTGACCTGATGGAGCTGATCGGTCGACGTCACGCGCTGGCGCTGATCTGGGCGCTGCGCCAGGCGCCCGAACCGTTCGGGGTGCTGGCCTCCATCCTCGCCGCCCCGGAGCCACTGCTGTCACAGCGCCTCCGGGAGTTGCGCGCGACGGGTCTGGTCGAGGTGGACGAGGCCGGTTCGTGGCGGCTCACGATGCACGGGAGACGGCTGCTCGATCCCTTGGAGCAGCTGGCTGGCTTCGCCGATCGCTGGGCCCGGCTCGGCGCCCGACAGCGGGTCCCGCGCGGCTCGGCCGAACTGGGACGAGACCAACCCTGACCGCCGAAGGTCAGACGCCCAGGTCCTCGCGCATCTGGGCCAGCACCTGCTCCGCCTGGCCGGTGAGCGCCGGATCGGTTGTCGGCACGCCCGGGTCATAGCGCAGCCGCCACAACACGGCGCCATCCACGGCGCGGCGGGCGATCACCGTGACGCCCCGACCGTCGGCGAGGAGGGGCACGGCTCTGCTCGCCAGGACACTCCCGGCCACCTGCCCATGAACGGTCGCGGGGAGCCCGCGCGGATCCCCGACCGTGATCGCACGAATCTCGCCGTCAATGCCGAGCAGTGTGAGGGTGTCCTCCGCCCAGCTGACATGATCGATCTCGGTCCACCCCAGCCGTTCCCCATAACCCCAGAGCCCAGCGTTGGTGGCGACCAGCGGCGCACCAGCCGCATCTCGCCCCCAGGCAAGCAACCGCTCCCCCGGCGCCGCCGCGACCACCGACTTGACGTCGGGAGGCAGCCGCCTTGCCGCAAGGGCCCGCACCAGATCGGTCCACCAACGAGGCAGCTTCACACCGAGCCAGCCGCCTGCGCCCGCAACGTGCGCTTGCGCGCCTCGAGCTCCACGACGCGCCCGAAAAGGCGCGTGTAGGACTCCCCCGCCTGCTCTGGATTGGTCCGTTCCAGCCTCCCTTTGGCCTCGGCGAGCTCACGGCTGACGGCCAGTTCCTGGACCCGGGCAAGGACGGCGGTGGCGTAGCGGCCCTCGTCGTCGCCGACGTAACGGATGGGTTCCACGGCGAGCGCATGTACCGCGGCCCGAACCTCGTCGTCTGGGCTGCTGTCCAGCAATGCTTGCACCCAACCGCCGCCTTCCGGGCGTCCGGCAGCGCCACCGGCGAGGGCAACCGTTACCCGGACCTGGCGGTGCGCCGGCACCGTGAACCACTGTTCGGAAAGATGATCGAAAAGGCCACCGGTCAGCTGCGGCCGCTGCACTGCCAATTTCAGGGCCTCCCGTTCCACCACCGAGGTAGTGACCTGCTCACGGGTCGTCGACGCGGACTGGCTGCTTGACGCGGCCGCGGCGGCCGGCCGGCGTTGCGTCGGGGCGCGGCCGGCCTGGTCCGACGCTGCGCCCCCAGCAAGCTCGGCCACCCGGGCCGCGACGGATTCCACGTTCATGCCGAGCCAACCGGCCAAGGATCGGGCGTACTCCGGGCGCAACGATCGGTCCCGGATCCCGGCGACGATGGGCGCGGTGGCCTGCAGCGCCCGGATACGGCCCTCGGGTGTTTCCAGGTCATATCGGTCCAGGGCGGCGCGAATGACGAAGGTGAACAGGGGCACGCGGCTGGCCACCAGATCGCGGACGGCCGCGTCTCCCCTGGCCAGGCGAAGTTCGCACGGGTCCATCCCGTCGGGACCGACCGCCACGAAGGTCTGGGTGACGAACCGTTGGTCCAGCTCAAAGGCCTTAAGCGCCGCCTTCTGCCCGGCGGAATCACCATCGAAGGTGAAGATGACTTCGCCGCCAATCTCGTCATCAAGTAGGAGCCGGCGAAGGACATCAACGTGCTCGGAGCCGAAGGCAGTGCCACAGGTGGCTACCGCCGTGGACACCCCGGCGAGATGCGCTGCCATCACGTCGGTGTAGCCCTCGACTACCACCGCCTGATGGCGCAAGGCGATCTCCTTGCGGGCCAAGTCCAGCCCGTAGAGCACCTGCGATTTGCGATAGAGGGGTGTTTCGCCGGTGTTGAGGTACTTGGGGCCCTGGTCATCATCGCGCAACCGGCGGGCCCCAAACCCGATGACCTCACCGGCGCGATCGTGAATCGGCCACATCAGCCGGCCCCGGAACGAGTCGTATACGCCGCGCTGGCCTTGCTTTACCAGTCCACCCTTGACCAGCTCCTCGCGGCTGAAGCCGTGCCCGGTCAGGTGCTTGGTGAGCGCGTCCCACGAATTCGGGGCGTAGCCGACCCCGAACCGGGCCCAGCTGGCGGCGTCGAAACCGCGGGTGGACAGGAAATCCCGCCCGACGGCGGCCTCCGGTTGGGCCAGCTGATCCCGGAAGAAGGCGGTGGCCTGCGCGTGTGCGGCAAGCAGCCGGGCACGCTCGCTGGTCTGGCGCCCCGCAGCCGCCCCCCCTTGCTCATAGGTCAGCGCCACACCGGCGCGCCCCGCCAGCCGCTCGACTGCCTCGACGAAGCTCAGCGCCTCCGTTTCCTGCACGAAGGAGATAACGTCGCCGGATTTACCGCAGCCAAAACAATGATAGAAACCAAGGCTCGGGTTGACGTTGAAACTTGGGGTCTTTTCCTCATGGAACGGGCAGAGCCCCTTGAGCCGGCCGCCCCCAGCGCCTCGCAAAGTGACGGTCTCGCCGATGACAGACTGCAGCGCCGACCGCTCGCGCACGAGGGCGACGTCGGCGTCGCGGATCCGGGCCATCGTGGGCGTCCTCCCCGGGCAGCGGGAACAGGGGTGATGCGGGGAAGGACGTCACCCTATCGGGCCGGGCCGGGGGGAGCGGGGAGAGCCGGCGAGCCGGCGATGCCAGGCCGCGGCGCTCACGTCGGTCAGGCTTGCCACCTGGTCGACCACGACCCGCAGCCGGGCGCCGTCGTCGGAGGCGGCGGCCCACGCCGGTCGAAGCAGCGGCTCCAGCGCCGGCCCCCCGCGATCGCACAGCGTCAGCACCAATTCGGTGATCAGCTCGCGCTGTCGCCGCTGTTCGGCTCCCCGACGGCGCATCACGTAGTGCATGGCCACGGCCTTCAGGAGAGCCGATTCGTGCCCGACTATTTCGGGGACGACCAGGTCCGCGGCGTAGCGGACCAGCCGCCCGCTGCCGAACGCCGCCTGGGTTGCCCGCACCGCTTCCCCGCAAAAACGGCCGATCAACTCGCTGGTCATGGCCTTGAGCGCAGCCGTGTCGGCCGGCCCGCCGTCGAAGCTGGCCACCCACCAGGGCTGGGCGAGCAGCGCGGTCCACCTGCGAGCGAGCAGGTCCGGTTTGCCGCCGGGAAGATAGCTGGCGACGGCCGTCGCGATGACCGCCTCCGGGTCGAGGACGTTCGGCCGGATCTGCCCGGCGTAGACCCCGTCCTCATAGTCGTGTACCGAATAGGCCACGTCATCAGCCCAGTCCATGATCTGGGTCTCGAGGCTGCGCCGCCCCAACGGGGCCCCGGCACGCAGCCAGCTGAACACCGGCTGGTCATCGGCGTAGACACCGAACTTGCCACCGTCTTTGGGCCGTGGCCAGGGATACTTCGTGGCAGCGTCGAGCGTGGCGCGGGTGAGGTTCAGTCCAGCGCCGGGGATCTTGACCTCCAACCGGCTCAAGATCCGCAGGGACTGGGCGTTCCCCTCGAAGCCCCCGCAGGCACTAGCGACCTCATTCAAGGCCTGTTCGCCATTGTGCCCAAACGGGGGATGACCCAGGTCATGGGCCAAACAGGCTGCGTCAACCAGATCAGGATCAGCACCCAACGCCTGGGCCATCTCCCGGCCAACCTGCGCGCATTCCAGCGAATGCGTGAGGCGGGTGCGCGGGAAGTCGCTCTCCCCGATGCCCACTACCTGCGTCTTGCCGGCCAGCCGGCGCAGCGCGGCCGCGTGCAGGACGCGGGCCCGGTCACGCTGCAGGGGGCTGCGTGGGGTGTAGGCCGCCGCCTTCGGCGCCTCGGGTCGCCAGCGGCCCAGCGCGTGCTCGTCGTACACGATGATCGAATCTTGAGAACGCGGGGGTGGGAGCCGGGTCAGCGGGTGTCGCTTCCGGCCGTCTCGAGGGCCGCCCTACCGGCCTCCAGCCGTGCGACCGGAACCCGGAACGGGGAGCACGAGACGTAGTCAAGTCCGACCTCGTGAAAGAAATGCACGCTGTCGGGATCGCCGCCGTGCTCCCCGCACACCCCGAGGTGCAGGTCGGGGCGGCTGTCCCTACCAGCCTTTACCGCTGCCTCCACTAGGGCTCCGACACCGTCGCGGTCCAAGGTCTCGAAAGGGGAGACGCCAAAGATGCCGAGTTCGAGGTAACGGCTAAAGAAGCTCGCCTCGACGTCATCCCTTGAGAAACCCCATGTCATCTGGGTGAGATCGTTGGTTCCGAACGAAAAGAACTCGGCGGCTTCGGCTATCTGGCCGGCGGTGAGGGCCGCCCTTGGTACCTCGATCATCGTTCCGATCAGGGCCTGGATGCCGACCTCCGCCAACACCTCTTCCGCCTCTTCCCGCACCGATTCGAGCTCCTGCACGGCACCGACCAGCGGGATCATTACCTCCGGTTGTGGGTCCTTTCCCTTGTCCCTTAGCGTCTTAGCGGCCTCGGCGATGGCCCGAACCTGCATCGCGAACAGGCCTGGGATGACCAGCCCCAACCGAACGCCGCGTAACCCCAGCATGGGGTTCTGCTCGTGTAGCCGTTGAACCGCCCCCAGCAGCTTGACTCGCTTCGGGTCGACGCCCCCGTCCCGTTCGGCAAGTGCCACCTCCACCGACAAGGAGGTGAGGTCGGGCAGAAACTCGTGCAACGGCGGGTCGATCAAACGAATTGTCACCGGCAGCCCGTCCATCTCCGCCAGGATCCCCTCGAAATCGCTGCGCTGCAGCGGCAGCAGCGCGTCCAACGCCGCCTGTCGTTCATCATCGCCCTCGGCCAGGATGAGATCCTCGACGAGCTGGCGGCGATCACCCAGAAACATGTGTTCGGTCCGGCACAGGCCAATGCCCTGCGCACCGAATCGGCGTGCCCTGGCGGCGTCCTCGGGGGTGTCGGCGTTGGCTCGGACCTTCAGCCGTCTCGCGGCGTCGGCATGGTCGGCGATTCGATGCACGGCGGCGACAAGGGGATCCGCATCGGGTGCCAGCGAGCCCTCGAAGTACTCCACGACGGGGCTGGCGACCACCGCTACCTCCCCCGCATACACCTGGCCAGTGCTCCCATCGATCGAAATCACGTCGCCCTCGTTGACGACGACGCCGCCCGGGGCGGTGAACTTGCGGCCGCGGATGTCCACGTCGAGCTCCTCCGCGCCACAGACGCAGGTTTTCCCCATCCCGCGGGCCACGACGGCGGCATGGCTGGTCTTTCCACCGCGGCTGGTGAGAATCCCTTGGCTGGCAATCATGCCCACGAGATCATCGGGCGTCGTTTCCCGACGCACCAGGATCACCTGTTCCCCGCGCTCGGCGAGCTCGTGAGCCCGGTGCGATTCGAACACTGCCTTGCCGACGGCCGCGCCGGGGCTGGCGTTCATTCCCCTTCCCAGCCGGGTCGCTTTCGAGGTGTCCCCAAAGCGCGGGAACATCAACTGCGCCAGCTGGCCGCCGGTGACGCGGGTGACGGCCTCATCCAGGTCGATCAGGCCTTGGTCGACGAGTTGGGTGGCAATGCGGAAAGCGGCACCTGCGGTCCGCTTCCCCACCCTGGTCTGCAACATCCACAGCTTACCGCGCTCAATCGTGAACTCAATGTCACACAGGTCCCGATAGTGCCCTTCTAAAATTTGCATGATGTCGAGGAGCTCCGCGTACGCGGCATGGTCGACCTGTTCCAGATCGGCCAGTGGCACGGTATTGCGGATCCCGGCGACGACGTCCTCGCCCTGAGCATTCTGCAGGTAGTCGCCGTAGATCCCCTGGTCACCCGAGCCCGGGTCACGGGTGAACGCCACCCCGGTGCCGGAATCCATACCGAGGTTGCCAAACACCATGGCAACGATGTTCACGGCGGTCCCCAGCTCGGCCGGAATGCGTTCCTGCCGGCGATAAAGCCGCGCCCGGTCCCCGTTCCAGGAGGCGAATACCGCTCGAACGGCGAGGTCCATCTGCTCGCGGGGTTCGGTGGGGAATTCCCGGCCGGACTGCTCACGGACAATCGTCTTGTAGGCCTTCACCAGCGCCTTGAGGTCCTCGACATCAAGGTCGAGGTCGTTCTCGGTGTTCTTTGCGGACTTGGCGGCGTCGATAGCCTCATCGAAGTGCTCGCCGGCCACTCCAAGCACGGTTCGCCCGAACATTTGAATCAGCCGCCGGTAGGAGTCATAGGCGAACCGGTCGTTGCCTGCCATCTTCGCCAAGCCAAGCACCGACTCGTCGTTCAGCCCGATGTTCAAGACCGTATCCATCATGCCGGGCATGGAGAACTTCGCTCCCGAACGCACCGAAACGAGCAACGGGTCGTCGGAACCGCCGAGCGCCTTGCCCATCGCCTTCTCGAGCGAGGCGAGATGCTCGTCCACCTCCATCGCGAGGCCCTCCGGCTCGCGCCCGCTGCCGAGGTAGACCTTGCAGGCCTCGGTGGTGATGACGAAACCGGGAGGGACGGGAAGCCCAAGGTTGGTCATCTCGGCGAGGTTGGCACCCTTGCCACCGAGCAGATCCTTCATCTCCCGGTTGCCTTCGGCGAAGTCGTACACGTACTTCGACATGCATTCTCCTCGATCGTTCCGCCGGGTGCTGCCGCGCACCACCGAACCTACCGCCGGCTAGAGGCTGGCACAGGCCTTAGCGATCGGGCCGCCCTTTGCCGCGCTCGCGCAGTCATACGCGGCCTGGACGAACAAGAAGGACCCGAGTAGCCGGGCCCGGACAACATGGCCGACCAGAGCGTAGGTCACCGGCTTCCCGGCCGGGAGCAGCTTGGTGCTGCCATCAAGGTAGCGACCGGTTACGGCGCCAAACCGAACCCGCAGCAGCACCAGGTAGGGCTGCCCGGTGGCCTTGCGGAGCGCGGGGGTGAGCGCAAGCACCGACGCGGCCTGCACCTCATTGAGGACCGAGGAGACGGCGACCAGCCCGACCTTTTTCGCCATGGCGATGCTCGCGCCGTCACCCGAGAGGCCGGCCGAGCCGAGCACTCCCGCGTCGACCAGGTCGGTGCGTAGCTGGGTCAGCGCGTACTGCTCGCCAGAAAGCTGACGCAAGGCGGCCCGCGCGTAGTCGCCGGCGACAACGGCCTTTGCGCTCCCGTCGTGTACCGCGGGGAGCGGCAGGCCGGCGTACCGCTCGAGCAGGTCGGTGGGGGGCGCCGGCCGCACGCCGCGACGAGCCCAGAAGCCAGCCCAGCCTTCGCCAGCGCCGGGTATGGGGGCACCGCTCACGGTCAGCGGCTGCGGCGCGGAAGCAGTCGGGGCAGCGCTCACCGTTGATGTGGGGGAACCGGTGAGCGGGCTCGCCGATCCCGCTGGCGCCGGGGTCGACACCGGGGTGGACCCGGTTGACGAGCCCCTGCCTGGCGAACCGCACCCGGTGATCAAAGCCGTCGCGGCCAACGTGGCGGACACCCAAGGCGCCCAACGGCCGCGGCTCGGTGCCCCCACTACAGGCCGGTGAGGCGCTCGTGCAGCCAGGTGCGCACCTGATCCAAGGCAACCCGCTCCTGGGTCATGGTATCGCGGGAACGAACGGTGACCGCGTGATCGGTCAGCGTCTCGAAATCGACTGTCACGCAGTAGGGGGTGCCGATCTCGTCTTGCCGGCGGTAGCGCCGGCCGATGGCTCCGGCGTCGTCGAAATCCACGTTCCATTGCCGGCGCAGGGTGGCCGCCAGCTCGCGCGCCACTGGTGAGAGGTCGGCGTTTCGCGACAGCGGCAGCACCGCCGCCTTCACCGGCGACAGCCGATGGTCCAACTTCAGGACGGTCCTCCTTTCCAGAACTCCCTTGGCGTTGGGCGCCTCGTCCTCGCTGAAGGCTTCGAGCAAGAACACCAGCATGGATCGATCCACCCCGACGGCAGGCTCGATGACGTACGGCGTCCAGCGGGAGTTCTTTTCCTGGTCGAAGTACGTCAGGTCGACCCCGGAGGCGGCCGAGTGGGTCTTCAGGTCGAAATCGGTGCGGTTGGCGATCCCCTCCAACTCGCCCCACTCGGTGCCAGCGAAATCGTACCTGTACTCGATGTCCACGGTTCGCACCGAATAATGCGACCGCTTGTCCGCCGGGTGCTCGTAGTGCCGCAGGTTCGTCTTGGCAACCCCGAGGTCGGTAAACCAGTTGGTGCGGTAATTAATCCAGTAGTCATGCCAGGTGCCATCCGTGCCGGGTTCGACAAAGAACTCCATCTCCATCTGCTCGAATTCACGTGTGCGGAAGATAAAGTTGCCCGGGGTGATCTCATTGCGAAACGATTTGCCGATCTGGCCGATGCCGAACGGCGGCTTCTTGCGGGAACTCTGCTGCACGTTCATAAAGTTGATGAAAATACCCTGCGCGGTCTCCGGGCGCAGGTAGGCCAGCGCGCCCTCGTCATCCACCGGCCCGAGGAACGTTTTGAGCAGGCCGTTGAACATTCGAGGCACGGTAAACGAACCACGCACCCCGCAGTTGGGGCACGACAACCCGGCGAGCCCCTCGGCGGGTAGGTGACCGTGCTTTGCGGCGTAAGTCTCCTCCAGGTGATCGGCCCGGTAGCGCTTGTGACAATTTTGGCACTCGGTCAGCGGCTCGACGAAAGCCTTCTCGTGGCCGGAGGCCTGCCACACCTCGCGGGCCAAGATGACACACGAATCCAGGCCGACAACGTCGTCCCTGCCTTGCACCATGGCCTTCCACCACTGGCGTTTGACGTTGTTCTTCAGTTCCACGCCGAGCGGACCGTAGTCCCAGGAAGCGCGCAGGCCACCGTAGATTTCGCTGCTTGGGTAGACCAGGCCGCGCCGCTTGGCGAGGCTGACCAGGGTGTCCATGCGGTCGGCGGCATGCGCGGCCATGATCGTGAGCTCCAGTCCGGCTGGCGGTCGGCGATGAACCCTCAGGTTACCGCCCCGGTGGATGGCGCTGAGCGCCCGTGAAAGCAGCGGCCAATGCCGCGTGCAGCAGACTGGTCCGGTGCCCAGATCCACGCCCAAGCCGCTGCCCCGCGGGGACAGCTTCTTCACCCCGGATGCGGGCGGGTTTCGTCAGGTGATCGAAAGGCGCAGCGCGGTCCCGGTGGTGTGGCTGCATCAACAACCGAGGCTGTTGGTCGGGGTAGTGCCGCTCGCCTTGATGATCGCAGTCGCCGCCGTCACCGGCCCGTGGGTGTTGCTGCCAGGGGCATTGCTCCTGGCGCTCGTCGGCTGGGTGTGTTTCCTTGCATGGCCGGTTGCCCGGGTGGGCGCCCGGGTCGGACGGGTGCTAATGCTGATCGTCCTTGCGGCGGTCGTCGTTGCGGGCCTCAGACGATGACGCCGCCGTAACGGCGATGACGACCGGCGTACTGCTCGATCGCGGCCCACAGGTGGCGGCGGTCGAAGTCGGGGAACAACGTGTCGACGAAGGCCAACTCGGCGTAGGCGCTCTGCCACAGCAGAAAGTTGCTAGTGCGCTGCTCCCCGGATGTGCGGATAAACAAATCCACATCCGGCATGTCCGGTTCGTCGAGATACCGGGCGATAGTTTTTTCGGTGATCTTTGCTGGATTCAGCCGTCCGTCCCGGGCGTCGGAGGCGATCTGGATGACCGCGTCGGTGAGCTCGGCCCGGCCACCGTAATTCACGCACATGACGAGGGTCAGCGTGCTGTTCGCGGCGGTGAGCCGCTCTGCCTCCTCAAGTTCGGTGATCACGCTGCGCCATAGCCGGGGGCGGCGTCCGGCCCAGCGCACCCGAACCCCGAGGGCGTGCATCTCATCCCGGCGCCGGCGCAGGACATCGCGGTTGAAGCCCATCAGGAACCTGACCTCGTCGGGGGAACGGCGCCAGTTCTCGGTCGAGAAGGCGTAGGCGCTGACCCACTGGACGCCGATCTCGATCCCCCCCTTTACCACGTCGAGCAAGGCGGCCTCACCGGCCTCATGGCCCCGGGTGCGCGGCCAGCCGTGTCGCTGCGCCCAGCGCCCGTTCCCGTCCATCACCAACGCCACATGCCGGGGAATGCGTTCGGGTGGCAACCGCGGAGCGGTCGCCCCCGAGGGATGCGGCTGCGGTGGGATGGGCGTCATCGGCGTTCGACCAGGGGCAGGGAACGCAACCCACGTTCCAGGTGCCACTGCAGCGAGGCGGCGACCAGGCCACTGGCCATCCGTCGATCACCGGCGCTGCTGGCCAGCGCCGAAGGCCAGTCTCCGGCCAGCAGATCACCCAACAAGGTGATAACGGTCGGCGCCGGAGTGGCGGAACCAGCAGGCCGGCACCCGGCGCACACGCTTCCGCCGGCGGCCACCGAGAACGCCGAATGCGGCCCCGGCATCCCGCAGCGGGCGCATCCGGTCAGCGCGATTCCATAACCGGCCTGGCCAAGTGAGCGCAGCAGGAAGGCGTCAAGCAGCAACGTGGGGGGGCGCGCTGCCTCGCAGAGGGCGCGCAGCGCTGACACCAGCAGCAAGTACAACCGGAGCGCGGGCTCACCCTCCTCGGCGGTGAGGCGTTCGGCGGCTTCCAACATGGCTGTGCCAGCGGTGTACCGCCCGTAGTCGTCGGCGAGCTGGGAACCGAAACCATCCAGGCTGACGGCTTCGGTGACCACATCCAGCGAGCGGCCCTCCGCCAGCTGCAGGGCAACGTGACTGAATGGTTCGAGGCGCGCCCCGAACTTTGACCGCGTTCGCCGCACTCCCTTGCCGACGGCACGTACCCGGCCACGGCGACGGGTCAGGAGCGTCACGATGCGATCGGCCTCCCCCAGTTTTTGCACGCGCAGCACCACCCCCTCGTCCCGGTAGAGCGCCACAAAGCCATGCTCGCATCCCGGCCGAGCGGGCCGCTGCCGGGTAGGGATCACGCCACGCCCCCCGGCAAAGTGGTTAATTCAACGCATTCGGGTGACGATGCACTCACGGCACCCCCATCCGCCCCCGCCCTGGAGTCCGAGTGCAGCGCACCATCGTCATCAGGCCGCTTTTCGCCGCCGTCCTGGCCGGCGCCTTGGTGGCCACGGGCGCCCCCACCGGCTGGGCGGCCGGCCCGTCTCACCTGGCCGGGACCGGCCCGCTCGGCCCGCAAACGGTGGTTCTCGCGCTTGCCCCCCGTGACGTCAGCGGGCTGCACGCCCTTGCCGGCCGCGGCGGCCGCCTCTCCCCGCAGGACCGCGAGGCCCGCCGGCATCAGGCGTTGGGTGGCTTGGCACGGGGCCGCTCAGGTCGCCGACACCGTCCAGAGCCTCGGCCTGCAGGTGGTGGGCAGTTCGGAGACGAGCGTGACCGCCAGCGGCTCGGCGCAGCAGCTGCAAGCGCTTTTCGGCAGTGCCCGGCAGAGTTCGCCACGGCTGCGGACTGCCCAGCCGCTGCCTCGGCTGCCGGCCGTTCTGCAGGGGTTGGTCACGATCGCGGCTGGCGGCGACGAGTCGCGCCCGGCTCGCCATCCGCTCAATCAATCCCCCCACGGGGACCTTTCGGCCGCCGAGTTGCGGCAAACCTACGCCGTCCCAGGCCCGAGCGCGGCCACCGCTGACCTGAGCTCCCCCACCGTCGCGACCGTGCAGTTCTCGAACTGGAATGCCCAGGACCTGTCCCACTACGCGGGCGAACACGGCCAGGCTGATCCGGTCGCCTCCGGCGCCTATCTCGCTCGGTCGGTAGACGGCGGTCCGACGGACAGCGGCGGCCAACTCGAGGTTGCGATCGACCAGGAGGCGCTCCTGGCGGTCGCCCCCGCGGTCCGGCAGGTTGCCTACTTCACGCCCAACACGGTTCTGGGTCAGTCCGACGCGCTCAACATGATCGCGAAGGAGGCCAGCGCGCGGCACATCGTGGCGGCCAGCGACTCGTGGGGCTCATGCGAGTACGCCGCCTACGGCAAGTTCGACACAAACGGCAATTTCACCGGCTTCGATCAGGCCCTCATCGACACCGACGAGAATGCCCTCCTGAACGCGTTAGCCGCCGGCGTGACCTTCTTCGCCGCCAGCGGCGATACCGGCTCGCACGACTGCGCCGGCCAGGGACCACGGGTCAACGAGAACGACGTGGATGCGCCGGCTTCCTTCCCCCAGGTCATCGGTGTCGGTGGGCTGAGCACTCAGGACACCAATGGGGCAGTGACCGAATCCGGCTGGAAGGGAAGTGGAGGCGGCTACAGCGCGATCTGGGGGCGCCCCACGTACCAAGATGGCGTGGTGCCCGACGCATCGCCGAGTGTCGGGAACGCGGGGGGAAGCGCCAGGGGCGTTCCGGACATGGCCGCAGATGGCGACCCGAACACCGGCCTGATCGCATACTCCGCAGCCCCAAGCGCCGCCGGAGGTTGCGGCGGCGACTGCATACCAGCGGTGGGAGGTACCAGCCTGTCCGCTCCGCTGGCCGCCGGTGGGCTGGCCGCCGCGCTCGGCGTCCGCCACTACGCCTCGGGTGTCGGCGACATCACCGGCTGGCTTTACCGGGCGCACGCGACCAGCGCCCTTCGGGACGTGACGAGCGGTAGCAACGGAGGCTTCAGCGCGCGAGCCGGCTGGGATGAAGTCACCGGCCTTGGTGCCCCGCTCTGGACGAATCTGGGTAACCGGGCCCTGCTGGTGGCGAGCGCCGCGGCGGCGGCGCCCGGCGCTGTCTCGATACCCCTCACCGTGACGCTGCCCTCTGATAACACCTTCACCAAGTGGTCAGTGTTGCCAGGGGCGCGAACCGCCGCCAATTGTCCAGCCCCCGGGCAGCGCGGCGCCGGCGTCGCGCCACCCACCTCCAGCCCAATGTCCGGGGCGGGCACATTCACCGTGTTCGGGCTGGATGACAGTCCTTTCACATATGCCAGCGACCCGAGCAAGGCCAGCTATTTCGGATTCAACTGCCACGTGCTGGTCATCACCGCGCCACCAACCCCTGGATCGGCCGGCAGCGTCCTGCGGCCGCCGGCGCAGCTGTCGGCCAATCAGTCCCTGCGCTCGCCCAATGGGCGCTTCGTCGCCCTCCTGCAAGGCGACGGAAACTTCGTGGTCTTTGCGGACGGGCGCCCTGGCTTCGCCACCCGCACCCGGGCGGCCGGGGCGGCCCTGGCGCTCCAGTCGGACGGCAACGTGGTGATTTACGACTCGCAGGGGCGCCCGCTCTGGGCCAGTGGCACCGGCGGCTCGGGGGGCAGCGACCAACTCGTCATGCAAGACGACGGCAATCTCGTCCTCTATGGGCCCAGGGGCGCGGTGTGGGCGACCGGGCTGCCGAGCCAAGGCGTGCTGCGGGCCCCCAGCGAGCTGTCGTCGGGAACCGCGCTCTCGTCGGCCGACCATCGATTTGCCGCGGTAATGCAGGGCGACGGCAACTTTGTTGTCTACGACCGGGGCCGGGCGCTTTGGGCCAGCCACACCCAAGCACCAGGGTCCGTTTTGATTCTGCAGACGGACGGCAACCTCGTGGTGTACGACCGCTCCGGGCATCCGCTGTGGTCGACCCGAACCAGCGGATCGGGGGGCGCCAACCAGCTCGCGATGCAGGACGACGGGAATCTGGTCCTCTACGGCGCCAGCGGTGCGGTCTGGAGCACCGGCACCCATGGCTGAGCTCGCCGGCCCGACCTAGAAGCCCAGGCGGCGGAGTTGTTTCGGGTCCCGCTGCCACTCCTTGGCCACACGCACGTGCAGGTCAAGGTAGATGGGGGTTCCTAGCAGGGCTTCGATCTGGCCACGGGCGCGGACCCCCACCGTGCGAAGCCGCTCGCCGCCTCGGCCGATGACGATTGCCTTCTGCGAGGCGCGTTCGACGTAGACCTCCACGCGCACGTCGATCAGTCCGCGAGGGTGATCGGGACGAGCCAGCATCTCCTCGACGACCACCGCCAGCGAGTGGGGCAACTCATCGTGGACGCCGTCGATCGCGGCCTCCCGAACCAGTTCGGCGACCATCACCGCGTCCGGCTCATCGGTGAGCACTCCCCCCGGGTAGAGCTGCGGCCCTTCCGGGAGCCGGGTCATCAGCAGGTCGGCGAGAAGGTCCACCTGGTGTCCGGCGGTTGCACTGACCGGAACGACCTCGACGAAATCGGCCAAGGCGCTGATCGCGAGCAGCTGGGCCCCGATTCGGTCGCGGTCGGCCTTGTCCGTCTTGGTCACCACTGCGACAAGGACCGGCGAACGTAGGTCAGCGAGCTTGTCGGCAATGAACCGGTCCCCGGGGCCCACCTTCTCATCGGCCGGCACGCACAAGCAGACGACGTCGACCGCGGCGAGCGTCGTGGCCACGACGTCGTTGAGCCGCTGCCCGAGCAGCGTTCGCGGCCGGTGCAGACCGGGAGTGTCGACCAAGACCAGTTGCCCGTCGGGGCGGGTCACGACCCCGCGGACAGCGTGTCGCGTCGTTTGCGGACGATCGCTGGTGATGGCGACCTTGCTGCCAACCATCGCATTGGTCAGCGTCGACTTGCCCGCATTCGGACGGCCGACGAAACAGGCGAAGCCGCTGCGGTGCATCCGGTCGGTGGTCACTGCGTCCTCACCTGCCCCTCGTTGCCATCGGCCCTCCCGGCGGCCGGTCGCCCTCCACCGTGGTGGTCCGGACGACGACGCCGTCGGGGCCCGCCAGCAGGATCGGGACTCCCGCCGCCAGCGCGCCCAGCAAAGCCGCGTCGTGCTGGCTCAGGGTAATCCCCTCCCCAGTCACCGCACATGCCTCAAACGCCCTGGCGCCGCTGGAATACGCAGCCGCGAGTGCCGCCTGCAGCGCACTCGTGCTCAAGGCCTCATCGGGGTGCTCCACGGTGGCGGCTGCGTAGGTACGCCCGTCGGCGTCACGGACGGCCGCTCCCTGCGCCGGACCGCGGTACGGCGCGTAGGCGCGTAGCCGAGCCCCGCGGGCCAGGGTGAGGAGCTTTGCGTCCTCCTGGCTCGGGCCCTCGCTCATCGCTCGTCCTCCACTCGCTGCTGGCTACCGGCCAGCGTCACCAGCACCGTCCCGATGCGATTGCGGCGCCCGGCCGAACTCTCGGCTTCGAGGCGAACCCCATGATCACCCGCGGCCAGATCCACCGCCGCGCCCGGAATTGGCACCCGACCCAGTTCGGCGGCCAGCAGCCCACCGACCGTATCGACACCCTCCCTGGTCAGATCCGCGCTGAGCAACAGACCGAGCTCATCGACTGGTAGCCGGGCGGTGACCCGCCAACGGCCGACCGCGAGCCGCTCGATCGGGTCGTCGTCGCGGTCATACTCGTCGGTGATCTCCCCGACGATCTCCTCCAGGATGTCCTCGATCGTGACGAGTCCCGCGGTACCGCCGTACTCGTCGACGACCACGGCCAGGTGGATTCGGCCCGCCTGCATCTCGCGGAGCAACTCATCCACCGGCCTGGAGTCGGGCACGAACGAAGCCGGCCGCATCACATCCTCGACATGCGCGGTGCCGCGGTTCTCCGAAATCGCCCGGCTGGCGAGATCCTTGAGAAACACCACCCCGACCACGTCGTCTTCGCTGTCGCCGATGACCGGGATGCGGCTGAACCCGCTGCGCAGGGCCAGGTTCAATCCCTGCCGGACGGTACGGCCCCGCTCGACGAAAACCATGTCGGGGCGGGGAACCATGACTTCCCGCACGATGGTGTCACCGAGGTCCAGCGCCGAGTCGATGAGCTGGCGCTCGCGCGCGTCGACCTCACCGCGCTGCACCGCCAACTCCACCAGCGCCCGCAACTCGGCCTCGGTGGCGAACGGTCCTTCCCGAAAGCCCCGACCGGGCGTCAGTACGTTTCCGAGCACGATGAGTAGCCGCGGCAACGGCCCGAACACGCGCGTGACTGCCGTAACGATGCCGGCCGTGGCAAGGGCAACAGCCTGCGCGTTCTGCTGGCCGAGGGTGCGCGCCGCGACACCAACCAGAACGTAGGACACCAGCGTCATCAGCAAGGTAGCGATCGCGACGGTGCCAAAACCCTCCCCACGGGCGTGTGCGACAAGCACAGTGGCGGAGGCCACACCCGCGATTTCGGCCACGATCCGAAGGAGCAGGAGCAGGTTAAGCGGTTGGGCACGTTCGGCGACCAGCCGGGACAGCCGTTTCGCCCCCCGCCGGCGGTCCTGCACCAGCGAGGTCGCCAGCGGGGCGCTGATCCTGCCCAGGGCGGCCTCGAGGCAGGCCAGCACGCCAGCCAGCAACACGGCGAGGACCGCCACCGCGGCGAGGGCGGCGTCCCCGCTCACGTCACGCCGACGGCGCGCACACCAGCCGTGTTGGTCGGGCGCATGATCATCGGTGCGCCTCGAAGGCCGCGACGGCGGCGTTCTGTTTGGCGAACATTTCCCGCTCGGTCTCGAGTTCCGCGTGGTCGTAGCCAAGCAGATGCAGCAAACCATGCACGGTCAGGATCCGCAGTTCGTGCAGGAACGGATGACCGCGTTCCACCGCCTGCGCGATGGCCACCTCGGCGCAGACATACACATCCCCGAGCAGCGCCGGGGATGCGTCAGCCGGATCCTGCTTCCAGGAGCCAGCCTCGGTGAGTTCGTCCATCGGGAAGCTCAGCACGTCGGTGGGGCCCGGCTCACCCATCCAGGTCAGGTGTAACTCTGCCATCGAGTTCGGATCGGTGATTATGACGTTGACCTCGGCCTGAGGGTTAACCTGCCAGCCCGCCAACGCGGACCGGACCAGGCTGGCCAGCTCGCCCAGGTCCAGGGGCACACCGGTCTCGTTGGCGACAAAGACACTCATCGGGACAAGGTCAACGCCTACGACGCTGTGCGGACGGCACGACCGGGGCCTGCTGTTCCGCGTCCCAGCGGGCGTAGGCATCGACGATGTCTCCCACGAGGCGGTGTCGCACCACATCCTGGCTGGTGAGCAGTGCGAAATGCACGTCCGAGACGCCGACCAGGACATCCCGCACCACCCGCAGACCCGAGGTCGTTCCGCCCGGCAGGTCGACCTGGGTGACATCGCCGGTCACGACAACCTTGGACCCAAATCCGAGTCGGGTCAGGAACATCTTCATCTGTTCAGCCGACGTGTTCTGGGCCTCGTCCAGGATGATGAACGCGTCGTTGAGGGTCCTCCCGCGCATGTACGCCAGCGGCGCCACTTCGATGGTCCCGGCCTGCATGAGGCGTGGGACGGCCTCCGCGTCGAGCATGTCGTGCAGCGCGTCGTACAGGGGGCGCAGATACGGGTCGATTTTCTCGAACAGGGTGCCCGGCAGGTAACCCAAGCGCTCCCCCGCCTCGACAGCCGGTCGGGTGAGAATGATCCGGTTCACCTGCTTTGCCTGCAGGGCCTGGACCGCCTTCGCCATCGCAAGGTAGGTCTTACCGGTGCCGGCCGGGCCGATCGCAAACGTGATGGTGTTGGCGTCAATCGCCTCCACGTAACGCTTCTGGTTCAAGGTCTTGGGTCGAACGGTGCGACCGCGGCTGGAGACGATGTTGAGGGTGAGTACCTCGGCGGGGCGTTCGCCGGGAGCGGCAGCACCGCCGCGCAACATGGCCAGAGTCCGCATCACCTGCTCCGCGGTGAGTAACTGTCCCCGATCGAGCAGGGCCAGCATCTCGTTAAACAACCGCCCCGCCAGGGGCGCCTGCGCGCCGCCGAGGGTGATCTCGTTACCTCGAACGTGAACGTCGGCACCCGGCAATGCGCGCTCCACCTCACGAAGGAGGCTGTCCCGGTCGCCGAGGAGCCGGACCATGTCGACGCTAGGCGGTACGACGATCTTGATCGGTTCGGTGGTGGTCTCGCTCAGGGTGGCTCGTTTCTCCGGGGCGCGGGGTCAGTCCCCAGTCTAAAGCGACCGCGTGGAGTCAGCGAACGAACCGGGCGTCCGGGTCGCAGCGAGGTGTTTCAGGCGCCTTTTCCAACCCTCGAAAGGCTGCCGTTCCAGCGCGGGGTGCGCGAGAACAGGGCGGCCGCAGCGACGATACCCGCGGTGGAAGTGCGCAGCACCTCGGTGGATAGCCGCAGGGTGGGACCCGCCAATTCGGCGAGCTCGTCGTCGCCGATGCCGCCTTCCGGGCCGACGACGAGCACCAGCTCCCCCGCCGGTGGCACGGCAAGCTCAGCGATCCGGGTGCCCCCCGACTCATGCAGCACCGCACCGAGATCGGCCGTTCGCAGCAGCCTGGACACCTCCCCAGTCGTCGCGGGGTTGGTGACCTGCGGCCACCAGCTTCGCCTCGACTGTTTCGCCGCGGCCCGGGCTGCGGCCCGCCATCGCTCCAGCGCCTTGGCCCCGCGCTCAGCATCCCAGCGGGTCACGCAGCGCCTCGCCGCCCATGGCACCACCCGGTCGACCCCCACCTCGGTGAGCAACGCCACGGCCAGCTCGCCGCGGTCCCCCTTGGGCAACGCCTGCACCACGGTCAACCGCGGCTGCGGAGCCGGGATGTGCTCGATACCCAGCACGTCTAGGTCGAGCAGATTTCGCCCGGCGGCACTCACCCGGCACGAGGCGATGCCGCCGACCCCGTCGACGAGATCTAGCTGCTCGCCGGCCCGCAGCCGTCGAACGGTGGCGGCGTGCCTGCCCTGCTCGCCGGCCAGCCGGAAGGTGCCCACGCGGGGGAGCGCCGGCACAAAAAAGACCGGAGGACTCAGCGCGACCGTCCACGCAGCCGGGAGAACAGGCCGGCGCCCTCACGGTGGTCACCGTCCTCCCCGACGACCCCCACCTGTTCCTCCGCGCGCAGCGCCGCCAGCTCGCGCAGCAACCGCTCCTGCTCGCCGTCGAGCCGGGTGGGTGTCTGCACCGTCACGTGAACGTGCAGATCACCCCGGCCGTCGGAACGCAGGTGCGGCACCCCTCTCGCGCGCAGGGTGACGACCTGACCGGACTGCGAACCTGCTCGCAGGTCAACGCTTTCCTCGCTATCCAGGGTCTTGAGGGTCACCACGGTGCCGAGGGCGGCGGCAGTCATCGGCACGGTCACCTCACAGTGCAGGTCATCCCCATCCCGGGTGAACACCGGGTGCGGCCGCTCATGGATCTCCACATAGAGGTCCCCTGACGACCCTCCCCCTGGACCGACTTCCCCCTCGCTGGCGAGGCGGATGCGCATGCCATCGCTGACCCCCGCCGGCACCTTCACCGCCAGGGTGCGCCGGGCGCGTACCCGGCCGTCGCCCCCACATGTGGTGCATGGGTGGGGGATGACCGTGCCGGTGGCGCCGCAGACGTGGCAAGGGCGGGCCGTTACCATCTGGCCGAGGAAGGTGCGGCTCACGCTCCGAATTTCCCCGCTCCCCTGGCAGGTGCCGCACACCACCGGCGCGGTCCCCCGCGCCGTGCCGGCCCCCAGGCAGGTGTCGCAGCGCACCGCCGAATCGATCGGGATGTCGCGGGTGGTTCCGAACGCGGTATCGGCGAGATCCACCTCGATACGCAGTAACGCATCCTTGCCAGCTCGTACGCGCGGCTGGGGGCCTCGCCCGGTCGCAGCGCCGGCGCCCCCACCGAAGAAGGCGTCCATGATGTCCCCGAGGCCGCCGAAGCCGAAGCCCTGGCCGGCGGCCGCGCCACCTTGCTGCAGTGGGTCGCCGCCGAGATCGACGACCTGCCGCTTAGCCGGGTCGCTGAGCACCTCGTAGGCGGTAGAGACCTGCTTGAATCGCTCGGCCGCTGGCTCGTCGCCCGGGTTCTTGTCCGGATGCAGCTGCACAGCAAGCTTGCGGTAGGCCCGTTTGATCTCTTCCGGGGTGGCCCCGGGATGAACGCCGAGGACTGCGTAGTAGTCAGTCACGAGGTGGGGCTCCCCAGCATCTGGCCGACATAGCGGGCCACGGCCCGGACCGCGGTCATCGCGCCCGGGTAATCCATTCTGGTCGGCCCGACGACGCCCAGGGACGCCAGCGCGGTGTCCCCGCCGCCATAGCCGATCGTCACGACCGACGTGGAGCGCAGCTGCTCCAGCTCGTTCTCCTGACCGATGCGCACGACCATCGTTGCCGAGTCGTGAGCCTCGCTGAGTAGCTTGAGGAGAACTACCTGTTCCTCGAGGGCCTCCAGCACCGGGCGTAGCGTCCCGGGGAAATCCAGCGCCGCAGCGCGAGTGAGGTTCGCGGTGCCGGCAAGCATCACCCGCTCTTCCGGGCGGTCCACCAAAGCCTCCAGCGCGACGGTGAGAACGCTGGTCAGGACCGGGCGCAGGCCGGCCTCCACCTTGTCCGGCAGATCAGCGACCAGTGCCGGCACCTCGGTCAACGCCGCGGTCACGAGCGCCGTGTTCAGCGCGCTACGCAGATCTCCCACCCCAGCGTCGGACAGGGCGGCGTGGGTTTCGACGACACGCTGCTCCACCCGGCCCGTGTCGGTGATGAACACGAGCAGCAGGCGCCCTGGCTGCAGATGCACCAACTCCACGTGCCGCACCCGGGATCGCTGCAGGCTGGGATACTGGACAACGGCGACATGGCGCGTCAATTGGGCCAACAGTCGCACGCTGCGCCGCACGACATCGTCGAGGTCGACAGCGCCCTGCAGGAAGGTCTGGATGGCCCGCTTTTCCGCTGTCGACAGCGACCGCACCGCCGACAGCCGGTCCACGAAAAGCCGGTAACCCTTGTCGGTGGGGACCCGCCCTGCGCTGGTATGCGGCTGGGTCAGATATCCCTCCTCCTCGAGGCTGGCCATGTCGTTGCGCACGGTCGCCGGGCTCACGCCCAGGCCATGGCGCTCGGCGAGACTCTTGGAGCCCACCGGTTCGTGCGTGGAGACGAAGTCCTCCACGATCGCGCGCAGCACATCAAGCTTGCGATCCTCCATGCTGCGCACCTCCTACGGTGAGCTCTGGCCGCCCATCGGGAAGCGAGAACGTTTGGCACTCATCGCCCCAGAGTGCCAACTCTACGGCGCGTGGGGGTCCCGGCGCCCTTCCACGGCGACTCGGGGGTCGGCGCCGCGTAACTTCCAGTCGGAGTCGGTGCCCAGTCTCGGCTCAAACGGCGACGGGATAGGACGCTTCCCCCGGTGGAGTGGGCGGCTGATCGGCGCAAGGGCCGGGCGTCCCACCAGCTGCGCTGCCCCGCGCGATGCGCGCGGCCGGCGTAGCGCGGCGCAGCCCCAGGCCGGCAGCCGCGATCGCCACGGTTCCCACCGCGGCCACGACGTCAAGCAGGTAGTGGTTGCCGGTGGCGAGAACCACCACCGTGGTCGTCGCCGGGTAGAGCAGGGCCAACCAGCCCGCCCACCGCCGACGAGCGGCCACGATGAGGACGACCGCCGCCCACAGCGACCAGGCAACGTGCAGTGAAGGCATCGCCGCGTACTGATCAGCGGGGACGGGGCCGCCGTGGGTGGTACCGAAACCAGCCAGGGCCACGGCGTCGATGAAGCCGGCGCCCGGCAGCAGTCGTGGCGGCATCACCGGGTACAGCACGAATACCACCAAGCCCACCACGTTGGTCGCGATGAGGGTGTTGCGAGCCGGCCGGTAGATCGTCGGCCACCGCACGTAGCACAGCGCGAGCACCGTCAGCGCGACCCCGATGTGGGCGAACTGGTAGTACCAGCTGGCTACCCACGACAGGGTGAGGTGCCGGGCCAGCAGGTGATCTAGCGCGGGTTCGAAGTAGACATGCACCGTCCGCTCGACCCGCACCAGCGTCTCGGCGTGCCCCTGAGCCGGGACACCCTTCTCCGCCGCGGCGGCCTTGACCCAGTCGTACACCCGGAGCAGAGCGAACACGATGAGCAACTCCACCACCAGCAGGGGACGCGCGAACCCGCGGCGACGCCATGGCACCAACGGCAGGCCGCGCGGGGCGGCGCCGTTCACGCGGCGTCCAATCTGCATTCGCTTCGCCATTTCGCAGCTCCGCTCACGCAGGGACCTCGACCCGGGAAGATGCGGGGAGCTCGACCCCGATACGCTGCGCTGCTCGCTGGTAGGCGTCCTCGGTTCGGGCAAGCGCGTCCGGCCAGCCAAACGCGGGGGGCACCGCCCGATTGTGGGCCGCCATCCCGGAGCGCAGCGTCGGGTTACCGGCCAGCCTGAGCAGCGCCCGGCCCATCTGCGCGTCGGAGTCGACCAGCAACCCCTCGACACCGTCGGTGACGAAATCGCTGATGCCGCTGTGCGCCATCGCCACCACCGGCACACCGGCGCAGCGGGCCTCCAACGCGGCGATCCCGAAGGACTCCAGGTGCGCCGGGGCAAGGAACACGTCGGCGCGGCGGTAAAGATCGCGAATCTGGGTCCGGGTCTGTCGACCGGGCAGCGATACCCGGCCGGACAGCCCATAGCGGCGCAGGTAACGCTCCAGGGAGGCACGCTCGGGTCCCTCCCCCACCAGCACGGTCCGCAGGCGCACATGGGGAGGCAGGGCCGCGTGCACCCGGCGCAGGGTGCGCAGCAGGGCGAGGGGTCGCTTCCTGGGCGCGAGCCTCATCACGGCCACGGCGAGCACGTCGTAGGGCTCCCTCGGCGTCGGGTGGACCTGCCAGGCCGCAACATCCACCGCGTTCGGTAGCACACCCACCTGCGTCCCGGGCGGCAGCAGCCGGCGCAACGGCACAGTGGCTACCTCACTGACCGCCGTCCAATGCACCGGGCTGTGACTCCACCTGATCACCAGGTCGCCCCCCCGATAAATCGGGCTCGCCCAGGACAGCAGGGAGTGGAAGGTGACAACGGCGGGAACCGCCCGCCGCGGCGCGGTCATCCCGGCGATGAATGCCAGCGGTGACCAGACCCCGGCGTGAGCGTGGACGACGTCGTAGCCGCCGACCGCCAGCGACCGGGCCCCCAACAGGGGGGCGGCGGGATGCAGGGCCGCCGGGCGCCGAAGCCCCTCGGTGACCCGCAGAACCTGCGCTGCGGACATTGCATCGGACTCGCCGTCATCCACCCTCCCGGGTGATGCGGTGAGAACGTGCACCTCGTGGCCAGCCGCCCGCTGCCGTGCGGCGAGATCATGCACGTGGACCTCGATTCCACCCAAGCGAGGCAGGTAGAAGTCGGTCACATGAGCGATCTTCACGGGCGAGCAGGCTTCCGTTCTCGAGGACATCGGACCAGGCGAGCGAGTACAGCCGGCCGGCCTACGATAGCGACGGCCACGACAGCCGTTCGTCAACCACGAGGATGGGTGCAGTTCGCGTGCGCGCCCCCCATACGCTTGTCGCCTTCCACGCCCACCCCGACGACGAGGCTTTGTTGACCGCCGGCACGATGGCGAAAGCCGCCAGCGAAGGGCACCGCGTGATCTTAGTCGTTGCTACCGACGGCGGAGCCGGGCTGAGCGCCGAGACCAGCGCCGGCCTCGCCGCCCGGCGGCGAGCCGAACTGCATGCCTCGGCCCGAGCCCTGGGCTGCGCACGGGTGGAATTCCTCGGCTATGAGGACTCCGGGGCGGACGGATCAGCCCCCGGCAACGCCTTCGCCAGGGCCGAGGTCGACCAGGCCGCACGACGACTCGCCGACCTGCTCATCGGCGAGCGCGCGGACGTGCTCACCAGCTATGACGCCACCGGGGGGTACGGGCACCCTGATCATCGACAGGTTCACCGCGTCGGGGCCCGGGCGGCAGCACTGGCCCGCACCCCGGTTGTGCTGGAAGCCACCGTGGATCGCACGCTGCTGCTGCGGGCCGTCCGGTTGTTGCGATGGGTCCCCGGCCTTCCTGCGGACTTCACCGCGCCGAGGCTGCGCGAAGCCTACGTACCCCGCGAGCGGCTGACCCATCGCATCGACGTCACCGCGTTCGCGGAGGCGAAGCGGGCGGCGATGGCCGCGCACGCCAGCCAGGTGAGCGGCGGGGGCACGGCGCGGACGTTGGCGGTGTTCCTTCGGTTGCCGCTGCCCGTCTTCCGGCGGGTGTTCGGCTACGAGTGGTACGTCGAGGTCGGCCGCAGGCCAGGTCGCTCGCTTGTCGACAGCATCTTCTAATACTCATCCGGGCCGCATGGTCAGCCCAGCAGGGCACGGACCACTGTGTCGGCCAGCAGCCGACCCCGCAGGGTCAGCACGAGCCGGCCATGCGCGAACGGTCCCGGCGCCAGCAGTCCCTCGTCAAGCAGCCCGGCCGCCCTCGCCGGCAGGGGCACCTCGGCTAGCGCCAGCCCCTCGGCCAGCCTGACTCCGAGCAGGACCCGCTCCTCGCGCCTGGCGGCCTCATCCAGCACCTCGCGCGCCTGCGCGGGCGAGCGGCCGGCAGCCAGCGCGGAGGCGTAGGCGGCCGGGTGCCGCACATTCCACCACCGGGTGCCAGCTACGTGGCTGTGAGCGCCGGGACCGATGCCCCACCAATCCGCCGAGCGCCAGTAACCTAGGTTGTGGCGGCATGGCGAACCCCAGTTGCTGATCTCATACCAGGGCAAGCCGGCCGCCGCGAGGCGCGCATCGGCCGCCTCGTACCGGTCGGCGAGTGTGTCGTCATCAGGGCCGGGAAGCTCCCCGCGAGTGACCCGTCGGGACAGCGCTGTGCCGGGTTCGACGACCAGGGCGTAGGCGGAGATGTGGGTGGGAGCGGCCGCCAGCGCAGCATCCAGCGACCGGTCCCAGTCCTCGGCGCTTTCCCCGGGCGTGCCGTAGATCAGGTCCAGGCTCACCTCGGCGAATCCCGCGCTGCGCGCAGCGCGGGCGGCTGCCACCGCTCGACCGGGACTGTGCACCCGGTCGAGTACGGCCAGGACGTGCGCGGCGGATGACTGCATGCCCAGCGAGAGCCGGGTGAAGCCGGCCGCGAGCAGGCCGTCCAGCACCTGGGGGGTAATCGTCTCAGGGTTGGCCTCGGTGCTCACCTCAGCACCGGGTGCCAACCCGAAGCAGCTGCGCACCTCCCGCATCAGCTCGGTGAGGCTGTCGACCGGCAGGAGCGTAGGCGTTCCGCCGCCGACAAAAACCGTCGCCACTGGGGGAGCCTCCGCCAGCGCCGCCCGCGCCGCCCGCACCTCGGTGCAGGCGGCGCGGACGTAGGCACCCGCGTCGGTGCTTCCGCCCAGCTCGCCCATCGTGTAGGTATTGAAATCGCAGTAGCCGCAGCGCGTCGCGCAGAAAGGAACGTGAATGTACAGGCCCAGCGGGGCGCTGACCGCCACGCCAGGGGCAAGCGGACCGTAGGCAGGTACGGACTCCCCCGCGGGTGGGTCGCTGGGCACGCCCAATTCTGCGCCTACCGGCACTCAGATCCGATGGGGGGCCGGTTCGCGGTGGGCCCTGGCAAGCAGGACTACACCGGCGGTTGCCACCACGGCACTCATCGCCGCGGCGGCGGCGAATCCGCCGCCGCGAAGCCGGTCGCCGGCCACTGTCGTTCCGAGCACCAGGCTCGCAACCGGATCGGCGAGGGTCAGGGCCACCAGCGACGGCGCCAACGGCCCGGCGGCGAACGCGCGCTGCTCAAGGACCAGGCCGAACGAGGACGCGAGGGCCAGCAGGTAAAGCTCCGGGTGGGTAAGCGGATCGAGTAGCCCCTCACCGACCAGCTGATCACCTACGGTCGCGGCGAGGGTGGCGGTGAGCGCGAACAGCAACGCCGCCCCGAGCGACTGAGCCACCGCCCCGCCGCGTCGCCACGCCAGGAAGGCCAGCAGGGCGACGGCCACCACCGCGATCCGCAGGCCATCGGCCCGCGGTGCGCCAGGGCGCGGGTCCAAAGACAGCAACAGCCCTGACAGGCCCACGGCGAGCAGGGCCGTCCCGAGCCAGCCGCCCGCCCCGGGTCGGATGCGGCCGAGCAGCAGCCCGAAGGGAAGCACGGTCGTGAGAAGGGCCTGGACAGCGACGACGCCGCCGAGGTGCAGCGCAGTCGCTTGCAGAAGGAAACCGGCAAAATCGACCGCCCCGCCAGCGAGCCAGGCGCCACGCACCAGCAGGTTCCACCCAGCCCCGTGTTCGGCGGCGGAGCGCTGCTGCAGCACCACGGCAGCCGCAAAACAGAAGGCCGAGGCAAGCGCGGCGAGAACGAACACAGCGTCAGGAAGCTGACGGTTCCGTGGTGGACAGCGCAGCGATAAAGGCCTCCTGGGGGACTTCGACGCGCCCGATGGTTTTCATGCGCTTCTTGCCCTCCTTCTGCTTTTCCAGCAGCTTGCGCTTTCGGCTGATGTCACCGCCGTAGCACTTGGCCAGAACGTCCTTCCGGATGGCCCGAATGTTCTCGCGGGCTATCACCCGTGCACCGATGGCAGCCTGGATGGGTACCTCGAACTGCTGGCGGGGGATCAGGCCCCGCAGCTTTCCCACCATCATGGTGCCATAGGCGTAGGCCTTGTCCTTGTGCACGATCGCACTGAACGCGTCGACTGGTTCGCCCTGCAGCAGGATGTCGACTTTGACCAGATCGGAGACCTGCTCACCGGAAAGCTCATAGTCCAAGGAGGCGTAGCCACGGGTGCGAGATTTCAGGGCGTCGAAGAAATCAAAGATGATCTCTGCGAGCGGCAGTGTGTAGCGAAGCTCCACCCTCGCCTCGGACAGGTAGTCCATCGCCGCCAGCGAACCCCGGCGCGATTGGCACAGTTCCATGATTGCGCCGATGTATTCGCTCGGCGCGAGCACCATCGCCTTGACCATGGGCTCATGAACCTGCGCAATCTTGCCTCCCGGCATCTCGCTGGGGTTGGTGACCTGCACGTACTCGCCTGATTCCAACTGCACGCGGTAGACGACGTTGGGCGCGGTGGAAATCAGCGTGAGGCCGAATTCCCGCTCCAACCGCTCGCGCACGATCTCCAGGTGCAAAAGGCCGAGGAAGCCGACCCGGAAGCCGAACCCCAGGGCGGCGCTGGTCTCCGGCTCATACACCAAGGCGGCATCGTTCAGCCGCAACTTGTCGAGCGCCTCGCGCAGGGCCGGGTACTCGCTTCCGTCCAGAGGGTAGAGCCCGGAGAACACCATCGGCTTGGGATCGCGGTAGCCGCCGAGCGCATGCGCCGCCGGACGGTGGGCGCTGGTGATCGTGTCGCCGACCCGAGCCTGCCGGACATCCTTCACCCCGGGAATCACGTAACCGACCTCGCCGACGCCGAGGGTCTGGCGGACTACCGGCTCGGGCGAGATGACCCCTACTTCGAGCGTCTCGTGGGCGGCGCGGGTAGACATCATCAGCATCCGGTCGCGGGTGGACAACTCACCGTCGATGACCCGGACGTAGGAGATCACCCCCCGGTAGGAGTCGTAGATCGAGTCGAAGATGAGCGCGCGAGCTGGCGCGTCGGGATCCCCGACGGGTGCAGGGACATCGCGGACGATGGTGTCGAGAAGTTCGGGTACCCCTTGACCGGTCTTTGCGCTGATCCGCAGGACCTCCTGCGGCGCGCACCCGATGAGGTGCGCCAGTTCCTCCGCGTAGCGTTCGGGTTGCGCGGCGGGCAGATCAATCTTGTTCAGCACCGGAATGACCAGCAGGTCGTTTTCGAGCGCCAGGTACAAGTTGGCCAGCGTCTGGGCCTCGATGCCCTGGGCGGCGTCGACCAGCAGCACCGCCCCCTCGCACGCAGCCAGGCTCCTCGATACCTCGTAGGTGAAATCGACGTGCCCGGGGGTGTCGATCAGATGCACGATGTGCTTGACCCCGGTCTCCCGGCTGGTCCACGGCAGGCGCACGTTCTGCGCCTTGATGGTGATTCCGCGTTCGCGCTCGATGTCCATCCGGTCCAGGTACTGCGCGCGCATGTTGCGCTGTTCGATGACACCCGTGATCTCGAGCATCCGGTCAGCGAGGGTGGATTTGCCGTGATCGATATGCGCGATAATGCAAAAGTTCCGGATAATCGCGGGGTCGGTCAAAGATCCGGCCGGCCCGGTGCGTCCGATGGGCACGGGCACGGATGTCACGGCGCCATCGTCCCACGGCGCTCTAGCTCGATCCGCCGCTCGCGAGTCCGGCCTGCGCCGAACATCCGGTATGCTTCGAGACTGCTGCGCGCCGCACCCAGTTGTCGGCGTCATCCGCCGTCACCACCGGGAGTCGCACCAAGCTATGGCCAACATCAAGAGCCAGATCAAGCGCATCAAGACGAACGAAAAGGCCCGGCTGCGCAACAAGGACGTCAAGTCCTCGTTGAAGACCGCGGTGCGCAAGTTCCGTGAGGCCGCCGCCTCCGGTGACGTCGAGGCAACCTCGGCGGCGCTGCGCGAGGCCAGCCGCAAGCTCGACAAAGCCGCCAGCAAGGGCGTGATCCACCGCAACCAGGCCGCGAACCGCAAGTCTGCGCTTGCCGTCAGCACCGCTGCCAAGGTGCACGCGAACGATCCCCGCTGACCGAACGGCCCTAGCTGATCCGAGCCTCACCCGTTGTCGGCGTCGTTGTCCCCTCCGAACGGGGCCCTGGCCGGTGGTGGCCTGTCGGCGGGAGGGTGGAGGGCACCCTTGAGCGCGTCGTGAAACTTGACGACGCCAGCCACCGCGAGCGGCGCAGCGAGCAATAACCACGCCGAGGCTAGATCGGCCAGCACCAATACGGCTGCCGCCAGCACGGCCCCCTCAACGAACAGCGCCCGCTGCCAGGAGGACGGCTGCAGATGCCGCAGCCGCAGCAGGCGTGCATAGCGGGACCGGGTGCTCACAGTCCTGCTCTGGCTCGGCTTCCCGGATCCCGCGCACCATGGTGGCGAGCGGTGCTAACGGCGAGGACGGCCTGCACCAGCGCGTAGGCCGGATCAGCGGCCGCACCCTTCACCCCCGCGTCGGCTAATGCCACCGCCGCGATGGCCGCCGACAGGCCCTCGTCCGACCAGCCGCGGGCCACCCGCAGGGAACGCTCCACCTTCCAGGGGGGCATGCCCAGGGCGCTGGCCACCGCCGCGGGTGGCCCGCCCGCCTCCCGTACCCTGGCGATGTCCCGAAGCCCACTAGCCAGTGCACTGGTGAGGAGCACTGTCGCGGTGCCCGTCTCCAGCGCTGAACGAAGCAGGGCCAACGCCTCGGCCGTCTGCCCCGTCACCGCCGCGTCCGCCACAGCGAAACCGCTGGTCTCGGCGCGGCCGGTGTGAAAGCGACCGACGGCCGCCTCATCCACCAGGCCGCCGGTGTCGGCGACCAACTGGCGCCCGACAGCAGACAGTTCGCGTAGATCGCTGCCGACCGCCTCCCCCAGGGCGCGGACGGCGGACGCCGTGGATTGGCCGCCAGCATCCCTGATCTCCTCTTGCAGGAACTGCAGCCGCTCCGCTGGCCGGGTGGGGGCGAGGACCCTGTGCAGGGTGGCGCCTGCCTCCTCCAGCTGACCCGGGTAGGACCGTCCCTTGGCTCCGGGGCCCGCTACCAGCACCAGCAGCAGGTCCGGCAGCGGTTGCCTTGTGTAGGCCAGCAACGCCTGGCGATGTTCATCGGTCAGGTCCTGCGCGCCGTCGACGACCACCGCCCGTAGGCCGCCGAACAGATCTGGGCTGGCCAGGGCCAGCACGTGCTCGTCGGTGAACTCGCCGCCGGTGAGCCTGGTGACCTCCAACGTCGGGTCCTGATCGCGCGCCGCGTCGAGCAGGCGCCGCACCGCCCGGGCGACGAGGAACTCCTCGGCGCCGACGATGACCGTTACCGCCGGCGGCGGCCCGGTTCCCTTCGCCCACTCGCCTGGTGCGCTCACCAGCGCAGGATCGCATGGTGGTCCGCCGTCCGCGCTGCCTCGCCGTCAGGCGGGAACGACGTTGACCAACTTAGGGGCGCGGACAACGACTCTGGTGACGGCGCGGCCGGCCAGGGCCGCCAGGACGGCCCCATCTGCCATGGCCGATGCGCGCAGCTCGGCCTCGGGGATGTCGGGTGAAACCCGCAGCCGGGCGCGGACCTTGCCGGCGACCTGCACCACGCAGGTGATCTCCTCGCGGACCAGCATTGCTGGGTCGACGGCTGGCCAGGTCTGCTTACCCACGAAGCCCGTGCCCCCCAGCCGGGCCCAGCACTCCTCCGCCGTGTAGGGCGCGAAGGCGCTGAGCATGACCGTCAGAGCGGTGACCTCCGCCGCCACCGAATTTCCCGCGTCGAACGCCTTGCGCAGCAGGTTGGTCAGCTCCATGCACCTGGCCACGGCAACGTTGAACCGGTGGTTATCCATGTGCCTGGTCGTCTCATCGATCAGATGCGCCGCTGCCCGCTGGGTGGCTGGCTCGATCGTCCGCTCGGACCTCGCTGCGCCGACGTCGCCCGCCAGCTGCCAGACGCGCTTGAGCCACTTCCCGGCTCCGGAGGGTGAGACGTCTGCCCAGTCGATGTCCTCCTCGGGAGGGGAAGCGAACAGCATGGTCACCCGGATGGCATCGACCCCGTACCTGGCCAGTTCCGCACCGAGGTCCACCCCGTTGCCCAGCGACTTGCTCATCGACCGTCCGCCGTTGATCACCTGACCCTGGTTCAGCAACGCCGCAAAGGGCTCGCCGAACGGGATCAGGTCCAGATCGTGCAGGACCTTGGTGAAAAAGCGGCTGTAGAGCAAGTGCAAGATCGCGTGCTCGACACCGCCCACGTACTGGGTGACCGGCATCCACGCCGACACGGCAGCCGGGTCGAACGGCCCGTCCGTGTAGTGCGGCGAGCAGTAGCGCAGGTAATACCAGGAGGAGTCGACGAAGGTATCCATGGTATCGGTGTCGCGACGGGCTTGCCCGCCGCAGCGCGGGCACGGCACGTGCACCCATTCGCTGGCGGTCCCCAGCGGGGCGTCCCCCTTGGGCAGCAGGTCCACACTGCCCGCGGGGGGCAGCAGGACGGGCAGCTGGTCGTCTGGGACCGGCACCTCGCCGCAGGCGGGGCAGTGCACGATCGGGATTGGCGCGCCCCAGTAGCGCTGCCGGGACAGCAACCAGTCCCGTAGACGGAAGATGACGGCGCCGTTGCCCCTTTTCGAGTGCTCGAGGGAGGCGTTCACCGTCGTGATGGCGGCGCGGGTGTCCAGTCCATCTAGGGGGCCGGAGTTCACGTGCGGCCCGTCGCCTGCCGTGGCCATCCAGCTCACCGCCGGATCCTGGCCCCCGGTGTCGACGACAACCCGTACCGGCAGGCCGAATACGCGGGCGAAATCGAGGTCGCGCTGGTCATGCGCCGGGACGGCCATGATCGCGCCGGTGCCATAGTCGGCCAAGACGTAGTCGGCCGCCCACACAGGGATTCGCTCGTCGTTGACCGGGTTGACGGCGTGCACCCCTAGGAAAACGCCGGTCTTGGCGCGGTCGGTGGATTGCCGCTCGATCTCCGTGAGTGCCTTGACCGTTTCGCGGTATGCCTCGAACGCCGGCCGTTGTGCTGGGGTGCACAACCGGTCCGCTAACGCCGCATCCACGGCCACCACGAAGAAGGTCGCGCCGTACAACGTGTCCGGGCGCGTCGTGAACACCGTAACGGGCTCGTCATACCCCGGGATCTCGAACTCGACGTAGGCGCCTTCCGACCGGCCGATCCAGTTGCGTTGCATGGTCAGCACGCGATCGGGCCATCTGCCGGCCAGCGCCTGCATGTCGTCCAGCAGCCGCTGCGCGTATTGGGTAATCCGGAAGTACCACTGCGTCAGGTTGCGCTTGGTGACCTGAGAGCCGCAGCGTTCACACAGGCCGTTCACGACCTGCTCGTTGGCCAGCACCGTCTGGTCCTGGGGACACCAGTTCACCGGGCTCGCCTTGCGGTAGGCCAGGCCCTTGTCAAACAAACGCAGGAACAGCCATTGGGTCCAGCGGTAGTACTCTGGATCGCAGGTGTTCAGCCGGCGAGACCAGTCGCAGCTCACCGCGAAACGGCGGAAAGTCTCCGCCTGCGTGTCAATGTTGGCGTAGGTCCAACTCGCCGGGTCGGTACCGCGTTTGATCGCGGCGTTTTCCGCAGGCAGCCCGAACGCATCCCAACCGATCGGGTGCAGCACGTCATAGCCCTGAAGCATCGTGTAGCGGGCCACCGCGTCGCCGATGCTGAACGCCTCGCCGTGGCCCATGTGCAGATCGCCGGAGGGGTAGGAGAACATGTCCAGGATGTAGCGTTTCTCCGCTCCCGGCCGGCGCAGGTCAAGATCTTTCCAGGCCGCCAGCCAACGCTGCTCGATGGCATGCGGGTCGTACTCGCTCACAACTCGCTCCTTCGCTCACACGATGTCCTGGCGGGCCCGCGACCTACCTGCCGCGGACATGAAAAGGCCCCCGGTGTGACGGGGGCAGCCACGCTGACGTCTCGCCTGGTCAGCGCGGCCCGCGAAGGAGCAGGACGTTCCTCACAGGGACTGACGATAGCGCGCGGGCAGGACCGAACCAAGCGCCGCGGCAGTGCTCGCTGCTACCTGCCGGTGTGCAGCCCACCCCCAGTGCAGGCCGTCGGGGTTGAGCCCGGCCGGGACCAGCGGGGCGATCGCCGCGTGCCAGTCCACCAGCGCGACCCCCTCGCGGCGTCCCCATGCCTGGGCCGCGCCCACGGCGGCCGCGTGGGTCCGAAGGCAGGGGTAGTACGGGCTGCGCCACGGGGGGGGGACCACACCCAATACCGGCAGGTCTGGGCGTAGCGCGCGAAGAGCCTGCACGCAACGGCTCAGATAGTGATCGGTCTGGCGTTGCGGAAGCACCCTCAGCGGACCCCGCAAGATCCGCACCAACGGCGGGTGCGCGGCCAGATAGGCCCGGCGGCCCACTTCCCGCAAGCCGGGCGTCGGCAGGTGACCGAGCCCCTCACGCAGGTAGGTGGGCACCGCCACCGGCAGCTGATCCATGTTTCCCACGGCCAGGACGACCGCGTGCGCGCGCGGCAACAACAAGGAGTAGGTCCGAGGATCCTTGGTGAGCGCGCCCCACGCATCCCTGGCAGTCCAGCCCTGCCGGCCGACCACCTCCACCGCAAGTTCCAGGTCGGCCGCGGCCAAATTCGGCCAGAGCCTGGGCTCGGTGAGCAACTCCGCGCGCTGCGGTCCGTGCCAGGCAAGGGAATCGGCGATTACCAGCACGCACGGGTCAGCCACCACGGGTGGCAACCTACGTCTGCATCCCAGGGCCAGTTCAACAGCCACCACCACAAGCGCGCCGGCTATCCCGTCCAGCACCCAATGATTACCGGTGGCGCACACGACGTACCCGGTGAGCACTGGGTGCAGCAGAAGCCAGCGGCCACGCCTACCGGTGAGCCGGATCGCCTCCCACGCAATGAGCACAGCCCAGGCGATATGCACCGATGGCATCGCCGAGAGCTGGGCGACACCTTCGGCCCCTGCGTAGACGCTCTGGTGGTATCTGGCGGCGGTATCCGCGAGGTGCGCAGAAGGCACCAGCCTCGGCGGGGCGACCGGGACGAATTGGATCAGCATGCAGATCAGCGTTACCAGCACCACCCGCAGCCGCACCCCTGGGTAATGCCCCCGTGCGTGCACGAACGCCCAGCCAAGGAAACCGATCATTGCCGGGAAGTGCACGCAGGCGTAAAGATAGTTCGCGCCCTGCACCAACAGGGGATGCCCAAGCAGCGGGTGCTGCATGGACAGTTCCAGGTCCAGGTGCAGCCACCGCTCGGTGTTCAAGATCGCCCGACCGCGGCCGTCCGCGGCGCTCAGGGCCCCGATGCTGCGGGCGCCGAGGACGAGCCACAGCGCGAACAGCAGCAATACCAGCGTGCTCTCGCGCAGCATGGCCCCGGCCAGCACGGCCCGGCGCCGGGTGGCCCGCCGCAGGAGCAACCCGGCCAGGCCGGTGCATGCGGCCAGCGGCAACGCGGTTCGGTCGTCCAAGGTGAGGTGTCTGAGAGTCTGGAGCATCACCGGTCCCCCCGGCACTCGGTCCGCGCGCTGCCTGCTGGAACAACCTACTGAACACGCAGATTGAGGATCACAATCTGGGCGCCGGACGGCCCAGCTCCCAGACGCGTCACCCAGATCAACAGGTAGCGGTCCTGCGAGCTGGCGCTCGCCGGAAGGGCAACCGTTCCGTTGTTGGTGGTGGCCTGCGCCAGTTGCCGGTATCCGGTGGCAGCCGCTTGCGGGGCGGCGGCGACCCGCACCTGGACCGTAGCGCCCGGCGTGCTGGAGCCGACTTGCACGCTATGCAGTGGGTGGTCGCTACCCAGGTCCAGCAACAGGCCAACTCCCTGCTTGAGGCCGCCGAACGCGGGGGTCGCGTAGATCTGGCTGGCGAAGGTCGGCTGCAGGGTCCCATCTGGCCTGAGCGCAGGGTGCGGATTCTTCGCCGCCTCCGCTCCGGCCGGGTCGAACACCGCAATGCCGCTGACCGGTAGTGGCGCGGACGGCGCACCGCTCGGGCTCGGGCGTGCGGCGGGCGACGCCGAGGGCGCCGCGGAGGAGTGCTGCCCACTGGGCAGGTTCGCCGTCGGCCGCGCTCGCGTGCTTGCCCCCGCGGTCAGGGCGGCGGGATGGCCGCCCCCTGCTGCATGCAGCAGGGCGACTGCCCCCACGGCGAGGGCGCCGACGACAATCCCGCCACCGACGACCACCACCGCCAGGAGCCCAGCAACCTGGCGAATCCACCGGTACTTCCGGCCAAATTCACGCGGCCCCCGGGACCGGCTGCGCGGACCGCCGGGCGCCCGACTGGGGCGTTTGCCCGGACCGCCGGGCGAGTTGGAGGGGCGGCGCCCCTGACGGCGGGGTGAGAGCCCGGGGGGGAGCGGGAGCCGGCCCGGCTGAGACTGCGAGGATTCCGGGTCCTCGGCGCTCATGAGCATCGCTCCTTCCGGGGGAGTCGCGCCGGCAACGTGACATGCGTCGGTACATACATCACGCTACGCACTCTGGCCCGGGCAGCGATCACCCCCTGTCGCGCAGCGACGGCAGCTGGCGGGTCGCCTCGGCCTCCGAGGAGCCGGCCCGGTGGGTGTAGGGGGCGGCCGGAAGATCGTAGGCGTCGGACTCCTCGAGTCGCGGCTGGCGCCTAGCGTCCCACCAACCCCGTTCGTAGCTGAGGAAAGCGACGCTGATGGCAAGATCGAGCAGCCCCACCGACAGCAGCACCAACCCGGCCGTCTGCACATCGATGTCGGGGGCGTGAAAGGTGACGGCGAAGTGCAAGATTGCGCCCGCCGCGATCAGGACGAGGCCACGCCAGAACTCCGTCATGGGAACGTCGTACCCCGATCCGGAGCGGCCGATGCGCCCCACCGCACTCCGGTTGGGCCGCGCACGGTGCTCAAGCCGGGGTGCTCTCCACTGCTGCCCTGCGTGCGCATATTCAGGTGAACTGAACCCCCCATGACGTCGTCAGGGAGCGGCCCGGTTCCAGCCGGATCAGCCCGTTGCCGCTTTGGAAGGCATTCGGGGGGCACGTCATCGGCTCGGTTCCGAGCCCTCGTCGACGACGCTCCGGCGCCAGGGTGTCACCGGTGTAAAGCTCAAGGATCGGGTAATGCTCGTCAACCCAGAGTGCGACGGTTCGTCCGTCAGCAGCCGTGAGACGGGCCCACGCCCTCCCCGCCTCATCGCGGGCCAGGTCGGTGAACGGGAAGTCCAGCCTTAGCTCCCCGAGGACCTTGCCAGCCGAGAAGTCCCACGGCGTGCCGGCGACGGGCTGGGTGCCGGTGGGTAGCTGACGTTGGTCGTCGGTAAGGATGCGGCTGCCGGCCTGGAGCTGCAGCGTGCAGGCATCGATCACCCCGGTGCCCGGCGAGAGGTAGGGGTGCTGGCCACACCCGTATGGGCACGGTGCGGTCCCGCTGTTCGTCGCCGTGGTCACCACCACCAGGCCGTCGTCGCCCAGCTGGTAGGTGACGCTGACGTCGAGGGTGAACGGATATCCCAACATCGGGTGCAGCCTCGTGCTCATCACGATGCTGCTGGGCGTGCGCTTCGCGGCGCGCCAGGAACGCCAGCGCAGCAAGCCGTGGATGGCGTTGGCTTTCTCCGGTTCGGTCAGCGCCACCTGGTAGTCGACTCCCTCGAACCGGTACCGCCCGTCGGCGAGGCGATTGGGCCACGGAACGAGCACCATTCCGTGGGCACCGTCGCAGATGGCATCGACGGGATAGGGATCAAGGGCGGGGCGCCCTCCCACCTCGTACTCACGGATGCCACCCCCCACCTCGACGAGGGTGGCCCGCTGGTCACCATGGGTGATCTCGAACTGCTCACCGGACGGGGCATTCGTCATGGCCACCTCCAAGGTGGTAATCACAGCAACGTGCTCGCTGCCGTCGGTCGTGCCGATCACTTCTGATGGGGGAGATCCAGATTAGGCGAGCTGGCTGGGGTGAACGCGGCTGACGAGCTCGACCCCCCGGAGGCGGCGGTGGAGGTTCTCGATAAAAAGCGCCACGATCCGTTCGTTCTCCCGCGACGACAGACCCGCGGTGTGGGGGCTGATGAGCACGTTGGGGAGCGTCCACAGGGGACTGTCGGACGGCAGTGGCTCGGTGGCGAAGACGTCGAGGGCTGCCCCCTTAAGGTGGCCCTGTTCAAGCGCGGAGACGAGCGCCGCTTCGTCGACCACGCCGCCGCGACCCACATTGACCAGGACGGCGTCGGTGCGCATGCGGCTGATCGCCGCCGCGTCGATCATGCCGCGGGTCTCGGTGGTCAGTGGCAACGTGACGACGATGCCAGTGGCTGCCGGGAGGAGCTCGGCCATAAACGTGGCGGCGCGCACCTCATCGACGTAGGCGCAGTCGGTGCGGCCGGTGCGGTTGACGGCGACGACGCGCATGCCCATCACCTTCGCCAGCCTCGCCACCTGCGCCCCGACCGTGCCCATGCCGACGATCAGCAAGGTTGCGCCGGCCAGCTCAGCCACCGGATAGTGGTCCCAGCGGCGGTTCTGCTTGTCGGCGAGCAGCCGAGGGAGCCCCTTGGTGAAGGCAAGCAGACCGAGGAGCGCGAACTCGGCGAGCGGGCCGGCATGCACGCCACCCGCGCGGGTGATCACCACCCGGCTGAGTTCTGCCGCAGTCAGATCGGCGGCCCGCACTTGTTCGCCGGCACCTCCCGCGGTCGCCTGAACCCAGCGCAGCCGGGGGCAGGTCCGGACGGCATCGGCCAAACCCTTCGGCGAGTCGCCGGGGAGGCCGAACAGCACGTCGCCCTCCTCCAGCATTGCCCGCCAGCGTGTCTCCTGCGACGGGCTGCGGCCAAAAGACTCCGTCCCACGATGGTCGCCGGCAAAGCGCAGCGGAGGTAGCAGGTCGGGCTGGTAGCGGACCTCAACCCGGTCATCCGCCGCGGCTATCAGCGCCACCAGATCGGGCTCCAGCGGTGTGGCAATCACCACGACGACCCGGCTCACAGGGGAAGCGGCTCCTTGAGCGAGCCGATGACGAAGTCCGCCCCACCCGCTCGAAGCTGTTCGACGTCGAAGTGGTGGCTGGCCACCCCGACGCAGGCGATGCCCGCCGCGTGCGCCCCCTGCGCGTCATGGGGGGTGTCTCCGACGACGAGGCACTGGTCCGGGCTCAGCGCTTCGCCGTAGACCAGGCCGGCGCGCTGCAGGGCGATCCTGGTCAGCGCGCCCCGGTCGGTGGCATCCGAACCGTAGCCGCCGAAGGAGAAGAACCTATTGAGCTTGGCGCGATGCAACTTGATGTGGGCAGCCGCCTCGAGATTGCCGGTCACGATGCCAAGCAGGTATCCCTCATCGAGGAGGGCAGGCAGCAGTGCCTCGACCCCGTCGAGGACCCGGTAATCCGCCGAGTTGGCCACCGCCTCATAGAGGTAGTGCAGCCGGCGCTCGAGCAGCTTGGCGAACTCGACGCGGCTCGGTTGACGGTGCAGCACCGCCACGAAGGTCTGCCGGCCAACGTCAGGGTCTGTCATGCCGGTGTCAGTGAACTCGCCAATATCGGCCGGGATTCCGTAGAGCTCATCGAATGCCATCCGCCACGATGTCGCGCCGGCCCCCCCGCTGATGATCAATGTCCCATCGATGTCGAACAGAATGGCGACACGAGGGGGTGCCGTAAACGACGCATGGGACCTGGGGGTGCTCATTCCGCCGGCTTCTCGGCGTGTCCGCCGAATCCCTTGCGCATGGCCGAAAGCACCTGATTGGCGAACTGGTCAAGGTCGCGTGAGGCGAACCGGGAGAACAATGCCGTGGTCAACACCGGGGAGGGCACGCCCTCCTCGATCGCGGCGATCGCCGTCCAGCGGCCTTCCCCGGAGTCGGACACGCGCCCGGAGAAATCAGCCAGGTCGGGGGCCTCGACCAGCGCGGCCGCTGTCAAGTCCAACAGCCACGAGGCGATCACGCTGCCACGTCGCCACACCTCCGCAACGGAGGCCATGTCGAGGTCGTAGCGGTAAAACTCGGGATGATCCATGGGGGCAGTTTCGGCGTCAGCGACCCGCTTCAAGGCTCCCGCGTTTGCATTCTTTAAGATGCTGAGGCCCTCGGCGTAGGCGGCCATCGCCCCGTACTCGATCCCGTTGTGGACCATCTTCACGAAGTGCCCGGCCCCGTTCGGGCCGCAATGCAGATATCCCTGTTCTGCTTGGCTGGGTTCCCCAGTGCGCCCAGGGGTTCGCTCGGCCGCGTCCACCCCGGGGGCGATCGCCTGGAAGATTGGCTGAAGACGCCGCACTACTTCCTCCTCGCCACCGATCATCAGGCAGTAGCCCCGTTCAAGCCCCCACACCCCCCCGCTGGTGCCAACGTCGACGTAGTGGATCCCCTTTTCCCGGACCGCCGCCGCGCGCGCGATGTCGTCACGGTAGTAGGAGTTTCCTCCGTCGATGATCACATCTCCCGGCTCCAGGTGTTCGGCCAGGTCATTGACTGTCTTTTCGGTGATCTCCCCGGCAGGGACCATGACCCAGACGGCCCGGGGGGCGGCTAACTTCGTCACGAAGTCGGCCAGCGATGCAGCGCCGGTTGCCCCCTCCTTTTCGAGTGCCTTAACGGCGGCGGATTCGACGTCGAACACCACGCAACTGTGACCGGAGCGGCTCACCCGCCGAACCAGGTTCGCGCCCATCCGGCCTAGCCCGATCATTCCCAGCTCCATCACGCGCTCCGTTCATTCGGTGACTTGGTGTTAACGATGCTTCACGACGGTGAGTAGCACCGCGGCGGCCTGCAGGGCCTCGAGAGTGTGCCGCGCGTGCGGAACGATGAGTAGATCCCCCGGTGAGCCTTCCCACGACGTATCGCCGGCGGCCAGCCGGACCCGCCCCGAAAGGACGTGGACGGTCGCTTCCCCAGGGTTCTCGTGCTCGTCGAGCATCCGGCCAGCGGCCAGCGCGATTAGTGTCTGTCGCAGCGCATGCTCGTGCCCGCCGTAAACGGTGTGGGAGCTGCGGCCGCTCGACGCTCCTTGCGCCAGGCCGAGCTGTTCTCGTGCCAGGGCGGTCAGCGACGACTTCTCCATTCCAGGGCCTCTCCTTTGGCGTTGTCCTATTGAGCGCGTAAGCGGTGACCAGGGGCGGTCCGGTTAGAGGGATTGTCGGTAGCCGAAGAACTCGTGGTCCTGGTTGTAGCCTCCGTACCCCCCGCCGATGCGTGAGAAGTCGGCGACAAACTCGATACCCTTGATCCATTTTACCTGCTTGAAGCCGAGCTGGGTTTCGTTTCGCAGCCGCAGCGGGGCGCCATGACCGAACGAGAGCGGCAGTCCGTTCATGTCGAAGGCCAACATCGTCAGGTGATAGCTCATCTGCTCGATGGGGTGCGCGTCGTAGTAGGCGCCTTTGTCCGGGCCGTCACCCAGCGAGTAGAACACGACCCAGTTCGCCCCCGGCTGCGGCTTGACCAGGTCGACGATGGTGCGCATCGACACCCCGCCCCATTTGGCGATACCCGACCAGCCCTGTATGCAGAAGTGCTGGGTGATCTGCTCGTGATGTGGGAGGGCCCGAAGCGCGGCCAAATCGAGATCAACCGGGTTGTCCACAAGGCCCTCGACCCGAAGCCGATAGCCGGCGAAGTTACCGTCCAGCAGCGCCGTGTATTCCGCCGAGTCGGGGTATTGGCCATTGTGCCAAAAATACGGCGAGATGTCGGCCTCGGTGTACTGCCCGGCGGTCGCGTCCAGGTGCTCGAACAATCGCTGCGCCGGGCCGACCAGCGCGAAGCCGACGCGCTGCACCATGCGGGGCTGCCGCAGGGTGAGCGGGGTTGCGGCAACCCAACCGACAATGACTACGACCATCGAGGCTGCGAAGACGCCGAAGCCAAGCCAGCCACCGTCGTTTCGACCGGCGTAAATATGATTGAGGTTGCGCAACAGCCCGGTCGTGAACACGAACGTGACGTGCATGACGATGAAAAGCAGGAACCAACACAACACCAGGAAATGCAGTGAGCGGGCGCTCTGAATGCTCAGCAGCTTGCTGACCCGCTTGAACCGGGTAGAAAGTGCTGGCGACATGCCCAGGCCGGTGAGGAAGGCGAGCGGGGCGGCCACGAAAACTGTGACGAAGTAAGCGATCAGCTGCAGGCCGTTGTAGGCGACCCAGCCGGACTCAGTCGGCCAGTTCAGCGACAGGTATTGAATCAGCACCGACAGTGCGTTGGGAAAAACCTCCCAGCTGGTCGGCACCACCCGTTGCCACTGCCCGGTCGAAAACAGCAACAGATAAAACACCAGACCGTTGAGCAGCCACAATGTGTTTGTACCCAGATGCCACCAGCGGGCCAGCCCGATCGAATGCCGGATCCCGGGCAGACCTACCTGGCCGGGCAAGCTGATCGAATCCCTTTTCGCCGTCCAGAGCGCATCGGGCGGCACCGGCTTCTGAACGCGGAACCAGTCCCGGCCAGGAGTGCAGTGCCTGGTCCAATACAACCGGGGATGGTCGCTAAGAATCTGGATGCCTGACCGGATGATGAAGATCAAAAGGAACAGGTTGAAAAAGTGCTGGACTGCCACCCAGATGGGCAGGCCGGGCCGACGCGCCGCACCGGGCGGCACAACCGTGCCGGGATATGTCGCGATGAACCGCTGCACGGACATCATATTTCGCAAGCCCTTGGCGGCGGCCACCGAGGCAATCAAGACGACCAGACCGATCGGGAGTAACCAGAGCAGGTTGAACCACCTGCGGCGCCCGACCCGCACCCGGGGTGCGACGCCGCCCGCCTGCGGCACCGAGCCGGCCCACGTAGCGGGATCGATGACATCCTCGCCCGCGGTCAGCTGCGACCGGAAAGACCCAGACGTGCCAGTGCCCATTTCTCCCGTGTTCCGTTCGGCAAGGATGCCGCGCTGCCGGGGGCTGGAGCAGAACACGCCGAACGCCGAAGCTATCACCGAGAAGACTTTTAGGTGGCCGAGGCCGCCCCTGGCCGGGTGCGGTCGGCTGGCCGGCGTTGCGCGTGCGGTGTGTTGGTGATCGCGTCGGTGACCACATCGCCGTCGATGGTTTCGTGTTCGAGCAGGTCGTCGGTCAGTCGCGTGAGCGCCGGCGCATGACCGCGCAGCAGGTACAGAGCGCGGCCCTCGGCTTCCCGCAGCAGGCGGCTGACCTCCAGGTCAACCACGCGCTGAGTTTGCTCTGAGTACACCCGCTGGGTCAGTGGCTGGGCGCCGAGGAACTGCGGCGCTCCGGTTGCGTAGCTCACCGGTCCCAGTTCGGGGCTCAACCCGAACTCCTGCACCATGCGCGTGGCGAGGTCGGTCGCCCCGGCCAGATCGTTCGACGCGCCGGTGGAGCCCTCGCCGAACACGATCAGCTCCGCCGCCCGTCCACCGAGGCGGACAGCAAGGCTGTCGGTCAGGTAACCCTCGCTGTAGAGATGACGCTCCGTCAGGGGCAGCTGCTCGGTGACCCCGAGCGCCATCCCCGCCGGCAAGATGGTGACCTTGGCGACCGGGTCTGCATGTTCGGACAGCGCCGCAACCAGGGCATGGCCGGCCTCGTGGACGGCCACGGCGTGCTTCTCCTCGGGCAGCAGCACGTTGGAACCGTCCCGGCGCCCAATCAGCAGCCGATCGCGGGCATCCGCGAGGTCCTCGGCGCTGATGGTGGAGCGGCCGGCGCGGACCGCGACGATCGCGGCCTCGTTAAGCAGGTTCGCCAGTTCCGCGCCGGAGAAGCCGGGGGTACCCCGGGAGACCACGTCGAAGCTGGCATCCACCCCGATCTTCTTGTTGCGGGCGTGCACAGCCAAGATGGCGGCCCGCTCGCGCTGGGTAGGAAGCGGCACCGTCACCTGCCGGTCGAACCGGCCTGGGCGTAACAGAGCCGGATCCAGGGTTTCCGGGCGGTTGGTCGCGGCGAGCACGACGACGTCGTGATTCTCGTCGAAGCCGTCCATCTCAGCCAGCAGCTGGTTCAAGGTCTGCTCACGTTCGTCGTTGCCGCCGAGACCGGTGCCCCTGCGCTGCCCGATCGCATCGATTTCGTCGATGAAGATGATCGAGGGCCCCCGCTTGCGGGCGTCCGCGAACAGGTCGCGTACCCGGGAGGCGCCGATGCCAACGAACACCTCGACGAAGCTCGATCCGGTGACCGCGAGGAACGGCACGTCGGCCTCCCCGGCGACGGCCCGCGCCAGCAGGGTCTTGCCCGTACCCGGCGCACCGACCATCAGCACGCCGCGTGGACCGACGGCCCCGGCGTCGCGGTAGCGCTGCGGAGATTTGAGGAAATCCACCACCTCGTTGATCTCCTGCTTGGCCCCTTCGTAGCCAGCGACGTCGGCGAACCGGGTGGTCGGCCGCTCCACGTCGATGACCTTCGCGCGGGACCGTCCGAAGCCCATGATCCCGCCACCGCCGAGGGCTCCGGACAGTTGACGGCGTGCGCGCCGCCCGGTGTAGATGAAAAAACCGACAAGCAGCAACAGGGGCAGCAGGCCCAGGAGCGAGCTACCCAGCGAGGAGTGGGTGGCGCTCGCCGCAATCTGGACGTGATGGTCCCGCAATTCCCCGGCGAGGTTCGACGGGGTGATGGCGGTGGGGATTCCGGAGGTGAACGTCTTGCCGTTGGTGAAGGTGCCAGTGACGGCTCCCTGCGCGTTGATGCCCACCTTGCTCACCTGGCCGCCGTCCACCTTGGCGAGGAACGCGCTGTAATCAAGCGGCGTCGATGTGGGAGCGCCGAAGCGAGGCAGGAACAGCAGGGCGGCGCTGAAGACCAGCCCTACCGGGAGCAGAAACCGCCGCCACCCCGGTGGCGGCGGCCCGATCGGCGTCGGCTTGCGCTCGGGCGGCGGGCTGCCCGGACGACGGCTGGACACGGCAAAGTGAGCCCCTTGGCGTAGGCGGGCGAGGATCCAGGCACTCACGGCATCTCATCTCCGGCATTAGGGGGGGTGCTCATGTCAATGCGCGTTCGAATGCCCCCATTCCGATGGACTGCCGGCAATGCGAACGTTAAGGCGGATGTAAGGAAGCGGACTGCTCACCCCGGGAGCGAGGTTGGCGCCATCGCCGAGAGCAACTCGTAGGCGACGTGCGACGCAGCAATTCCGGTGATCTGCGCGTGGTCATACGCCGGCGCGACTTCGACGATGTCGGCGCCGACGAGTCCAAGAGAGCCGAACGACCGCAGAATCGCCAGCAATTCACGACTCGACAGGCCCCCTGACTCGGGGGTCCCGGTGCCGGGCGCGAACGCGGGATCGAGCACGTCGATGTCGACCGATACGTATACCGGCCGCTCGGCCACCCTGGCCCGGATGCGCTCGGCGACACCACGCCAGCCCAGGTCATCCATCTCGCGCGCGTGGACGATAGAAAAGCCGAGCGCCGCGTCGTCGGCGAGGTCGCTTGCCGCGTAAAGCGGTCCGCGGATGCCGACGTGCATGCAGCCGGACCGGTCGAGAAGTCCCTCCTCCGAGGCCCGACGGAAGGGGGTTCCATGGGTGTAGGCCGCTCCGAAGTAGGTGTCCCACGTGTCGAGGTGGGCGTCGAAATGCACGACCGCGACGGGGCCGTGTCGTCGCGCCATTGAGCGCAGCAGCGGCAACGCGACGGTGTGGTCGCCCCCGATGGTCAACAGCCGGCCGGCCCGCTCCAGCAGGGCATCGGCTCCCCGCTCGATCTGGCCAACGGCCTCGTCGATGGAGAACGGATTGGCGGCGATGTCCCCCGCGTCGGCGACTTGCTGGCGACCGAACGGCATGAGGTTCAGTGCGGGGTTGTAGGGCCGAAGCAGCCGGGAGGACTCGCGTACGTGCGCGGGCCCGAAGCGGGCCCCCGGGCGGTAGCTGACCCCCGCATCGAAAGGCACACCCACGACGGCGATATCCGCCTCGCCGACCTCGTCAAGGCGCGGCAGCCTCGCGAAGGTGGCCGGGCCGGCGAACCTCGGAACCAGGCTCGCGTCGACCGGGCCCACGTGTCCATCGGTGATTTCGCGGGCCGGGGAATCCGGCCTGTGGTCCCCACCACGGTCCCTCGTCACGGCTGCGCCACCAGGGGCGGGAAACCCGGCGCGAACCACGGCCATGGCCGGACCCGCTCCCAGCTGGCCGCCAAGGAGAGCAGCAGGTCATCGCGGAACCGCGGCCCGGTGAATTGCAGACCGAAGGGCAACCCGTTGGGCAACAGCCCGGCGGGCAGCGACAGGGCCGGTGCCCCGGTGATGTTCTGCAGGCAGGTGTTCAGCGCGTACGCAGGCGTGCCGGGTTCGGCAGCCCCGATCATCCGGCCGTCGGCGTGCTGCGCTGCCATCGCCAGCGTCGGCGTGACCAAAACGCCGTTTTCGCCCAGCAGCAAGTCGAGAGCCCGGGTGTGCTCGAAGCGTCGGCGCCGTGCGGCGAGGTAAACCTCCACCGGCGTCGCCAGCCCGCGCCGCATGTGGGCGAGGAACACCGGGTCGAACCGCCCCGCCTGCTCCTGCAGGACGCTGCGCCCCACCTGATGCGCCTGCTCGGTACAGCACAGCACGAACCAGTCTTCGTCGGCATTTCCGGCCGGGGTGACCTGCGCGGGCTCGAGCAACTCCACAGCCAGACCCAGCTCGGATTCCAGCGCCCGCAGCGCCAGTTCGAACGCTGCGCTCAGATCTGGGTCCAACGGGCCCCAATCCACCGTGCGGGGTGCCCCCATCAGCCGAACCGGTCCGGGCTCGGGTGCTGGCGCCCACCGCGGCAACGCGCTCGGGTCACCGGCAACGGGGCCCGCAATGACATCCAGCAACAGGGCGACGTCGGCCACGGAGTGCCCCATCAGGCCGTCGGTGGACAGATCCATCCAGGAGGGGATCGGCGAGCGGCCGACTATGCCGTTGGTCGGCTTGAGACCCACCAGCCCGCAGAACGCCGCCGGAATGCGGGCGGAGCCGCCGCCATCGGTGGCCGTCGCTACCGGCACCATGCCGGCAGCCATCGCCGCCGCGGAGCCGCCACTGGAACCCCCTGGGGACCATCGCAGATCCCAGGGATTGCGGGTCGGGCCGTAAAGCGGATTCGCCGTGTAGGCCTCAAAGGCACATTCGGGCACGTTGGTCTTGCCGATCACGATCGCGCCGGCGGCACGTAGCCGCGCCGGGACGAGGCCGTCCGTTTCGGCAGCCGGGCTGTCCGCGTACACCAACGAACCGCGCGTTGTCCTCATCCCGGCCACGTCCTCAAGGTCCTTCACCAGCACCGGCATCCCGGTCAGCGCGCCGGGCTCCTCCCCTGCCGCGAGCCGGCGATCCTGCTCGGCCGCCTCGCGGGCAGCACGGTCGGCGCGAGAGGCGACGACCGCCCCGAGTCGGCTGTTGGCCGCCGAGGTGAGCTCCAGCGCGCGCTGCACCAGCTCACAGCAGGAAACCTCCCGGCTGCGAATACTTTTGGCCAGCAGGGAAATCACGCGCCGAGGCTGGCGGGCCGCTCGGCCGCAGTCTCCAGTTCGGCGGCCGCGGCTTGGGCAACGCGCGTCTCGGCGGCGACGTCGATCGAGCGACCGAAAACGTAGTACAGGATAGCCGCGACGGGTAGGCCGATGAACAGCGAGATGTCTGCCCCGCCCAGTGCCTTCGCGACCGGACCGGTGTACAACCCGGTAGAGAAAAATGGCACCATCGCGGCGAACCCGGCGAGGTAGGCGGCGATCCCGCGCCAACCCCAGCGCCCGTACATGCCGTGGGGGTTGAAGATCTCAGCGATCGCGTAATGCCCACGCCGGACGAGGAAGTAGTCGACGAGGTTAACCGCTGTCCACGGAATGAACAGGTACAGCACCAGCAGCAGGAAGTTCTGGAAGTTCCCAAGGAAGTTCTTCGAGGCGGCAATGGCACCGATCAGGGAAAACGCGGCGGTTACCGCGATAGTGAGGATGCGCACCGAAAGGGTCGGCCGTACCTTGCGGAACGAGTCGATCGCGCCAATCAACGTGAGCGAGCCCCCGTACATGTTCAGCGCCGTCACCGAGATGAGGCCGATGGCCGAGAAGATGAGCACGATCGCGCCGAAGCCGCTGAAAACCTTGTCGCCGGCGACGTTGATGGCGACGACCGTGTCGAAGGTGTCGCCAGTTTTGATGGCAGCGGCGAGGACCGTGCCCAGGCACATCAGCCACATCGCGCCGAGCGCCGAACCCCAGTAGGTCCACTGGAAGGTCTTGCGCACGGTGACGTCCGGTGGCAGGTAGCGGGAGTAATCCGAGACGTAGATGGCCCAGGAGATCTGGTAACCGGCAACGACCCCGAACTGCGCGAGGAACGGCGTCCAGTGAAAAGCCCCGGCGTCGAATGAGCCAGCCGGGAAGTGCAGGGTGGCGAGGGCGCCGATGGTGAATACGCCGAAGATCACCACGAACGCATAGGCCAAGTAACGCTCGAAATGGTGAATGAAGTCGTAGCCGACCAGGGCGATCACGAACGCGACAATGGTCACCACCACGATCCACAGGTTGTCGCCGCCGTGGATCGTCATGCTCAGCGACTGGCTGGCCAGCGCCGTGTTGAAGACGTTGAACCCGGCGTACTGGATGTAGGCGAACAGCCACACCAGTAGGGCCCCCAGGTACCCGAATTGCGGGCGCGACTGGATCATCTGAGGCAGGCCCAGCTGCGGACCCTGCGCCGAGTGGAAGGCCATGAAGAGGGTCCCCAACAGGGCGCCGGCCACGATCGCGACCAGTGACCACAACACGTTTCCCCCGCTGGTGATGCTGATAAGGCCGACGGCGAGGGTGGCGATCTGCGCGTTGCTCATGAACCACAACGGACCCAGGTCGGAGAGCCGGCCGTGCCGCTCACGGAGGGGGACGTAATCGATGGAGCGGACCTCGACCCCGCGGGCCCTGGCGGTTTCACTGCGCAAGTCGGTCACGGCTGTCCCTACTTTCTGCCACTGCGTCGGTGCGGTTCCTCTGACACCCGAAGATGATCCCCTACCTCCAGCGTAGGTGCCGCGACCGGGACCGTTTCGGGGTAGATCAGGCCCGTACCAGTGTTGAGAACGATGACCTCGTCGTTTTCGTCGAGCCAGCCGCTGCGGCGAAGCTGGCGAGCCGCGGCAAGGGTCGCCGCCCCCTCCGGGCACATGAACACGCCCTCCGAGCGGGCGCACTGGCCCTGCTCGGCCAGCAGGTCAGCGTCGTCCACCGCGACTGCCGTCCCCTTGGTCTCATAGAGGGCGTCGAGGATGAGAAAGTCACCCAACGCCTTGGGCACCGTGATCCCGAACGCTGCGGTCCGAGCGTCCGGCCACGGTTGCGCCGAGTGGTGGCCTTGTTCGAAGGCGCGGACTATCGGGGCACATCCGCTGGCCTGCACGGCAACCAGACGGGGTAGCTCCGAGCGGATCCAACCCATCTGCTGGAGTTCCTTGAGCGCCTTGTGGATGCCGATCAGCCCGACCCCGCCGCCAGTCGGGTAGAGGATCACGTCCGGGCATCGCCAGCCCAGCTGTTCGGCCAGCTCAAGGCCCATGGTCTTCTTGCCCTCCAGCCGGTAGGGCTCCTTGAGCGTAGATGCGTCGAAGTAACGCCCGTTCGCCGCGGCAACGGCCTGGCCGACCATCTGGCCGGCATCCCCGATGAGGCCGCGTACCAGGTAGAGCTCGGCGCCGGCCACGGCACATTCAACCTGGGTGATAGCGGGCGCGTCCTGGGGCATGACGATCAGGCTGCCCAGCCCGGCACGTGCCGCATAGGTGGCCCATGCCGCGCCGGCGTTGCCGTTTGTCGGCATCGCGATGTTGCGGACCCCCAGCTCGGCTGCCCGTGAGACACCCACTGACGCCCCACGGGCCTTGAAGGTGCCGGTCGGGATCAGCCCCTCGTCCTTCACGAGCAACTTGGGTAGGCCCATCGAGGCACCGATGCGAGCCAAGGGTAACAACGGCGTCATCCCTTCACCCAGGGAGACCACGTTCTGCTCGCTCCGAACCGGAAGGAGCTCGTGATAGCGCCAGAGAGAGGGCGGACGGGAAGCCACATCAGCTTTGAGCAGCTGGGTTCTCAGGGTCGGGAGGTCATAGCGGGCAAGCAGGGGATTGCCACATTTACAAAGATTTTGCACGATGTCGGCGGCATAGGTGCGCGAGCAACGGGCGCACTCGAGGTGGGTCAAATACGAGTATGACATCGCGACAATTGGTCCTTTCATGGGGGCGCTGGTAGCCACTTCGGGGCTGGCGACACCTACGGGGACGCCGAGGAGGTACTCCATTAAGCGCAGCAGACCCGGCAGCATTTCGCCACCCAGGACGCTGTACTCGAGCGTTTGGTAGCAGCCCTCGACCGAGCCGCTCCCCCGCCTGGCGCCGCGCGGGGAGGAACCTGCTGGCAGGAACCTCGCGCGGCACGCTGCCCTAGTACGAGAGGCCCCTAGTACGACAAGCGTCGTACTAGGGCGATGGGCTGCGGAAGTACTGATTGCTGGTGCGTTGGACCAGCAACACGATGATCGCGATATCGAGGACCGCGCTGAGGAGCGTCACGGCCCGGCTGAGGGCCGGTTCAGGCTGAGCCAGGGACCCCAGTTCGCTCAGAATGCCTAGTCCGGCGATCACCCAGGTGACGATGCGGGCCCAGTTCTTTCCCTTGCGAACCTGAAAGGCGAGCAGAACGTAGAGCACGATGAAAACGAGGCCGACCACGACGCCGATCACGACGGCAGCGTTCAGCAGCGTGTCCAGCCGGGCGGCGTCGACGGTGGGATTTTTCTTGAAGATCTCCTGCTTAAGGGTGTTCTTGGTCGCCAGCACCACGATGATGCCAAGGACACCGAGCCCCGCCCTGATCAACATCAGAAGCGTGGCGCTGCTGACCGTCGAGGGAGCCGGACCGCGGGCGACCGGGCTGGGCGGCGGCTCGGCCGGCATGGAGGGGTAGCCGGGTGCTGCGCCGGGCTGATCGCTCATCAAAGGATCCTCATTCGACGTAGAGGCTCTCTTCGGACGCTGTACCGCCGAAGGCTAGCGGGCGACGTGCCCCCTTGGTCAAGTTCCCGCGCCGAGCTCGTCGAATGTTTGCCGCGAGCCCTCGGCAAGCCCGACCGCGGCCTGCAGGCGCCGCAACGACGCCAGCACCCACCAGTTGGCTCGACCCGGTCCTTCGTCGCCTCTTCACCGGCTTGCGCGAGCCGTGACCGTGCTTAGGACATACCACCGCGACGAAACACTTCACGCACCGATGCGGCGGTGCAGGCTCACGGCATACCCTCCGTCCCGGTACGGGGCGCCGTCCCATCCCGCGAAGCGCCCGGCCGGCTCGAGCCCGGCGCAGGCACACCAGCTGTCATATGTTGGCAGATCGACCGGTGCGTCGGATAGCGGCAGGTGCGCCGGGTCAAGGCCGAAACCCGCGACCACCAGACCGCCGACCCGCAGCCGGCCGGCGAGGGCAGCCAGGACCGTCTTTCCGGTTCCGGCCGCAAGCAGTGGCACGACGTTGCCGGCCGCGACGACCAGGTCGAACGGGATGGCAAGCTGCCCGCCCACAGCCTCCAGCGCCGCCAGATCCGCGAGCAGCCAGGGCAACTCGGGGGCGAGCCGGCGCGCTTGGGCCAGCATCGAGGCGTCGGCGTCCACGCCAAGACAGTCGTAACCAAGCTGCGCCAGACGGATCGCCACCCGGCCGGTGCCGCACCCGGCATCCAGCACCCGCGCCCCGGGCGGCACTAACCCGGCAACCATGGCCGCCTCACCGTGGACGTCGACGCCGGTGGCGGCGAGCTCGGCGAACCGGGCGGCGTATGCGACCCCTCGTTCCCCGCCGGTAAGTGCATCCCAGCGGCTCGCCGGATTGCTCACGACCCGATCATTGCGAGGCCGGCTCGGCGGGGACCGAACCCTGGTCGGCGCCCTGCCGGAACACCCGGCTGGCCAGGAAGTCCTCCGGCATGAGGGTGACGAGATCCTCCTTGGTGACGTCACCGACGCGGTCGACGAGGCGACGGGCCTGGCGCAGCCGAGCACGCTCCAGAGCGTTTCGGACACTGCGCGCGTTGGCGAAGTGCGGCTGTTCCTTGCGCCGGGTGAGGTAGTCACGCACCACTGGCTCGGCCTCGGCGGTGAGGCGGTAGTTCTGCTTGGCCAGTAGGAGGCCGGCAATGTCGATCAACTCATCCACCTGGTAGTCAGGAAAGTCGAGGTGGTGACCGACCCGTGAGCTCATCCCCGGATTGGACCGAAAAAAGACGTCCATGCGGTCGGCGTATCCGGCCAGCACGACGACAAGGTCGTCACGGTCGTTCTCCATGACCTGCAGCAGGATCTCGATGGATTCCTGGCCATAGTCGCGCTCGTTCTCCGGCCGGAACAGGTAGTACGCCTCGTCGATGAACAGCACGCCGCCCATCGCCCGCTGCACGACCTCTTTGGTCTTGGGGGCCGTGTGGCCGACGTACTGCCCCACCAAGTCATCTCGACTGGCGGCGACGAGATGGCCGCGTCGCAGGTAACCCAAACGGTGCAGCAACGCGGCCATCCGCAGCGCGACGGTGGTCTTGCCAGTTCCGGGGCTCCCGGTAAAGCTCATGTGCAGATTGGGGGGACTCGACGCCACGCCGAATCGTTGGCGGGCGCGGTCCACGAGCAGTAATGCGGCAATCTCGGCAATCCGTTGCTTGATCGGGACCAGCCCGACCAGTTCGTCGTCGAGCTCGCGGAGGACCTCGTCGACCCCCGCCTTCGTCCGCTCTTGCGCGAGGTCGAGCCTGGCGTCGTCCTCGAGCTGCGGGGGTGGCGCATCGTGAGCCTCCGTGACGGCCATCGACCGCCCGGGGGGAGCGCCGAAGCCTTGACGCGGTGGTTTCGGTTGAGCTTCCGGTGCCGGCCCAGTCACTGCTCGCTGTACCTCCGCCCGCTTGGGCGATCGGTGGCATAGGCATGGGTGGTGTAGCGGATCCGCCGGTCACTTGCCTCCTGCCGCACCAGGCGGAAGCCCGGTTCGAAGGTGGGTCGCTGGACGATGAACGACATCGCGACGGTCTGCCGACCCAGGCTCGCATCGTAGGCATTGACCCGGATGTAGTCATCCGGATGCGCCTCCCGGGCGGCGTTCACCTCCGCAACGACACCTGCGGCGTCGGCCAGGTCGAACATCGGCAGCCCGCACATCTCCCAGTAGGTATTGCGTGGATGTGGGTCGTCGGTTCTCTCGATGGACAGCGGCCAGCCGTTGTTCAGGGCGTACTGGACCTGCAGCCCGATCTCCTCATCGGTGAGGTCGGGCAGGTAGGAGAACATTCCTTGAGTGATCCGCATGGTTTCGTCTCCCGTTAGACCGACGGCGTCGCGACGACGTCGGGACTGTCCGTCGACGTGTAGTCGAAGGTGATGTCCCCCCAGAGCGCGAGGGCGGCGTCCAGCGCGGGACTGTGCTTCGCCGCGGCCTTCAGGATGTCGCGTCCCTCGCGCAGATAATCCCGTCCCTCGTTGCGCGCCTTGATCATTGCCTCGAGGGCAACGCGGTTGGCCTCCGCGCCTGCGGCGATGCCCATCGGATGGCCGATCGTCCCGCCACCGAACTGCAAGATGACATCGTCGCCGAGGTAGTGCAGCAGCTGGTGCATCTGGCCCGCGTGGATGCCGCCGGATGCCACCGGCATGACCGGGGCCATGCGGGCCCAGTCCTGCTCGAAGTACAGCCCCTTGCTGAGGTCGACCTCTACCTGATCCTTGCGCAATGTGTCGTAGAAGCCGGCCGTGCTCATCGGGTCGCCCTCCAACTTGCCGACGACGGTGCCGGCGTGGATGTGGTCGACTCCGGCCAGCCGCATCCACTTCGCGATCACCCGGAACGAGACGCCGTGGTCTTTCTGGCGGGTGTAGGTGCCGTGGCCGGCGCGGTGCAGGTGCAGTAACACGCCATTTGCGCGGCACCAGTTCGCCATCGATTGGATCGCGGTATAACCGACGGTCAGGTCGATCATGACGATGACGCTGCCGAGGTCCCTGGCGAACTCCGCCCGTTCGTACATGGCCTCCATCGTCGCCGCGGTGACGTTCAGGTAGTGCCCCTTGACCTCGCCGGTCTCGGCCTGCGCACGGTTGACGCCCTCCATCGAATAAAGAAAACGATCCCGCCAACGCATGAAGGGTTGGGAGTTGATGTTTTCGTCGTCCTTGGTGAAGTCCAGGCCGCCGCGGCAAGCCTCGTAGACGACCCGGCCGTAGTTACGGGCCGAGAGGCCGAGCTTTGGCTTGGTGGTCGCACCCAGCAGTGGCCGGCCGAACTTGCCGAGGAACTCCCGCTCGACCACCAGGCCGTGCGCCGGCCCCTGGAAGGTCTTGGTATAGATCGGCGGTATGCGCATGTCCTCCAAGCGCAGCGCCTTCAGGGCCTTGAACCCGAAGACGTTGCCGATGATCGAAGACGTGAGGTTGGCAATGGAACCTTCCTCGAACAGGTCAATCTCGTAGGCGATGTAGGCGATCCACTGGTCGTCGCGGCCGGGCACCGGGTCGAGCCGGTAACACTTCGCCTGAAAGTGCTCATGCGCCGTTAGTCGATCGGTCCACACCACGGTCCAAGTGGCGGTTGACGATTCGCCGGCGACCGCCGCGCCGGCCTCCTCCGGGGGGACGCCTGGCTGCGGAGTGATCCGGAAGGCGCACAGCACGTCCGTCGCCTTCGGCTGGTAGTCAGGTTCCCAGTAACCCATCTCGGCATATGGGATAACGCCAGCTCCCCAGCGCTCGGGGGTGGCTTCGGGCGTCTTTTGCGACATGTCCTGCACAGTCATCGGGACCTCCTCCGGTCCTGGTCGACGATGGCCGGTCCTGTTGGGATGGTCAATCAACTCTTTAGGCAGGAACATCAAGCAATGCCTACATCACCAGTGCCAGCCGTGACCGTCGCACAGCTGCGCAGCTTCCTGGCGGTCGCCTCCAGCGGCTCGGTTCGCGAGGCTGCCCGGCAGCTCGTTGTCACCGAGTCCGCCGTGTCCGCCGCCGTGACAGCGCTTAACCGGCAGCTGGGCGTCACGTTGCTGCAACGTCAGGGCCGTGGGGTGCGCTGCTCGGCTGCCGGCCTCGCCTTCGCCCCCTATGCACGGCGGGTGCTGGGCCTGCTGGCCGAGGGGTCCGCGGCCGCCACCGGAGGCGCGGACCCCGAACTCGGAACGGTCCGTGTCGCCGCTGTCACGACCGCAGCAGAGCAGGTCCTGCCCGCCCTGCTGGCCGGGTTTCGCGCCAAACATCCCGCTGTCACCGTGCACCTTCAGGTCGCCGATAGCCGTGCCATCTGGTCGACATTCACCGCGCACGAGGCCGATATCGTGCTCGCCGGTCGGCCACCAGCCCTGGTGGAGGATGCGGTCACTCGTGCCGTTCGCCCGAACAGGCTGCTCGCCGTCGGCGCCCCCGATCTACCGGTCGACCTTCCCCGGAACACCTGGCTGGTTCGGGAGCTCGGCTCCGGAACGAGGGGCACCCTTGAGGCCCTGCTGGCAGCCCAAGAGCTGCGACCTCCGCTTCTGCATATGGGCAGCAACGGGGCAGTGATCGCAGGCGCCGTGGCCGGTCTCGGGATCGCGCTCGTCTCGGAAGACGCGGTGCATTCACAGCTTGCCGACGGCGCTCTGCGCGTTGTGCGGGTACCCAACCTGCCGCTGAGCCGACCGTGGCACCTAGTGACCCGAACGGCACCCACGGCGACGGTGCGAATGTTCGTACAACACCTGCTCACTGCGGCGAGTGGCCATTTTCGTCGCCCTTGACACGGCTGGGCTGCTCACCCCCGGGTTCCACCCCCAGGGGGAAGGCCGGGCTCGGCGGCGCGTCTAGCCTGCGGACCGGATGAGGGAGGCCTAATGATCGACGAGCGCACCGACCGACTGCACAGCGCCGCGCTGGCTCTGGTTGCCGCCCCGCGGGGCATCCTGGCAGCAGACGAAAGCCCCGGCACGATGTCTGCGCGGTTACGCGATGTGGGTGTCGAAGCGACGCCGATCGCCCGACGCGACTACCGGGAGATGCTGCTGACCACCCCCGGCCTGTCGGAGTCGGTCAACGGGATCATCCTCGCCGACGAAACCTTCCGGCAGACGTTGTCGGACGGGCGCAGCTTCCCCCAGACCTGCGCCGACGCGGGGGTCGTTCCAGGGATCAAGGTCGACACCGGCACCAAACCGCTCGCCTTTGCCCCCGGGGAGACGGTGACAGAGGGCCTGGACGGACTTCGTGAACGGCTCAGCGACTACGCCGCCGCCGGCGCGCGCTTCGCCAAGTGGCGAGCCGCCCTCGCCCTTGGCGACCAGCTGCCAAGCGACCGTGCCGTGGTCGTCAATGCACACGCGCTCGGGCGCTACGCCGCGCTCAGCCAGGAGGCCGGCCTCGTCCCGATCGTCGAACCTGAATTGCTGATGGAGGGCGACCACGGCATCGAGCGCTGCGCACAGGCAACGGCCCGCCTGCTGGACACGCTGTTCACCTCGCTGCGTACCCAAGGAGTGGACCTTGCCGGCATGGTCCTCAAACCCAGTATGCTGCTGGCCGGCACAATGTGCACCCGGCAGCCGTCGGTCGACGAGGTCTGCGCAACCACCATCCGGGTGTTGCGCGACACCGTTCCCGAGGCCGTGCCAGGTATCGCCTTCCTCTCCGGCGGCCAGCCGCCGGAGGCTGCCACCGCCCACCTCGCGGCGATCGCCGCGCAGCCGACGCCGTGGCAGGTGACGTTCTCGTTCGGCCGTGCCCTGGTCGGTCCGGCTCTGCAGGCCTGGGCCGGTGACCCAGCGCGGTGGCAGGCCGGACAGGCCGCCCTTGATGAAAGGGTCCGCGCCAACTCCGCCGTTTTGGCGGCCTGATCGGGCCGCCTCAGATCGAAACAGCCACCCGTACCCGGGTCCCCTGCCCCGGCCGCCCGGCCACATCGAGAGTAGCTCCGATCAAACAGGCGCGATCCCGCATGCTCGTCAGGCCGTGACTGGTGCCAGGTAGGTGCGGCACCCCACCGGATCCGTCGTCCCTGATCTCCAGAATCGCCCTGTCCCGATCACGCCACAGGCGCAGCCGAACCCGGCGTGCACCGGCGTGCTTGACGACGTTGTGCAGTGCCTCCTGCGCGATGCGATAGAGCGCGGTCTCCTGAACCGGGCTCAGCGGCAGGGCCTCCACCGCAACATCAATCTCCAGTCCGGCGACGTCTCGCGCGAGCGCGTGGAGGCCGGCCGCGAGACCAAGGTCGTCGAGCAAGGGCGGCCGCAACGCACGGACAGCGGCCCGAGTCTCAGCGGCGGTCAGATCCACCAACTGGGCCGCACGCTGGAGCTCATTGCCCGCTGCAATGGGGTCGTGGGGGAGCGCCTCCTGCGCCGCCGAGAGGTGAAAGGACAGGGCGGCGATCCGCTGCGCCACTCCGTCGTGAAGTTCCCCGGCGAGCCGGGCCCGTTCTTGCTCCTCCGCGTCCACCAGACGCCCGGACAACGCCTGCTGCTCCTGCCGCTGCAAGTCCAGATGACGCATCAGCCGCGCCGTGTGCACCGCCCCGGCGACCAGCCGCGCGGTGGACCGGAGCAAGGCGAGGTCCCTGGCGTTCCACTCCCGCCGTTGCACGGTGTGCACGTTCAGCACCCCGACCACCTCACCGCCGGAAGTGTCCAGCGGCACCGAGGCCATGGACGCGTAGTCCTCCCCGCGCAGCTGGGGGAAGCTGCGCCAGCGGGCGTCATCCCGCTTCCCGTCGGGGAGAACCACGGGGGTGCGGCGGCTGGCCACCCAGCCGCTGACGCCCTCCCCCAACGGCAGGTGCACCGTCCCGACAGCCGTATCGAAGGGGCTCGTTGCGCCGGTCAGGGTGAGCAGCCGGCCGTCGTCGTCCAGGACAAACACGAACACCACGTCGACGCCGGTCGCCCGGCGGACCAGTTCGGCGACCTCACTGGCGAGCAACCGAACGTCGCCGACCTCCACCGTGAGGTCGACCACCTGCCTGAGCAGCTCCCAACCGAGGCGTTCATCCGGCACGTCCCCTGCAGCGAGGTCGGTCACCGGAACAGGCCCTCGCGCAGCGCCACGGTGACCGCGCCAGCGCGGTCCTTGACCTCGAGCTTGCGGTAGAGCCCGCGCAGGTGTGTTTTGACGGTCTCCTCGCCGAGGACCAGCTTGCCGGCGACGGCCCGATTCGACAGGCCGGCCACGATCAAGGCCAGCACCTCACTTTCCCGTTGCGTCAGCCCCATCCCCGCGCCGGGCCAGAACTCCCCGCTCTCAAGGCGGGCGGCGTGTAACGCCACCCGGCCAGCGAGCGCGGCATCGATGACCACCTCCCCCGCGGCGGCGCGCTCGAGCTGGCTGGCGAGTTCCGCGCCTCGCACCTGCTTGAGCAGGTAGCCGGCGGCGCCGGCGCGAAGGGCCTGGTAGAGATACTGGGGCTCGTCGTAGACGCTCAGCATGACCACGCGGACGGCCGGAAGGCGGCCCGAGAGCCGCTCGCACAGGTCTAGCCCGCTGGCGCCGCCCAGCCGGACATCGCAGAGCACGACGTCGGGTTGCAGGTTCAGTGCAAGGCGCTCAGCCTGCTCGGCGTCCTCGGCCTCACCGACGATCCGGATGCGCGGCGCGTGCCGGGCGAGCATGGCGGCCAGACCCTGGCGCACGACCTCCTGGTCATCCACCAGCAGCAGCCTGACCGGCCGTGACGGCACGAGCGGACTGTACGGCTAACTCCCCCGGATGACCCCCTTCATGGGGGACATGCAGCAGCGCCCCAGCCGCTAGCGTCGGGACGTCGCCGCCTGGCAGGTTCGAAGTCCCGGGCGCAGGAAGAGGGGGTTCGCAAACATGCCCGACAAAGAACTCCGTCTCAAGCGCGCGGGAATGCCAAGCAGCCGGCCGGTGATGCTGGCCATCGCCGGTGACAGCGCGGCCGGCAAGACCACTCTCACCAAGGGACTTGTTCGCGCGCTCGGGAAGGAGCGCGTGACGGCCGTGTGCGTTGACGACTACCACCGCTATGACCGCGAGGAACGAAAGGGCCTGCCGTTCACCCCGTTGCACCCGGACTGCAACTACGTGGACATCATGGCTCAGCACCTGCAGTTGCTCGCGACCGGTCAACCGATTCTCAAGCCAGTTTACGATCACAGCAGCGGGCAGCTCGTGCGACCCGAACTCATAGAGCCGCGAGAGTTCGTCATCATCGAGGGACTACTCCCCTTGCATAACAAGCTCCTGCGGGCGTGCTTTGACGTCGCGGTCTACCTGGACCCGCCAGAAGACATCCGGGTCGCGTGGAAGCTCGCGAGGGATACGGCTAAGCGCGGCTACGACGAGGCGCAGGTACGCGCCGAGCTTTCACGCCGGGAACCGGAGTCCGCCGAACACATCCGACCGCAACGTGAGCACGCCGATATAATCGTGCGGTTCGGCCCTATTCCCGGACGAGATCAGCCCGGCACCCCGCTATCGGCCGAACTAATTCTGCGCCCGACCATTCGTCATCCCGACCTGTCGGTGTTGCTCGCCAACACGCACAGCAGGGCCATGCACCTGAAGATGCTAAGAGATCAGGACGGACGACCGGTCGACGCCCTCCACGTCCACGGATACGTTCCCAGGGAAGAGATCGCCCCACTCGAACAAGCCATCTGGGAGGAACTCGAACTACACCTGCCGCTTCCCGGGGAACTCGGTGATGCGGGGACGGGGGAACGCAGTGAGCCCCTAGCAATCACCCAGCTACTGCTGCTGCGCCACATGCTGATGTCTGAATGAGCGGCGCCTGATCAGCCTTCCAGCGCAGCCGGGCGATGGCGGCCCGGCAGCGATACGTCAGCGCAACTCGTCGCCCGGGGCCTTGGCGGCCTCCGTCTCGGATTTGGCTCCGTCCGCCTCTCGCTCGAACACGTCTTGCGCGTCGAGATCGGACGCCGTCTGGTCGGCTACCTCCCGGGTCATGTCGTCGTCGCTGATACCCTCGCCGGCGGCGGAGGTATCGCCGCGGCCGGTTGCAGGCGTGATCTTGTCCGGTGTTTCGGTCATGGCCGCACCCTTCCCCGTCGCGGCACGAGTCAGTCCCCTGCCGCCGCTCTCGCTACGTTGACCACCGTGGAACGCCACGGCACCGACTTCGGCATCCAGACCGCTGGCACCGGCGACAGTTGGTTCACCGGCCCGGCGCTGCTCGCCGACGGACTGTTCCTCGGCTCATTTGGGCTGGACGACGCGAACGGACATCGGCGACTCAGCCATCACCGAGACCGCTGGGATCGGTGGGTTCGCGATGGCCGCCGCACCGGCGATCGTGCGGTTCGTCGGCGGGGTCGTACCCGACGCGCTGGCGACGACCCGCCGGATGTATGAGATCACCCTCGCCGAGAGCCGCGCCTACCAGGTGCCGATCTTGGAATTCCGCGGCACCCCGACCGGCATAGACGTGACCAAGGTCGTC